>Ga0209296_1003275_pt1 | contig 11076 bp, 8 predicted proteins | sample S_130206_EF_Meta_FD_187319 | JGI IMG/M metagenome (GOLD analysis project Ga0209296, IMG submission 187319) | Freshwater microbial communities from Lake Simoncouche, Canada to study carbon cycling - S_130206_EF_MetaG (SPAdes) (version 2) | ecosystem: Environmental > Aquatic > Freshwater > Lake ...
GAATCTTCGATCTTCGATTCGTTTTGAAAGCCTTGTTTACATTCTCGATTTTTAAAATGCACTCGGTCATAGTATGTTTATAGTTACCTTTGATTGTTCAATACAATCGTAGCCCTTATGAAAACCAATGTTTTAATCAGGCAAGTGTTTTGCGAATTAGTCAATCAAAGTGATTTGAATTCCACTTTGCAGCACCCTTTCAAATGCACTTCGGATTTTTTCGATGCGTTCGGTATAGGTCCCAATGATAATCTTTTCACTGTTCAATGTGGTTGATCCTGCAGGGGAGGTCATGCCTTTGATCTGGCATTTTACCAGAAAGTCCATTGCTGCAGCCGTGCCTGTGCTTGTCGAATTAGTTTCGAAGAGTTGCCCGAATGCAATACTGTGTACGCTGACAGGGTTTTTAATGGTCGAATAACCGCTTGGGTTGGCAGTGGTAAGGTTGCACACATATTGCAAAGTGTTTAAAGCAGAGGTAGCGTCGGCTCCAGAACTACCCGCATCTGAAATGCCAGTAAATTTAGAAAAATATGCCCCCCCCGATTGGAAAGTGCCACTGGCATTGCTTGTTGGTTGCCCATCAGTTTCAAAGATAATCATTTTGTTGGCGCCTTTTCTTCCATTAAAACCAGTTGCGCTGCTGAACTGATTGTAGGCTGCCATGAATGACATTTCCGGATCGGTGCCCCCATCCGCATTGGGGATTTCCCCTGAAGATTTGTTGTCCCATTGGCCAGCATCAATACCGCCAGAATTAGAAATTGTTGCAAGATATGTGGAATTGAAACTACTGCCGTAGGGGCGAATTTCTGCATTTGGATCACTTAAACTATCTAAAAGAGAGTAAGGGTAAAAAAGTGCGTTACTCATGCGGGTGAAATCTTTGCCCATGGGAACTCTTGCGACGTTGTAATTATCCAGCGTCGAAAAATAGATGAGAGCAGCCTGATCGTTGGGGTGATTTTTTTGAATGTCGACAAGGGCGGATTGAATTCCAGCCTTGAGTTGCCAGGTTGCTGATTCGTGAGAGGTACCGGGCAGCCAATTCCTGTAAATTCGATAATCCGACAAAAAGGAGAGGAAAGACACAGGCCCAAACCAGAAGTTTAAACGGGGATGAATAGGGTTATCGTTGTAATGCATGTAAGGAGCTGGACTGGCAGTGAGGCTTGCTTTAGCGGTGATTTTGGTTGTGCCGTAGGCTGTAGAGTTTTGCCCATAAAGAATTTCGGTCTGATTTCCTGCACCGATAACATAATCGATGTAAGCTCGCCAGAATTTTTGATCAAGTGTGCCACCTGTATCGGGGATGGTTGTTGGGATTGCGCTGTAGTAAAGAACTCTACCGGCACGCATATTGTCAGGGAACACTTTAGGGCCGGAATTAATCCAGTTCATTACTGCAGTGTAATTAATCTTGTAACTTGTAGTACTTGCAGTACGAAACCTGCCGTTGGTTGTGCTGAAAAGTAAAGAGTTGTCATCGCAGGGGGTCGTGCTGTTAGAGCCATAAAAGAAGAATTTTTTGCGCCAATCGTTTGCAGCTCTGGGGTCGGGTGGCCACATGTAAAAAGTTTTACCATAGTAGCCTGGCCCCATGGTAAAGCCTTGGAAATCCGTATAGCCTGCAGATTCAAACGCTACATTTTTGGCATGGGTGTTGGCTTGGGCAGTCGTATTGCCAGAAACATATTGCTGCACGGTGGAGGCGTAAGGGGAACCCGTATTATTTGGGACTGCGCCAAGGTTGTAACCATTGGTTTTGGGCCAGCGATCACCGCCCATGCCAGTGGCAGAGGTTGTAAATTTGACAGGGGTATCAGATTGGTCTTGGAAATTGTCAGGTGCGGGCAGGGCGAAATTGGTAGAAGTTGTGCGCCAATTGTAAGGCGTTAGCGGCCTGTAAAAAGCGCTGATGTAAGAACCATCAGCTTGCTTGGAATAAAAGTCTTTTACAATTGGGGGCCCATCATCTGTTTCGATGGTGTGGTTGTTGGGTGCGGAATCGCCGTATTGGCTCGTGCGTTGCATCACGGAAGTAATAGTCGACCAGGGTCCAAATCTTGGGATATTAGGGTCGGGATTCATGGATCCTGAAATCGAACCATTAGTAGGGTATGCTGGAATACTGTTGAACCGCATGGAACCAGAATAATCCAGAATAATCGCTAAATCTCTGGGGCGGTGCACAGCCGTTGCTGAAGCTGTTGCAGAAAAAGCAGAGTAATTGAAGAACTTTGCAAGAGAAGTTGGCTGACTAAAAGTAACATCTGTTTTCACAGCACTCCAGTTTTCAGTTGATGGTTTGCTGCCTGTAAAGATAGGCTGAAACTTACCTAAAACAGCGTCGTAATTGTAATAACCAACCTGAGTAGTCATTTGGCTTGCTTGTAGGGTTTGCCCCATGATTGTTGATGCTTGAATTGTGCTTAATGCCAATCCATTGACTGCGGCCCTGTTGTTATCGGTGCCGGTGTCACCAGTCAAACCACGCGAGCCTGAAAGTGCTGCTGCATCCGCAGCGCTTTGTAACTGGGATTTTGTCTGCGCCAGGATTCCTATATCCACAGCTAGGGCGATTATTCCAATCAAGGCGACCATGCTGACCGCAAGCATTGGGAGGATGGCGGCTTTTCTAGCTTTTTTTATAAACTTTATTTTTGTCATGGTTTAAATCCTCTTAGTTACCTTCACTGTTCATGATGGTTGCAGCCTGGAATGTAAACGATGAGGGCAGAAACAAAAGGAATGGCGCTGATGGTGTATAAGTGCCTGAAATCTTAACCATGATTGCACCACCAAATTGCGCATCGTTCCAATTGCTGTTAGCGATAGCTACGCCTGTGGATGTGTTTACATTCTGAACGGAAACCGTGTAGCCGGAGAGCATATTTTCTGTACCATTCATTTTCGTGGTAACAACATTGCTAACCTGAGTGGAGGTTGTGCCATCGCCTGTATGAACTACTGCGTATCTTGCCGCTTCCCTTACAGCATTATTTGAAACTTGAACAAGATAATAGTACCTCCCGTACTCGAGGATCCCCATAAACATCATCAGGAAAACAACAAGGACCACAGCCATTTCAACCATGGCTGCCCCTTCTCTTTTTTCTGTGATATTTGAACTATGCAATAACAATGGATCGCTTCCTTTAATTCGTAGGTAATGTTGCATTGATTGAAAAAGGATCATCCACAAGCGAAACCATGGTTGCAGATGATGTCATTGAACTTGGGCTGAACATATTAAAATTAATGTTATTCACATCAGCATAGGGGATTGTAACCGTAACCTTGAAGATTTGCCCTTTTACAGTTTCGTATGGGTGGGTGATGGGGCTGCCGGTTAGGGCTGCAAATTGCACTGTGACATTGGTAGAGGGCAAACCAGCCCTTGCAATGGTGTCCTTCACAATGGAAGTAACCGAAGGGGTTCCCGAATTTAAATTGATCTGCGTGCTAGAACCAGTTGAATTAATAATCAGGCCCTGAGCAGAAAGCCGAGCGCCTTCTCTTGCAGCATTCGATAAAATTTGCTGCACTTGGGCCATGCGGGAAAGCTCAAGTAAACCAACTACCATTAAGAATACAAACGGTGCGCAGACAGCGAGTTCGACCGCTACTATGCCTTTCCGCGCCCTATGGTTTTTCGATATCCAGTTCATTCGGAGAAATCCCATGAGAATGCAAGGGTTAAAAAGATTTAACCATCATTACTATTGTAAACCTAGGTCACAAAACCCGAAAAGAGAAATTAAAAGCACGAAAAAGCACAAAATAATCTGAGAGAGGCTTTTCGCTGTAAAACTTTGTGCAGGAATGGTTTATGTTGTTTTGTGGCAAGCGTTAGAAGGGCTGGTCTACTTTTTTATGGCAGGATTCACCGCAGCGGGGTTTTCTTTGACCGGAATAAACTCAACTTCGATGCCAGTTTCGGAAACAACGGGGTGCTTTTCAAACTGCGTTGTAACTCGAGCAGTTAATACCCAAGGCCCTTCCAGTTTAGCTTCTGGCTTTGTTGCAACCTTTATTTTTAAGGTGTCCGAGTTCGTAGGCCAAACCATGGGGTTAAAAGTAACCAACCCTTTAATCTCATCAGGAATAATTAGCTCTAAGTTTACAGGTTCCTTTAATTTGTTTGATTGGGCAAGCTTAAGCGTTAGTTCAAAAGGTGCGCCAATAGGAACCACAAGCTCTTCAGAAGGATGCAACAATTTTAACATAGCACCTTCAATGGACATTGTAATTTGGCCATCCATTGCAGCTTGCACATACCTGATTTTTCCTTTGGGATCAGGGATTTGGGCGATTGCAATCAATCCAATTCTGGAGGTGCGGGTTGTCTCAAGCCATTCGGGAAGAAAAACTGGATAAGAAAGTTTCTTAACCTCGGGACCCACAGAGACGACTGAACCTCGAATTCCCTGCCTATGCCTCTGCTGCGTACCCGCCATATCTAGCGTGATCTCCCCTTTGAATCCTTCATTTCGTTCGATGATGATTTCAGGAAGATAAGTTGCACCACGGTGAACCCGAATGCCTCCATCTGCAACTACAGGTTTAACTTTGAAAGGAGGCTTGATGGTGGTTGCAACCAGAATTCCCTCTGTAAGATTTGTCATTTCGTTCGATGATAATTTCAGGAAGATAAGTTGCACCACGGTGAACCCGAATGCCTCCATCTGCAACCACAGGCTTAATCTTGAAAGGAGGCTTGATGGTGGTTGCAACTAAAATGCTCTCGGTCAGATTTGAATCAGGGTTTCGTGCAGCGAGGTCGCCCTTAAGTGGCGCCAGCACGGTGTTGGTAATCGTTTGATCTGCAACTTTTGCGGTTCCAGTAATTTTTGCCAGTACTGCAGAAGATGGTGCATCTTTGGTGCAAGTTAAAGTTACATTCAAGGAAGCCACTGTTGGCAAAATGATCAGATTTGCAGGAACGCTAACACCTTCAGGAAGATTAGCAAAAGTCAGGGTAACGGGTTCTTTAAAACCAGCTTCGCGGGTGATGACGATGGCTAATGCCAAGGTTCCCCCGATTGGAACACTTGCAGCAGGAAGGGTTCGTAGCTTGAAATTGGTTTTGGTTTTATCAACCACCAGCCTATATACAGAAGCAGGAGTTTTGGTTTTTCCGGAGAGATCACGAACGATGATTTTGTAATCACCATCAGCAGGCAGGGTGATGGGGAGTTCCGGATCCATGCTTGGTGAAGAATCATCTTTGGAGGCGATTTCTTTGCCATCGGGTCCAAGAACGGAAAGAGTGATATCCAAGTTGGAGCCAATTTTTCCGGTATCGCAAGAGATAGTCCAAAGCTCGCCTTTTTTACCCTTAAAACTATAAGTGTCAGACTTTTTATCCTCAGTCAGGCGGCCCGTTATCGCGCCAGGAACCGTAATGAATTCTGTTCCCGCAACTTTTTCATCAAAGTTGCTAAGCGGGAAGGTGTAGCTTTGTCCGTTGCCAAAGGATGTTTCAAGCTTGTATGAAAAGGAAGCCAGTTTTTCATCAGCGGGGAACGCAACTTCTTTCTTAATGCTTTCGATTTTCGCTTTGCCAGTTGCAACACCGATACCAATGAACTCGGTGGTTTGCTTCTGGCCCCGCTTGCCTGCAGCAGGAACAGCAGCAAGAATTCTTGGCCCACTATCCATCACAAGCCTGTAAGTGAATGATCTAAATCCGCGATAGTCCACATCTCTGATGGACACGGTATAAGTGATATCTTTTTCGACAGCAAAAGTAAGGGTTGGATCTGTACCCTCGGTGTCAAATATTTCAGCAACCTTGCGATGGTTATGGTCGTAGACTTCGATCACCCCGTTGAAATCGGAACCCAACCTACGGGCGAAAAGATCGCAAGTGATCAGCTCAGATTTTTTGGCCTTGAATTGATAGCGGTCGACTTCCTCGATGCGTTTTAATCTGCCTGAAACAGTAACGGGAAACGGTGGGAGTTGCTGTGGGGTTCGCAGAGATTCATCTTCAAGGATCTCCGGAGTATTGCCCACCATGAATATACCGCCATTGCCCGCACCGTTGGCGTTGGCGACCCGCCAGTGAATCGGACCTAAAGGTATCCCATCTGGAAGAGTAAAGCGGGCGGATATTTCGCGGGGCAGGGCAGGGTCGTTTGCAAAACTTTTAATATCGAACCAATAAGGAGGCTCGTGCATTAATACTGGCCCGGGTGCTGAAAGTACCTCGAGTTTCACCCGTTTATCGCCTACGAAAAACTCGGTGTCAGGAGTCCAATCTTGCCCGCCTAGCTTTACTTCAATCTTGGTGCCAGCTTTTCCACCCGCAGGATAAGCGTATCCAACCCCGCCCGGTATGAGTTGCGCCCTTGCTTCATGTTGCAATATTATCAGCGTAAAAGTGAAAACGCTTGCGAGCACAATTATGGATCGTAGAGAACGCATTATCTTTTTTCCAAGTCTGGAAATGCTGGAATACAACCCAGTTAGGTTTAAATCAGAAGTTCCTTGATGACCTTGCCCCCGCTGACAATAGGCACAGGCCTACCAAGAGGAGTGCGGTATACTTTGTCTGAATCGATTCCCATCAGATGAAAGATGGTTCGTAGAACATCAGCAACGCCGAAGGGCTCTGTCGTGGGGAACGATGCTGTCTTATCAGTTGCACCAACAATGATGCCAGGTTTAATGCCCCCGCCTGCAAGTAAAACGCTTTGCGCCTGCGACCAATGATCGCGCCCAGCTTTATCATTAATTCGTGGCGTACGGCCCATTTCACCCATCATCACCACCAAGGTGCTGTCCAGCAAACCACGGTCTTGAAGATCAGCAACGAGCGTGCTGAATGCCATATCCGCATGAGGGATCAAATCTTTTTCTAAGCTGGGGAAACAAGAGAAGTGGGTATCCCAACTACCGTGATCAACCCCGACAAATCTGCAACCCGCTTCCACCAATCTACGGCTTAACAGCGAGCATTGCCCTAAGGAAGTATGGCCATAAGAGGTACGAAGTTTTTCCGGTTCGCTTTTAAGATCAAAGGCTTTACGAGCTTCCGGAGAAGTGATTAAATCCCTGGCTTTGTCGTAATAGGTAGCCATGGTGTTGGCTCTACCCGATTGCACGGAATCTTTTTCCAAACCTTTGAGAACGCGTTGCCTACGCTTGAATCGGAGTTCGCTAAGCCGTTCATCGGTTTGCAAATCCTTTACTTCGAAATCAGGTTGTACAGGGTCAGACTCGATCACAAAGGGTGCGTGCTCTGCACCATAGAACCCCGGGCCCCCTGCAGTCAAAGGGTGTGGCATATTGATGTAAGGAGGAACACTCCCCCGAGTGCCCAATTCACGCGAAACAATCGAGCCAAGTGATGGATAAAGCTCGTTGACAGGGACGCGCGAATTCGCACCATCAGCAAAATTAGGCCGGTTCCCCGTAAGCACATAATGCGAACCCGTGGTATGCCCGTTATCGTTATGGCTGTGCGAACGAAGGATGGTGTACTTGTCTGCAATCTTGGCGCTGCGATGGCAATGCTCGCCCACCATGGTGCCAACTACATTGGTGCGGATCGGCTTATAAGGCCCGCGGATTTCAGCTTGGCGCTGCGATGGCAATGCTCGCCCACCATGGTGCCAACTACATTGGTGCGGATTGGCTTATAAGGCCCGCGGATTTCAGCAGGTGCATCGGGTTTCATGTCCCACATATCAATGGTGGATGGCCCACCCTGAAGATAAAGAAAGATGCATGATTTTGCTTTGGCAGCCTGCCCATTAGAGGCAGTGGCTTCCATCTGGAAAAGTTTGGGAAGTGTAAGCCCACCTAAAAATCCCGAGGCACCGATTCGCAATGCCTGCCTTCTAGAGACGCCATCGCAAAAAAGATTCGACCGTTTCATTGGTTCATTCATCATGATGACTTTTTCCTTTAGGAACGAAGCTTTTTACCGATATATTAATGTATGTAAACGAATTCCTTAGTGTTGAACAACGCCCACAAGGCATCTTCAACCGCAGCTCTTCTGTCTGCTCCCGCCTCTTTGAATAATTCCAGCAGAACTTCAGTTTCTTTTGCTGTGGGGAATCTACACAATACCGCCAAGTATAACTCAGCGATGATTTCAGGCGCAGTTAATTTCGATTCTGCCAACTGCCTGGCAGTGCCTTTTCTCGCATGAATCTTTGCGACAATTTCAGGGGCATTCATCAGATGCAACGCCTGGGCAATGCTTGGCTCGTTGCTTCTTTCGCATTCGCAAACGCTTGCTCTTACCGGTCTGCCAAAAAGTTTAAGAAAATAGGAAGGCATTCGATTGTCCCAAACCTGAATGGCTCGCACTCCCTCGGGCCACCCGTTAAACTTCTCTGCTATTCCCGTTACCTGTGTGATCGCATCAAGTAAAACTTCTGCAGGCATAGCTCGGTTGATGCTGTGCGAAAAGTTTTGCTCATCGTTGGTGTTAAGAGGAGTTCCAATTCCTAGTTGATAGGTGCGCGAATTCAAAATAGTTTTCGTAAGCGCCTTAAGATTGTATTTGTTTTTCTTTAGATGAAGCGCAAGTTCATCTAGAAGAGGTTCATTGCTTGCAGGATTAGTGGTGCGGAAATCATCAATAGGTTCTACTAAGCCCTTGCCGAAATAGTGCGACCAGATTCGATTTGTAATAGACTTTGCAAAAAATGGATTGCTTTCGTTCATCATCCAGTTGGCAAGTAATTCCCGCCTGTCTGTCACTATCAAAGAAGATGCTTCTTTTTCACCCAATGCCTTAGTAGGTATCAGAGCCTTGGTGCGAGGGTTTTTAAGATCGTTTCCAACTTTGCCTACGATTGATTCCGAACCCGTTGGCAGAGTTTTCTTTGCCACGCCCGTGAAGAATCCAGCAAGGGCGAAGTAGTCATCCTGCCCCCATTTTTCTGAAGGATGATGATGACACTGAGCACATTCGATTCGAACGCCCAGAAAAAGCTGGCTAACAGAACGGCTTATGATTTCTGGTGTGGTAAGTGCTTTGTAAAACGCAGCAGGGCTTTCCGCAGTGGTGCTGCCTTGGGCTAGAAGGATGTCCTTAACCATTTCATCGTAAGGCCTGTTTTCTGCAAACTGCCCCCGCAGCCAGCGCGTCATTCCAATCGCACCCTGTGCAGTAATCGCATCGCGATCCACCCTTAGCAGGTCTGACCACTGCATGGCCCAGAAATCCGCATACTCAGGCCTTTCGAGTAATTGATCAATGAGTTTTGTTCGTTTATCGGTTGCGGTGTCTTGCAAAAACTTGCGTGCTTCCAATGCAGTGGGCAGCGTTCCAATCGTATCTAAATAAACCCTGCGCATGAAGGTTGCATCATTGGCAAGATCACTGGGGGGAATTCCCAGCATCGAAAGCTTGTTCCAGACATGCGCATCGACGAAGTTGTTTTCCTTGGGTCGTGTAAAGGGCGAACTTTTTCTCGGAATGGTGATTCTACAAACATTGACTTCACCCATGTAACGCACCAGGATTGCAGCTTCACCTGGATTATCACCCGCTTGAATTCCGCCTCTGCGATCTACGCCAGCAATAGTCGGGGCGTTGGATTCAAACTCAGCTTCAGCGGTAACACAAAATCGGTTTCCCTCGGAGTTGATGGCTGTTACCCGTAATTGCTGGCTGCCATTGGGTTCTAAAATAAACTGGGATGGTTGGACTTCCAATGCAACAACAGTACTGGTGTTTTCAGATTTATAATTCATGCCCTCTGCAATCCATCGAAGAAGGCGCTTATAGGGAAGGCTGCCCTCGGTGATTTTTCTGCCACCGCCATGGGGGATTCGTGCGGATGCTTTGGCAACGAGAAGGCTGTTTTCTGGAGAAGCTGCAAAAACGCGCCTGCCTCTTCCTTCCATAACCAAGGATTGATAATCTGCGAAAGGGTCGAAGCCAAACACACTTAATTTAAAACCATTCTGCCCTTCGTTCTTGCCATGGCATCCGCCAGAGTTGCAGCTAGCTTTAGTAAGAAGAGGGATGATTTGTTGTTCAAATGAAACGGGTTTTGGGTTCTTTAATCCGACAACTTTTACATTAATGTGTGCCTGTTCGCCCTCATGGGATACGGTTATTAAGGTTTCGCCCTCTGCAATGGGTTCGATTAAGCCAAAGGAATCGATGCGGATGATCTTTGGATCTGTGATTGCGTACTTTGCTAGGTTGCTAACATCTGATCGGCTTCCGGTTTTCTTATCTATTCGAGTTATCAATATTTGTTGGGTTGATTCTGGCCCATCAAGAACTACTTTTTCAGGGCTGATGTTGATTTCTGCATGAACTAGAGCGTTTGAAAAGAAGAGCACGAAAAGAAATGACGATACAATTTTAGCAATCGTTCTAAACTTTGAGGTGCTTTCGTGATCTAAAACCATGATATCTCTTTGTCTAGGTGGGAAGTTTTCAGGGTGGGCCCTAATTACTATCGACTTTACCTTAACATAGAACGAGGTTTAGTTCAAATAGATTCGGTTTTGAATGATGATGCGTAGAAGGCAGAAGAATTAGCCACGGAAGGAAGAACAAGCAGAAGCAGAAGATTTGCCACGGAAGGAAGCAGAAGACCAAGCAGAAGAATTTGCCACGGATTAACACGGAAAAACACGGAAAAGACAGAAGCATAGACACGGAAGGAAGAATAAGCAGAAGAAGTAGCCACGGAAGGAAGACACATCTTTCAGAGCCGGAAGCGTTAGCGACGGTATAAATATGCGGTTTGGAAAGGGGCCCTTCGACAGGCTCAGGGACCGGGGTTCCTTCGGTGCGGTCAGTGAGCTTGTCGAACTGGCGGTTGATATCAAATAAAAAATCTCGTTAATCTTATCCTTAAGTGCAAGATCTAAAGGTTCAAATGGAGTAGTTGCAGTGGGGCTTCCCCATCGCAACTGCTCTGTCTTTAAACAAGCTGCCCCAAATAAACTGTAAGTAAAAGGAAGAGACCCACCCAGCACAGTGGGTGGGCTTGAAGGCAGTAAAAAAGAAGAAGGCAACGAAGGCATTGGGCGAGTACCAGCGGATTGACATCCGCCGCTCAATAAAAAAAGGTGGATTGAGGGCAG
>Ga0209296_1003277_pt1 | contig 11069 bp, 14 predicted proteins | sample S_130206_EF_Meta_FD_187319 | JGI IMG/M metagenome (GOLD analysis project Ga0209296, IMG submission 187319) | Freshwater microbial communities from Lake Simoncouche, Canada to study carbon cycling - S_130206_EF_MetaG (SPAdes) (version 2) | ecosystem: Environmental > Aquatic > Freshwater > Lake ...
AAATGGTTTCATCACGGAAAACTCTTAGTCTGCACTTATGGCTATCGTTCAACTCGTCATACCTTTACAATTCTGAATCAAATGTTAAAAGAGATTTACACTTCCTACGGTAGAACTCCTCCTAAACTCTTAGTATTACCAATTGAATCTCCATACTATTATCATACCGATATAGCCATGTTAGAGTATGCACAAACTTCTTGCATTGTTCACGATGATGCATTATCAAAGAGGAGTATAGAACGATTACGAGAAACATTAGGCAAAGATCGTGTACATATATTGAAGGATGAATGTAAGAGTGATCGATTTTGTTTGAATACTATTTTAGATGGTGACAAATTAATTACGCATAAAATTTCAGATCATGTAAAACACCATCTGGAAAATATTACAAAGAAAAAAGTACATATGATTGATAGTTCAATTGTACAAGGATCAGGAGGCTCTGTTCGATGCATGGTATTAGATATCCATGCCCCTGTTCCTTGAAAATCTTGTTTATTATCGTGGCTTAATTTAATACTTGGCGGTACCTGTTCCGGTTACAAAGACTTTTTTTGCATCGGCAGTAGAATACCGTGATATTAAATTAAGCGGTACGGGTTTTATCCCTATTCTATATAAATAAATAATCTTATTTCTATATAGGGTGGAAGAATGCTTCCGTTATTTCCGTATAAACGTGGTGTTGATATGAAAGATATACAAGTAACAGAGGAAGGAAAGTATTCTTATACAAAACAAAAAGATGGAGAAAAAACAATTCAATTTCTAAAACGATACATATCCTCTCTTCACACTCGTTCCATTTTGGATGGAACCGGTAATATCGGTGGAGATACTATTCTATTTGGTTTAAATTTTCATACTGTACATAGTATTGAACTTGATCCTGATAATTTTAAAGCTTTAACACACAATGTTGGTTTATATAAATTAAAAAATGTTCACTTACATGAAGGAGATACAACAGAATTATACAAAGAGTATCCATCGGATATATTGTATCTAGATCCTCCCTGGGGAGGACCCGATTATAAAGAGAAAAAGGAGTTAGATCTTTGGTTGGGATCTTATCGTGTGGATATTTTTTTACGAGATTCTGTATTAGCAAAAGAGGCTCTATGGAAACCTATATGGATTGTGTTGAAACTTCCGTTTAATTATAAATGGGATCGGTTCGATGTGTTAGAGGGCATAGAATCTATGCATACGCTTTCAATTCGCAATTATAAAATTGTTATTATGAAGGTGGTATCTGAAAAAATAATCAAAAAGAAGAGTAAAACAAGAAGAGCTACACGTTTTCAGATGTAGTTTTTTCTGATGCCTGTATTTCTTTTTTAAGTTGTCTGACGGTGAGGTATAGTTCTACATATTCCTGTTCGGCCGCAGCAGCAGTCGCTGCTGCGGCTGCTGCTGCCTCTGCCGCATTTGTAGCGTCAGTAAGAAGTTTAGTAGCATCATCAGTATTGACGCCAAAGACCACTATTTTCATGGTCGTAAGATGTTTTTTAGCCTTTGCAGCTGTGGCGTTTGTCGCTATTCGGGTAGCGGCCAGAAGGTTCATGGTGGCGATTGTTACTTTTGCCGTGTTGTCTTCTACAACTTTTTGTGCAGCAGCAGCAGCAGCAGTAAGAGGACCAGCGGTAGCCATTACTGCTCTTGCAGCATCAAGATCTTCCAGCGCTTCTAAAGCGGCGGCTTTTGCACCTTCCAGTTCTGGGAGGGTAGTGAGGGTTGATGGTTCGTTTCCCATTTTTTAGAATGTATTGTATATTGTAAAATGGATGATTTTCTACCGATTCAATTTTTATGCATAAGCACCTAAACCAGATATCACAGGATTTACATATAGAATGGAAAAGGCTAAAAAGGGACGCGCGAAGAAGACACCGCCAATTGTGGCCTCTGTTTCTCCCACAGGTATTGTTGGAAATTTTCTAGGAGAGCAACGACCGTTAATTGTGCATTTACCTATTCGTCCTGATGAAATTACCTTTGATAAAACTCCTTCTATGATGACCTATGATCCTTCTGTACCAGAAGTGCCGATTCCCTATGAGGAAGGGCGTACAGAGTATGCAATGCTAGAAACAAAAACAGATCCTATCTCTACATCTCTTTCAATTGAATCTACAGTGGAGAGAGAATCAACTAAAATTGTTAAAGCTAGAACTCCCTCCCACTATAGTGAAAAACTAATGATACAATATCAAGAGAGTAATCGATTGCAACAACTTCCACAAAAAACAGAAATTGCCTGTTTTTGGTGTTGTCATACATTTGATACACCTCCTTGTGCAATTCCATCTCATATTTTGGATGAACTTTGGCATATGTATGGAAATTTTTGTTCTCCTGAATGCGCAGTTGCTTATCTTTTTAAAGAAAAAATAGATGCACATGTACAATGGGAACGATATGCTCTCTTGAACACATTGTACAGTCAAGATGCAGAAGTTCCAATCGGTAGTCCTCAAGGAATTCGTTCAGCTCCTCCTCGCGAAGTTCTCCGTTTTTTTGGCGGATGTATGGAAATTGGAGAATATCGTGCTATTTTGCATGAACGAAAATTACGAATTGATGTAATGTCTCCTCCTATGATTTCTATTATTCAAACTATGGATACAAAACCAATTGATTTCTATGATCAGAATTTGAAAAATATATTTGCTAAGAATGATATTTCTCATAAATATAATGCACCAGGTGCACAAGGGTTGCGACTTCGCCGATCCAAACCAATGAAGACAAAAGAAGCTTCAGTTGAATGGGCAATGCGTATTACCACTGTAAAAAATTGATACTATACCATCTAAATACTTTATATAGTATATATAAAGTATCTAGAATGGATAAACAACGTGTTCTTTTCTCTCTACTAAAAATTGCTTTGCAAGTAGAGCCTTCTCATGGTGCTTCTGTTGCAGAAGATTTTAAAACAATTCTTTCTGCAATTTTAAAGGAAGAACCTTCAAAAGAAACTTCCAAAAAGGAGGAAACTATGAGTGAATTTATCCAACAAAATATTACAGAACAATTTATGGGACGCTCTCCCAGTCTTATTATTCATCCAGTTCCCCATGAACAACCTCGTTATGTTCCACAACTAGTTCCACAGGTTGAACCAATTCTACGAGCAAAACTAGCTCCACGAGCAGATCTTTTCTCGGTATTTAAGTTTTCAGATTCATCAGAAGATGATGTACATAGCTTATACTCTATTAAATCCGTGCTAACAGATGAAGATATTGGTTCCAAAAAGGATAATACTCCCGCAGTCCATGTTGTAAAAGCACCTACCGCAGCCTCCCCCTGCGAAGCGGGGGAAGGCTCTAGCAATATTGCTGCAATTGATATAAATAATGCTGATGAGAATGTCGAAGATATTGAAGATGTTGAAGATGTTGAAGATATTGAAGATGCCGAGGAGGAGGAGGAGGAAGATACTGAATTTGAAGAATTTCCTCTCAAAGACGGTATACACTACAAAGATCCTATCACAAATATTGTGTATAAAGAAATGGAAGGCATTCATCGTGTAGGAGTCTTTAATCCTGATACAAATAAATTTAAACGCGATACCAAGTAAAGTTTTACTATTTTATTTTTTTAGTAAAATAAGGTAAAATGTTTTACATTTTATCTTATTTTATTATAAATATCTTCGCATATTCGTTGGAGTCTTTCGCGTAGGCGACCCGTAGCTCCCGTAGCTCCCGTAGCTCCCGTAGCTCCCGTAGCTCCCGTAGCTGCCGTAGCTGCCGTAGCTCCCGTAGCTCCCGTAGCTCCCGTAGCTCCCGTAGCTCCCGTAGCTCCCGTAGCTCCCGTAGCTCCTGTAGAAGTAGTAGCTCCTGTAGAAGTAGTAGCTCCTGTAGAAGTAGTAGCTCCTGTAGAAGTAGTAGCTCCTGTAGAAGTAGTAGCTCCTTCTATAAAGAGTACACCCGATGAATCTCTGAAGGTAGAACTAGTGTATCAACCATTTTCTAAAAAACATAAAAAAAAGAAGTCTGCTTAAACCAATCTCTAAAAGAGTCAGTATATAATGCAACTTTCAAACCTTGCAATTTGGTGTTTAATTGGATATGGAAGAATAACAGATTATTGTTCTTCCCTATCAGAAACATGTAAAACACATCTTCGATCTTGGCTAGGACCGGCTCCCTGTTCCTATCAACTTCTCTCTGATGGAAGAGTCCTTCCTTCTACTGTAACTCTTCCTGCTTCTCTTCTAGAAACAGCTTATACATATTATCCTAATTTAGTTGTAGTACGTCAATCTAATTCTACAGCTCGACCAAGACGATTTTTATGGGTAGCTATTACTATAGAAGGTGTTGATCTAAGTGACTGGATTCAATCTCTTCGATGGGTAGGGGCCACAGAACCTCCTCTTTCCTCTCTTATTACACTATGGTCAATGATTCATCAACAAGTATTTCCATTTGGAACTACTATAAATGGTACAAAAAATACGGCAGAAGAAGTTCAAATAATTTATGAATAACTTCTACCAATATGAGAAGCATACATAATAGATGTAGTCGGTTTTACAAAATTATGAATATCTGTAATTTTATTATAAGTTGCTGCATCCGTATTCCATACTTTTAAAATATAGTATTTACGTTTCAAACTAATACTGAGTCCTACAATTTTATTTTTAGGATCGGTAACTAGAGTTTCTTGAATCATTCCAATTGCATAATAATCAAACAGTTTTCTATATTCGTCATCTGTTTGACTAATTTGGATCTGATACGCTCCTCCTCGTTTATTGGTAAAATGCTCATAACGAGGTTGAAATCCATCCTTCATAAGAAAGAGGCCACCTTGTTCAAATTGAGCATCTGAAATGGCTACCATCCAAGTCCAATATTCAGACCAGGATGTTAGAGTAGCAAGAAGAATGTAATCTTTTTCTTGCCATTCAGGATTTGATGGGTCATGAAAATATAATTTCCACGAGCCAACAAACGGAAGAGGTGCAGGAGAAGAAGCTGCCATGGTATATAAGTAGTGTATATTAAAATTGTTTAAGTATCAATTTTTATAAGATTCTTATGAATGCGTCAAACCGGATTCATTGCGAGGACTCGGAGCCAATGCCAGTTTCACTTCTCCCAATCCTGCCACTGAATATTCAATAATAATTGGATAGTTATTCTTCAGATGAAGAGTAATATCCGTTGAAAGAGGGGTCAGCTTCGTAAACAATGCTAGTTGCTTGAGACCAAAATAACCTTGAACAATTTCCGGAGAAGCCTTGGGCATGACACAAGTGGTGGATACATTTCCAAACTCTCCCCCCTCCAACCGAAAGATCAACTCGTTCTCCACCGATTTAATCTCCACCTTCTCTCCCAATGGCGAAAGCTCCTTAATAATCTTCTGAAAGTCTGAACTTGGCATGGTAATGATGCTAGGAAAATGAACCGGGGGAATCTCGATGGGCTTAATATCCAGTTCCATAAGATTGAGATCCATATCCGTACTCATCTGTTTTTCACCATTCAACTTGATCAAATTTAGTTTGCTCTGGTTGGACTTGCTCTGATACATTACCAAATGATCATCACTCGTAATACCCTTTAGAAATTTATTCAAATTCATCATGTTTACACCAAAGATGGTCTTGTTGGGGCAATGAAACTCGTCAAATCGATCGGCATGAAGTCGCATGTGGACAAGAATCGTGTGAGTTCCATCCATGGCCATAATCTTTATTCCCAAAGGATCAATTTCAATATTCGCCTCCGTTAGAATTTCCTTAATCCCATCAAAAAGAGTTCGAATGGAAGCAGCCTTCACAGTGCGTAGCCGAAAGGAATAATCTCCGCGAGGGTCCATCCTATGAATGAACGCATCACTGATTTTCCGTTTAAGCATCTTTACCGCCTCTTGGTCTTTCTGGTATTTTTGGAAGATTTATACATTTTATAAGCAGTTACACCAGCCAACATAGGCATAAAACTTTCAGCATTTGCAACAAAGGGGCCCATAATACTTGGATAAAATCCTCCACGCACTTTCCTCGACAACTTTCCACCCCTTTGAGCCAAAAGAGGAGGACGAATGTAAGAGTTATTGGCCTGGGTGGAAGGAGCTGCTCCTGCTGCCGCTAAAGATGGCTCCACCCCAAAATATCGCTCCGTACTCAAATAACCTCCCCCCCTCTGCCTTCGGCGCGATTCCCGCCGCCGAGATCGTCGGCCCCCCTGTATATTCAGAGGAGGACGAATGTAAGAGGCCGTACTCAATGAAGAAGGAATGTTAGAGCTTCCTAATGAACTATTCACTCCAAAATATCGCTCGGAGACTCCGTATCCTCCTCCTCGCTTTTTCATTCTACTCGGGCCGACTAAAAAAATGAGTCTATGAGGGTCTAAAGATGCCCTATCTAAACAAAGATAGGAATGCTTTCGATTGAACATAAAGAATATGAACTGAAATTCTCACCGTTACGAGTCAGTACAATGACTACAACTGTGCAACTTGGTGTTAAAATTAATATACCAAGATTGTACGAAACAGTCCCTTTACTTCCATACTGGAATCTCAATAATGGAATTCTAAAAATTCAGACAGGAACCTCTTCTCGAGGTGTTAGCTGTGTGAATCTTATGAAACAGGAAAAAAAATCAAAAGGAAAAGTTGCAAAAGCATTCTTTAATCAAGCGACTTTGGTTATTCGTCGAGAAGTATCTCCTTTGCACTGGAAAGAAATCAATGTCAAACTCTTTAAAAATGGAGGAATTCAAATGACAGGAATCCGATCTTCTGAAATGGCACAAGAAACTATGAGTTGGTTATTGGAACATCTTCAAACAAACTGTACTGAACTCTTTGATGGAACTCCCCATATTCATAAATTTCAAGTTCATTTGATTAATAGTGATTTTAGTATTGGTGCACCCATTCGTCAAGAAGCACTTCATTCATTGATTACCAGTAAATATCATCTTCCTTGTTTGTATGAAACAACTGTATATCAGGGTGTAAAGACAAAATATTTCTTTAATGATACGCCGGTAACTCCTGGAAGAGAAGGACGCTGCAATTGTCCTACTTTATGCAAGGGTGATGGAACTGGTTCAGGTCTTAATCAATGTAAGAAGATTACTATTTCTCCCTTTCAAACGGGGCAGGTAATTATTCAGGCCAGTGGACTTCCGGATGGAAGTATACGCCATATTCATCAAGCTATGAAATTTATCCAATCTGTATTTGTAGATCACTCTTCCGAAGTAATTCGTCGGCGTTATTTACTTCCTTCTTTGGATCCGGTGGCTGCAACAATCTCCACCGCTTGGATTCCCCATCCGAGTCTTCGGCGTACTACAACTATTCCGGTAAGTAAAATTATTGATCGTCCGGCTGATTAAATAAAAACTATTTTCAAATATTGGCTTCAAATATCAGCATTTTTTCGTTCTATTGATATAAAATATGCGGGGTAAATTGCAAAGCAATTTCCCCGATCTGTTTTTAGAATGGCAACCCCTGCTCCCACCACCACAGTCGCTCCCAGCGCAACTCTCGCTTCCGAACTTGATACCCCCAGCGATAAGACGCTCCTCCATGCCGCCCGGATCGCCATTGAGCAAGACAAGCCTATTATGCTAGATTACTATCTCGATACAAAGGAAGGTCGTGCATTTCTTGGCGAAGATGCTGTTACCAAGGATAAGATGCTTGTTCGCAGTGAGGAAGAATACACATCCCTGATTCAGAAAATTTTTAAAGTAAAAGATGATTTTATTGTCATTACTGAAAATTCCCTCTATATCGTATCCGGTAGCATCAAGAAAAAGTCCATTACCACTCCGACAAATTAAACTCGCTGGATCTAGTAGAAGATGAACGAAGAAGAATATGATCCTGATGCAGCTTCAGCTGAAGAGAATCCTGTTGCTGAAGAGAATCCTGTTGCTGAAGAGAATTTTGTTACTGATGTAGCTCCAGTTGAAGAGAATCCTGTTGCTGAAGAGAATGATAATGTTGAAGAAAATAGTGTTGGAGAAAATAGTGTTGAAGAAAATAGTGTTGAAGAAAATAGTGTTGAAGAGAATGCTAATTTAGAAGGTGGCCGCCGCCGTCGTCGCAACACCCGCAACCGCCGTAATAATCGTAACAATCGTAAGAGTCGCCGCCGTAATCGTCGCAACTCCCGCAATCGCAGGAACATGCGCGGAGGTGGCTCCTGTGGTACCATGCCTAACAGCCTTTCCCAAGGTGCCGCTTTTCAGAATATGACTAAGAATCTTCACGGTGGACGGCGCAAGATGCGCGGAGGAAGTGTGCCCATGGCCTTTCCCTTTGAAGATTCCACCCTTCTTCAGGGATCGGCACGTTCTGATGCCGGTGTCGCCCAACAGGATCAGTTCTACCGTGAATCCCAGACATCCATCCCTTCCGATATGCGCTACTCTCAGACAGGAGGTGGGCTGTCTCCAGCTCCACTCACTCAGACCGACATGCTCCTCCCCCGCGGTCTCAGTGAACAAGCTATGAATCCTCAGTGGCATACAGAACCAAGGACCAATCCTGAAATTGGTCGCATGGCAGAAGCAGAAGCCAATTTTCGCAGCACCAATACCACCCCAGGGTTCAACGGTCCTACGAATGCCTACCAGACACAGGCCGGTGGACGTCGCCGTCGCAATTCCCGCAAGAATCGTAAAGCCTCTCGTAAAAATCGCAAAGCCTCTCGCAAGAATCGTCGTTAAAAAATGAAACTATAATTTTCCATTGTAAAGTATCGTTGATACTTTACAATGGATCCTGTACATTCACGCATTTTGCGTGAAGAAGCTGCTGCCACGGTGCTGCTGCATTGGTGGAAGCGCGAACGTGGAACCCTGACATCACGGTTGCGTTGTAAACATTGTGGATGCAGATATAAGCAAATGTGTTTCCCCTGCTACAAGGAACGTTGTTTGACGATATATAATGAATATTATGGATCTGATGATGAAAGCGTCACCACTTCCACATCAGTGGGAGGGGTGGGAGGAGTGTACTGAAAGACCGTCTGCAACATCAAGAGTTCCTCAGGACGCCATGGACGCTGTTCAGGTGGTGTTACTAACATTTCTACAAGGGCATCGCCTCCTATCATACCCCACCCTTTGGCCCGTAGCACCGCCCCATGCAATAAAGGTCCCTTGTTCCATACAAACAAAGGACTTTTTCCACTTGGATGATCTTTTAAACGAAAACTAACTCCCATCATCGCTTCCGCATAGGTTACGGTTTGACGCATCACTAAATCCAATCCTCGCACCTCCCATCCCGTTTCAGGATCGGTTCGACGAATTGTTAACACTACATCCCCTGGTGCATCAAACTCTTTGCTTTCACTACACTCTCCAGGAAATATAATAGTCTCTCCCTCCTTCATCCCTGGTGTAATTTTTACTACAAGAGTTTTCTCCTTTTCTACAAACTGTTTTCCATTGCAAGTCTTGCAAACCTGCATCGTACGTCGACCTTCTCCCTTGCAAGGTTCACATACACCCGTCGATTGGGCCATAATACCAGGCCCCATCATACGAATCTCCGTGCGACGTCCTGCCCCTTTGCAAAATCCACACGGTTCAGACGTCTCTGCTCCACTCCCCTTACACGTACTACATTTTCTGGCCTGATTCATCTTCAAATGAACCTGATGACCCTTGTACAATAAATGTAAAGGGATTCCAATATCGTGCTGCTTGTTTGGACCCCGTGGACGCTGCATACGTGCCCCCCCCTGCGGCATTCCAAATAAACCTCCAAAATCACTCATATTAAACGACATCCCTCCAAACGGTCCCATTCCCCCCATAAAGGAAAAAGGGATGCCTCCGGCGGTGTGCCCTGCACTTTCCGTTACATCCTGTAAATCACCGGTGGCATCGTAGACACTGCGACGACGATCATCCGATAAAACTTCGTGCGCTTCCTGAATGGCCTGAAATTCCTCCTTGCTACCTCCTCGGTCAGGATGCTTGGAACGAGCTAACTCGCGGTAAGATCGTTTTATCTCCTCGGAGGATGCATCCCGTTCCACCCCCAACCGTTCGTACAAACTCATTCCTTCTCTTTCCTCTCGATTGATTTTTAAGCAATGTTTTTAGCGCCCGTTAGTAAAAAAGATTTATTAAAAAAAGTGGAGCTCTTTTTCTTTATCTAGTTTAGAAATGCCAGTTGATAGAGGAGTTCTCTCAGATGCATATGTGGGAGCTAAAACTGCAGAAGCAATTGCAACTAGCATATATTTAACGTTTCTCAATGCAATGTTAGTAGGGCAAGTGTTTTCTTATATTTATGAAAAAACTCATTGGACTAAAGCCGATTATGCAATGGTGGAAGGTCAATTTACAGATGCTATTAATTATGTAGAAAATTCACAAGTTAAAGATGAACATACAAAAATTATATTATATAATAAAATTTATCAATATGCAACAAATGAAGCTGGAATTGATGAGCCAGATCATCCTATTTTAAAACGATTGTATTCACATGGTGTAGAACGAAAAGACCCTGTTATGTTTTTTGATAAACGAAAAGGTCCCCGCCGCGGATTGTGGGGGCATCGCGGAAAATGGACTCCTACCTTCCCCGTTTGGAAAAAGAAAATGCCATTTACAAGACGCTCCTCCCGTAAATCAAATCGTCAAACACGGAAAGCCTAAATCAATCCACCTCTATCCCCTTCAAGAATGGACGCCGTCCTAAGTCAAGATCATATTCGAACCTTTCTGCAATCACATATTGAAAATCCACCCCATTTAATGCTCTTTGGCCCCTCTGGAACAGGAAAAACCATGATGTCCCGTGCATTCCTATACACCTATCTAAAACATCATGGAGTCCCTGACGCAGAACATGGAGATTATGTTCTCTCCCTCACATCCGTCAACGATCGCGGCATCGGTACAATTCGTGGATCCCTTACCGAATTTGTACGACGAACAAGACGCTATCCAGCTGCTAAAGCCTGGGTCTGGATGGATGATGCCGATTCCGTTCCTGTGATTAGTCAACAAGCCCTTCGAAGAATCTTGGAAAATTAT
>Ga0209296_1003281_pt1 | contig 11065 bp, 25 predicted proteins | sample S_130206_EF_Meta_FD_187319 | JGI IMG/M metagenome (GOLD analysis project Ga0209296, IMG submission 187319) | Freshwater microbial communities from Lake Simoncouche, Canada to study carbon cycling - S_130206_EF_MetaG (SPAdes) (version 2) | ecosystem: Environmental > Aquatic > Freshwater > Lake ...
ATCGACTTAAAGTCGTCAATCTGCTTTAACGCTGGGGCAGCAGCATCTTCCCCAACAAGATTAACTAATTGCTTTTTAAGATCATTAAATTGTTTAGGTTCATAAGTGTTATACCAACCGTAAGGCATTAACTCCATATACTTTTTATCTAATGCACTTGCTTCTTCTTGAGATAATTTTTTACTATATATAGTGTTTTTAATTGTTTCTAGCATTTGGTCTCTAGCATCGCCATATTTAGCCACTAAGCCTTGCGCATAGTTCATTCTGCTTATTTCAGAATCTTCGGCAATTTGCATTTGTTTCTCGTACTCATTCCAATCTTGCCGTTTTTCAGCAGATTTGGCTTTACGCATTGCTTCTCTATATTCCCTTGACCCACCAATCTGAGCATAACCAGATGCCGTTTCTGCGCCATGACCTTGCATTGATACAGCATTAAGTGCTGCAATCTCCTCATCCGTTTTACCTAATTTCTTTAAAAAATTAATTGATTCAGGATCGGTTGACTTAACCATCATTGATGCTGGTGGGTTTTGCGGATCACGAGCAAAGAAAAACCCTTTTTTAGCACTTGCAGCGCCCGTAGCCTCACCAAGCAAATCTTGTCTAAACTTAGTAATATCACCAGTTGAACCGTGATACCAATCATTTTCATACCCTTGTTGAAGCATCCTTGTTGTTGGATTTGCAGATTCTCCAAGCGCAAGCGCCCTTTCTTCAGCAAGACGAATAGCTTCTTGTTGCGGATATTGGAATGATTGTTTACCAGAAGGCGGTACAGCAAACATTGGTTGTGGAGTAACAGCACCCAATAAGGTATTAGGTCTCTCACCCAACATGGTGGCGTTTAATTCCTCGCCCACCAATCTCGCACCCTTTTGGGCAACCTTGCCACCAGCCAATGCCACCTGTCTTGCCAATCTCGCAGCTTGTAAAGCCTCCATAGGAGACATAGGCACAAATGACCCAACAGTACCCGCCACCTGTTGAGCAGGCCCTTGTGGCGGTAGAGGCAATGTCTGCATCAATTGCTGACTACCGTAAGGCACTTGCTGTTGAGGAGCATAGTTCACATCCCCATAAACCTCCATCGGATTAGGAGACCTAAACATATTCAAGATGTCAGAAGGCGTACCCATCGTAGTAGCCAACCTACCCCTCAAGAACTGTAACGGCATCTCCGCAGACGCTACAGGATCATTGAACTGACGGTTACGTCTAAGTTGTGGGTAATACCCAAACGCTGCACCTAGCGCGTTCTGGCCTTCTGGAGTCAATGCGTTGTTTATAGGCATAGGGCGATCTTAATATAAAAAAATTAAAAATTGTTCACGAGTGCACCGTTCCTGTGACCTTTCCTCGTCGGTCCTCCCCCCCCCCTTCGGTCTGGATGGTGGATGGGCATGGGGCGCTCGAGGTCATTTATCCACAGAGCCATCGCCTAGTTGTCCACAATCGGTAGGATTTCCCTCACCTTATTCACAATCTTGCTTACAAACCTGTGCATAACCGATAAAGAACTTTACATAATGAACATAGTGTGAAGTAGCCATACGCTTTAGTTCTCGTTCTTATCCCTGATGTCAGTAACATTACCTCTGTCGTGCGTTACCCTTGCTTGTGCCTCGTTAATGGCGTCTATTACGCTGATTCGTTGGTCAACAACACTGACATCTATCCTGTCTCCATAGGTCTTGGGTTTTAACTTACTGGCTATCCACTTGCGTGTATCAACCCTCAGTCTTTTGTTCTGCACCCAAGCGTTAAGGGAAGCGCCTTCTAAGCCCTCTGGTGGGTCTTCGTCAGCTAGTTCTAGTATCTCTTCAGCCAACCTATCTGCGCGATGCTGTAGCGCTCTCTCGTAGGCTTCTCGAAACACTACGTTGTCTTTGATCATCATCCGAGCCGATGTGTGGCTTGGCATACCAGGCGCTTTAAGTACGCTGCTCAAACTCTTGCCATCAGCTATACCCTCGACTACTACATTCCAGATCGGGTTCTCCAAAGAAAAAGGCGATGGCTGTCCTGCTGGTGGTCTGCCTGCGTTACTCTTCTTTTGTAGCGTTGTAATCATTTATGCCTCATGCGCGCGCGTAGTTAATCAAATTATGAGCGAAAAGCGCTTTGGTTGTCTATTCTCATTTTTTCTGTGTTTGTCAAAAAAAGCGTAGAAGCGTCAATCCATCTTGATCACTCCTACCTAAACTTGGCAACTGCTCTTACCAATCTCTCTTCTACTATCCTCTACCTAATCCCAATACCGTTCTGCCTTACTAATGCTTTTTTACTACTCTGATTGGGAGTCGATAACCGTTCACATAAAGCAGTGTTCTGTACCCGCACAACACAATTAGTTTAAGTACAAAAGGCGCTAACCCTTATTCGGTTACCAACACAGATAGAGACTTAATCCCTATTTGTCTTGGCATTTTATCCCTCTCTTTTGTAACTCTACCAAAGTTTTGGCATGTGCGTTATCCCACATCATCTGCCTTTCCTCTTTCGACAAGCACATCCCTTGATCCAGTTCGGCATGGCAAGAATAGCAAAGCGCTGCCGTGAATTCATCACTTGCCTTAATTCCCCTTCCCTTGCCATGTTTTGCCCAGTTACTGTGAGCAGCTTGGGTTTGCCCTTCCACTCCACAGTGCTGACAAGGCAGTTCTGCAACATTCTTTAGGTGCGCTTTGCTCCTGTAATATTTAAACTTGGGGTTTGATGCCATGTTCTGCCCCCCAAGCGTATAAGAATTCCACAAAGTCGCTTGCTTGCTCCTTAGTGAACTTGCGTGTTTGCATCCCTAGTTGCACAATGCCATCGCCCGACAAATTAGGGATTACTACGCCCGTTTTTATTCCGTTGTCCTTACAAAACTGGTCAACCAACAACCTTTTCCAATCCTCAGATGACCACTTAGCACCCATGTGGCTGGCTTGTTTGGCTATCTCATCAATCATGGCGTGATACTTCAGTTCCTGTTCTCTGGTCTTATCCGTTGCCTTGATCTCCAACACCAAATGCTTATTCGAACTCAATGCTGTCAGCACCTTTGGCCATAAATTAACCATCAGCGCTTTAGCTTGGTTTTCACTTGTTAGTAGGTATTTCATTGTTTAAAGAGGCTATTGCCTGCTCTAAAAGGTCTATTGCGGCATCCCAATAGCCAGCCTTGGCTAGTTCTAGGGCTTTTTTTAGTAGTTCTTTCATTCAATCTCCGCAAAAACAAGGAATAGTGTCATCAGAAAACATTTGCATTTGATTTTTGCTAAATGTTTGTATTTCTTGGTAACTTGTAGAGTTTTTGCGAAATGTAATTAATGCTTTATTCTCAAATTTTGAGTGTTCTTTCATTTTGTTTTCCATTTCTATCCACCAAGTTGCTCTTTCTGGCTTGTCTTGAATCAAAGTTACCAAGGTTGCATCGCCCTTCATAAAGCACAAATCACAGTTAGAAAGTTTGTTTTGTCCAACTTTTGGTAATTGAAGGTCAAAACTGTTGTTTTCCCAAAATTCGGCTATGTCGGCACTTTTGATTCCAGCCTGCGCCAATGGACACATGGCAAGCCCAACTTTAGCCACCCGTCTAGGCTCATCAGCCCTAATTCCAACTAAATGCTGGTCATCATCAATGTCCAAATTTATACTTTTAAGGTATCTGCGTATGGCATTTATTTTTAATTCTGAAGTGCAAAACCGCATAAAGTTGTTCGGCAACATCTTTTTATCCATAATCATTGCTTCAAATGGCTCACCATTTCTGCTTGCTGTCTCAAAATTAACCTTTTTAAACTTAGGTTTGTCAGAAATATATTCGAGCCAATGGATTTGAATTCCCCAGTTTTTCTCGCAATCTGAGATAAATTGCAAAGTTTCTTCTGCCTCTTTACCTGTATTGGCAAAACAAACAATGGCATCTTCTGGCAGTTTTCCACCATGAGCCTCAATGATGCGGTAAAGCATATAAGCCGAGGTTCTACCTCCAGAAAAACTAATAACTGTTGGCTCGTTAATTAAAAAAGGATTCATTCTGTCTCCTGTACCATAATGTTTGCACCAGATTCTTCGGCATACACCTTTTTGATGTGCGCTTCAACTATTTGGCTGTCATCAACATAAACAATCCCGTTCATGGCATCAGTAATGCTTTTGTAAACATTATCTAAATCTATGCGTTTGGGAAATTCCAAACCCAATAAACAAGCCTCCTTGCGCTTTTTTGAATAGGATGGGGGAACGGCATACCGAAGGTATAAAAACACGGTTAAAGCCCCTTTTAAGGGCTCTGTTGCCCCCATTGCTTGCCTTGCCTTGAACCCTACTAGGGTTTCGTACTCCAAAGTCTTGGAATCGGTATAAGTCTGGACAAACTGTCCCCGTCTGGCAAACCTTGGTCTGCCCTTTGGAACAGGATCGCCATCAACCGAGAATGTCACTACTAGCGTCATTTTGTTCCTTTTGTGCGTGTTCGTATCCCATTTCCCATGCGTTGATAGCAAAAATAATGGTGTTGACATCACAGTTTGCTATTTTCAGCATTTCAATCATTTCGTCTTTGCTCATTGCGTAGCTCCCTCAGTCTTTCCACAATCAAGATACCGAGAGTAGGAAAATCTGACCTCAGCGCTTTGCTCATGTGCCTTGCATGGTCTATCGATCCCTCGTTCATCGCCATCAGAGCGTAATGTTGGGCTAAATATTCCACAAAGGTCACCTGTTGCATATAAGGCTTGATTTGTGACAAATATGGACATGGGTTCTCTGTAGGTTTTGATGCGGTCAAGGATGGCATGGGCTTCAGTTTTAGTCATACAAATAAAAGTTCCTGTTTGTTAACAATACCGCCAGAGTCATAATGTTTTGAATCTCCCTTGGGATATGGCATAACGAGATATTTGAGTTTTGAATTAAGTTCTTTTTTATCTCGTTTATTGCCTACAAAGTAAATATATCGGTGTTTTCTAGAGCGTTCCGTGTAATAGAAATCATCTCCATGTTCTGCTTTAATCTCCTCTAAAGTCATGCCATCGCTTATTGTTTTTGAGTGTTTATGCTCTTGGCCTTTAATAGTCCAATCAACCCTGTTGGCTGATAACCCCGTATACAAAAAGTTTGTCGATTGATATACATAACCTACATGGCCTTGGGCTGTATCAGCATAAGAAACCACAATTGATGGCTTGGGCAATAGCTTCATACTGTTAGCCACCAAGAATGATGCCCAGTTCTTTTCATTGGTTTCTAAGCAAACTCTGTTTAGTTCCAATACCTTACTGGAATACTCTTTCCCACAGATACCCATACACAAGGCGGGCGAGGCGGGTATTCCATAAGTTATGACACCAACAAGGCTTGATTCCTCATATAAGCCAAAGGCAAACATGATTTGTGGCATACGCTTGGCATAGTGCTTTTGAAGCAACCAAGGTTCAGTCTCTTCGTTTTTAATAGGTAGAACTTTCAAAAGTCCTCCTTTTCGTACCACTGTTGTACGGTCTGGCTAACAGGCTTGGCAACAATAGGCTTTTTGTAATCGGCAGAGTTCTTTTCCCATTGGTGCTTGGAACACTTAGGTTTATTACCGCTTATGTGGACTGACCACCGACTTGGGCAACCTGGCACAGAACACATAAGGCGTTGCATTTCGTCAAAACCGTTATCTTGACTTTGGTTGTTTTTAAAATTAGTTAGTGCCATGATATTTTCCTTCTACAATTTTTGCGAAATTACTGGGTTTAAGAATCCACTCTAGGTCTGCCACAAAAGCGCGACCATCTTTGCTGTTGACCTTGCCTGTCAAGAAACGAGATGTGCCGATGTGGTCAAAGAACTCTGCAAACCAACCAAGAATGTCTGGTGCGCCTATTTCTTTGGTCTTGGATAGTTCGTCAGCTACTTCCCTCCACCTCTGCCGTAGATAGCCCTTACGGGCATCGTTCCATACCTCCACCTTGCGTAGCGTTGGCAAATGCTTGTGATAAAGGTCTATGACCCCTTGGTGGTTACATTTTGGTAAACCATTTCCTATCTCTGGTTCACCGCTAGGTGGACATATAGATATATCTGGTTTATGGTTAATGGTTATTGGTTCTTGGTTTATGGTTGGTTGAACATCCGTTGAACGGGCGTTGAACCTTCGTTCAGCAGACGCTTTACCAGCCTTAGACGCTTGTTCAATCTTCGAGTGGTAATGCTCTATTTCTTTGTTAGCTCTAGGACTGACAAACCCATCTACTGTGGACAAAAAGAACTCGTCAAGAACAGACAAAACTTCTTGTTCGTGTTCACGCATCCCAATCTGGCGAGCTATGTTGTGTTGTTTGATTGGCTTTTCGTGGAGATAGTAAAAATCCAAAAGCCTTCGATAAGCAATGTCCTCAATGACGGACAAATGGCTTGTATGTGACTTGTAGTCACCTATGTGAAATTGGTAATAGTGCATAACCTTACGTTCTCGGTTGTCGTTACTCACAAGGAAACTATGGCAGGGCGGTAACGAATCGCCTTTTCCCCCGCTAAGGGTAGCCTAGCCTCCATCATACATTCTAGGCAAACCAACTTGGCTTAAGCAACTGCAACTGCCATATCCTCTGTTGAGGAACAGTTACCCATTGGGAAACAGCAGCTTGGCTGATGCCTAATAGTTTGGCAAGGTCACGCTGTGAGCCTGCTAATGCAATAAACTTTTGTTTTTCCATAAGCAAGATTATACATAAGTTGCCTAAAAACCACACTAAGGAAACTACTTACAAAATAATTGTTGACATAGCGATAAGTGCGCTTATACTTCTTCCATGCCCTAGCAAAACGCACAGGGTCTTTTAAGGAAATCAAATGACTGCATACACAAAGTTAACTGCTAAACAGCACATGGTAATGATGGACTTCTTGTCTACTGCCAAGACAAATGGAATCAACAGACTGTGTGCCTGTGTTCCTTCTAGCCACCCAATGTTCAGAACCAACCAAGTGCGTCAAATTAGAGTCGCAACAGATGCTATCGCTTGGGGATTTGACGAACTTGGAAACAGAACCCGCCTTACCCCAGACCTCCGTGTTTTACAAGATTAAACCAAACGGGGCGCAAGCCCCATTAAGGAAACACATGAACTACCCCACCCAACACCCAGACTTAGACCAAATGATTTGTGAGCACCACGATGTGCCTGGTCAAGACCTTGAATGTTACTTTGAGGCATACACAGGAAACCTCTGGTTTGTGTATGTCAATGGTGGCGAAATCCACGAACTGTTACGCGACACAGTAATCCAAACCCTAGAAGAAGCATACACCAAGGCTTGCAAAGAAGAAGCCTACAACGACAAACTTGATTCAATGATTGCTAACTACGAACTTAAAAAGGAAATGTCATGAAACTCGACAAATACTCTATCCACGCTATTGATGGACCGTACAAGGTCACTCCATCCTTGGCTGACAAGGTGATCTTTTGGTTGTCTGGCTTTGGTGCAGGCTTTATCTTTGCTTTACTTATCACAGGAAACTAAATGAAAAACATCTCTACGGCATTGGTCAAAGCGCAGAAGGCATTTGCGCCTGCTTTAAAGACCTCTACAAACCCTCATTTCCGTTCCAAGTATGTTGACCTAGCATCTTGCGTTGACAGCGTTATAGGGGCTTTAAACGACAACGGTATTTTCCTATTCCAGACCACATCAGAACACACAGACGGCATCATCTGTGAAACCAGTTTTCTCCACGAGTCTGGTGAGCGCCTAGATTGTGGCAAGTTGTTCTTCCCAGCCCCCAAGCACGATCCCCAAGGGTTCATGTCGTGTTTGACTTACATCCGTCGTGCGTCTTTGATGGCCGCCACATCGCAAGCCCCAGAAGATGATGACGGTAACGCTGCCACAAAGAAACCAGTAGCCAAAGAAGAAAAAGCAAACCATAACCTGATGCAAGACCACCTGACCGCTATTAGTGAGTCCACCACCTTGGAAGAGTTACAGACACGATTTAAAGAGGCTTATAAGTCGGCAGGGACTGATAAGGAATGGTTAGAGGCAGTAACCGCGGCTAAAGACATGATGAAAAGGAAACTCAAATGACTGAACAAATAGAACAACGCACTGAGGAATGGTTTAAAGCCCGTCTGGGCAAGGTAACCGCCTCACGAGTAGCAGATGTGATCGCCAAGACCAAGACGGGTTACAGCGCAAGCCGTGATAACTACATGGCGCAACTTATTTGCGAAAGATTGACGGGTCAACAAGGTGAATCGTTTACCAACAGTGCCATGCAGTGGGGGGTTGACAACGAGCCACTTGCGGTCAGTTGTTACGAAAATGCCAAAGATTGTTTAACTGAAGCTGTTGGGTTTGTTAACCATCCAAAGATTGCAATGGCTGGCGCGTCCCCTGATGCCCTCGTGGGTTTGTTTGGAATCCTAGAAGTGAAATGCCCTCAGACGAATACGATGGTGGAAACACTTTTGTCTGACAAAGTTCCATCCAAATACATTCCGCAAATTCAGTGGCAGCTTCGCTGTTGTGAGCGCCAATGGTGCGACTTCGTATCCTTCGATCCAAGGCTGCCCCAAGACCTTCAATTGTTTGTAAAACGTGTCGAGTTTGACGCGCCTTATGTAGCAATGCTAGAAGAAGAGATTATTAAGTTCCTTGCCGAACTAGATGACAAAGTAAATAAATTAACCAACTTGAAAGCAAAAAATGTCTAAAACCCAATACGAAATCAGCGTTATTACAGGTAAATACACCAACAAAGACGGTCAGGAAAAGAACCGCTATTTGCGTATCGGATCGGTAATTGACACCAAGAACGGTCCTATGATCAAGTTTGATTGCATCCCAGTTGTGGAAGGTGGTTGGTCAGGTTGGGCATACATGAATAAACCTAAAGACCAAGCGTCCAAGGGCGATTTTGATGACGTTGAGTTTTGAGCAGCGCAAAAAGGATTGGTGGGAGTGGCATAAAGCCAATCCCGAGGTCTGGCAATACTTTGAGAAGTTTTCCCTAGAAGCTATCAAACGGGGTAGGAAAAAGATCAGCCATTGGCTAATCATCAACCGAATCCGTTGGGAGGTTTCTATCATCACCACAGGTGAAGACTTCAAAATAAGTAATGATTACATTGCCTTTTACGCTCGGTTATGGATAGCCCTATACCCTCAGTACAAAGACTTATTCACAATTAAGAAAATGATTGGCGAAACATGACTAAACACTTTATGACTGAGACACCAGAAGAGCGCGAAGTCTTTAGCGCTATGGAGCAAAGCTCTGTGAGGCGCGAAATCATACGAACCACTAGGCAAGAAAAGATTAGCAAGCCTGGTGTGTATGAAAAGTCTGTGGCTATGCCTGATTACTTGCACTTAATGGAAGAACTAGCCATTGCTCGGATGTTAATACGCGAGTTGGGTGACCGATTGGCTAAGTTGGAGGCTAAATGACACGACACATAGGCATATCAGTGCCACACCGCAAAGTAGAAGAAGATGATGACATCCAAGACTACAAGAAACCTTGGGTTGGGTTGACCGAGAAAGACATCCAGTTTCTTGACCTTGCCAAATATATACATATTGTCAGGATAGTAGAAGCCAGATTAAAGGAACTCAACGCATGAGCTACATAGTGGCATCGTTGCCCCCTATGAAATGCTTTGTAAAACGCGAGTTTTTGTACAACGACCACAAAGGTCATGGAGAGTTAGAGCCTGCTATCTGGGTTAGCCTTAAAGCGTTGCGAGGTCAGGTGTTTCGCATTGAGTCACTACTGCCTAACTATGGTGCTTTGTATGACAAGCTACCCATCCATGCCTATGTGTGGAAAACAGAACATGGCGATCTGCCTATTGACACTTTGCAGTTGTGGGATTGCATGGGCTATCGGTTCACAATCATCGAGAAGATTGGCTTGCGTAACTTGGGCGTAAAGTTTCTTGGCAAAGACAAGCAGTGGCATTTTGGTCGCTACTTGTTTACTGTGGACTTTTGTGCTGATGGCATGGACTTGGATACAGGCTTTACGGAGCAAGCAGAAGAGCATAAATCTTTTAACTGGATTGCTTTAGATAACGGGCAGTTTGCTTGCCAGCCAAACAATCGTTGCTTGTGGTATGACCAGAGCCTTATTCCCGCCGACACAAAGTTCCCTGACTTCCAAGCCGCCCAAAGGTTTTGGACAGTAGACGGCACACGCAAGTGGAGTGCGGGGGATGACTGGTTTTACGATATCAAGGAGAAGAACACATGAGCGATTCATACGATGACTACGAAGCCAAAATGCAACTTGCAGAACATGCATGGGAAGTGCAAGAGCAAAGACGCAACTTCCGCACAGAACTATGGACAACGAAAGATGGGGGGAGGGTAGCCATCAAGGACATGGAAGACAGTCACTTGTTTAATGCCTACCGACACAGCCAAGACAAATTGTTGTTTCGTGAAATGGTGTTGCGTTTGTTTGAAGCCAAACTCAAGGGGAAGAACACATGACAGTCAAGATACCCGCATGGTCGTTCTCGTCCATAAAGACGTTTGAACAATGCCCAAAGAAGTTCTACCACTTGAAGGTGGCTAAGGACTTCCAAGCCGCCCAAAGGTTTTGGACAGTAGATGGCACTCGCAAGTGGAGTGCGGGAGATGATTGGTTTTACGATATAAAGGAGAAAACATGAACGCATTCCACCCTGATTACATAAAAACTTACCACCCAGAATTTAATAATTTTTTTAAGAGCCAACAAGCCCTAACCGCAGAACGCGAGATGGCTAAACGCACAGTAAAGCCTAAACAGTTTTATGTGTTTGCCCAAGCAACTAAACCTAGAATGAAATTCTCAAGACTATGATAGAAAGCATCCTAATCATTATTGCTTTGCTGTTGTCTGGCGCTATTGTCGGAGTCGGAATAATCATTGCCGTACTCTGGTTTAGCGTAGAAAAAGACTAAGCGTGGTACTGGGCTTCCGTTAGGATACCTTGCTTGTACTTGCCTTCTGGCTTAAAGATAGTCAGTTCTTGCTGGCGCATCTCAGGCGCAAATGATATGTGCATCCAACGCCCATACTCGTGGA
>Ga0209296_1003282_pt1:0-5000 | contig 11063 bp, 3 predicted proteins | sample S_130206_EF_Meta_FD_187319 | JGI IMG/M metagenome (GOLD analysis project Ga0209296, IMG submission 187319) | Freshwater microbial communities from Lake Simoncouche, Canada to study carbon cycling - S_130206_EF_MetaG (SPAdes) (version 2) | ecosystem: Environmental > Aquatic > Freshwater >...
AGCAACGTGCAGGTGGTGGTGAACGAACTGAAGAAGTAGACCGCCAGTTCAGCGGCGCGGTTGGGCGCGGTGCGTGGCCACCGCGTTCCACGGGTCTGCAGGCCAGGGATGCCTGGGGTAGCGCCCGCGTAGTTCCTTCCTGACTTCTGGATAGGTTCTCTCCCAGAAGCTTCGCAGATCCCGTGTGAGCTGCACCGGGCGGCCATTGGGGGCGAGGAGCGATAGGAGCACCGGCTCCTGTCGCTCCCCCACTTTCGGCGTTTCCGCCAGTCCGAACAGCTCCTGCAACTTCACTGACGCCGTGACCGAGCCATCTGCCGTGTACTCCAGCGCGGCACGTCGCCCGCTCGGCACCGCGATGGACTCCGGTGCGCATCGCTCGAGTGCGTGCGTGACGTCATAGGACAGGGCGTCCCGCAGGCTGAACTTCTGGAGACTGCGCGCACCATGCAGCGCCGCGCGAACCGCGGCGTCGATGTCGGGCGTGAGCCGAGCGAATTGCAGGCGGCGGAGCAACTGCTCGTCGGCGTCGCTCTTCGCGCCAGTGCGCCAGACACCGGCCAGGAGTTCGGCCGCACGTTCCGGATCGGGAGCCACCGGCCGGTCGGTCAGCCTGATGGCGTCGTACCACTCGACCGCACACGCCCTCACCGTTCCCCCGTCGTCGAGCGAGTGTTCCACCGTCGAGCGGGTCGGCTCGAGCCATTCCGGTTCGACGCGGCTCGCGACGCGGACCCGACTCTCAGGATCATTGGCACGAGTTGGCGCTTGCACCTCGAGCGCCACGAGATACGCCGCGTCGATCACGCCGCTCTCGCGGCCGAGCACGGCCCCGGTGCCTGAGGCGAGAAGGAAGCGGTCGGAGCCTGGAGCGCGTCGCTGCGCCACACGGTCTGGATAGCCGCTGAGGACCGCACGAAGAAAGCTGCCATCAGTCGTTGTCGTAGCTCGCGTTTCGGCGAGCGGTGCCACTTTCGCTTCGATCTGCTTCGATGCGGCGTGAACGGAGGCCGGCGCCTCTCCCCACCGATCGAGCGCCGACAACAGGTCCGAAGCCGTGTTCGCGCTCGCACCACCAGGCCGGTATCGCTCCGCGAGCATTGCGGCCGAACGGATGACGCGCCGGTCGCCGCCCCCTTCCAAGACGATGCGCGCCAGCCGTGGTGGCAACGCGAGGGAATGCATCCGTCGGCCGAGCTCGGTGAGTCGCCCTTCGTGGATGGCTCCGAGTCGCGTCAGCAACCGGAGGGCCGCCGCGAGTGTGTCGGCACGTGGGGCGTCGAACCAGGCGAAGGTTTCAGGTGAGGCCCCCCAGGCGAAGACGTCGAGCGCGACGGCCGCGAGATCGATGCGGTGAATGTCGGGATCACGGTACGGCCGTAGCCGGTCGTCCGCGCGCCAGAGCCGATAGACGAGGCCCGGGGCAATGCGACCGGCGCGGCCCGCGCGCTGAGTCGCCGCGGCGGCGGGGATCCGCTCCACGCTCAGGCTGTCGACCCCTCGTTCGGCGTCATAGCGCGCGACTTTCTCGACGCCGGAGTCGACGACGGCCGTGACGCGCGGCACCGTGACGGAGGTCTCCGCGATGTTCGTACAGACGATCACCCGTCGCCGCTCGGAATCGGGCGTAAGCACACGGTCCTGCTCGCTGGCATCCAGCGAGCCGTGCAGCGGCAGCACCTGAATGTCTGAGGAGAGGCGGCGCTGGATGTCGGCGATGGTCCGCTGGATCTCTGCCGCGCCAGGCTGGAAACAGAGAACGTCACCTGCAGTCTCAGCCACGATTGCGGCGACGGCCTCGGCGGCGGTTTGCGTGGGGCAGTAGGTGATGTCGATCGGATGACTGCGCCCAGAGACCCGGACCGTCGGGCAGTTGCCGAGGAAGGCCGCGACTCTGGCTTCGTCGATCGTGGCCGACATGACAACCAGCCGAAGGTCGTCACGTGCGTCCATAGCCTGGCGGGACATCGCGATCGCGAGGTCGGCGTGAATGCTTCGTTCGTGGAACTCGTCGATGATGATCGTGACGAAGTCCGAGAGCAGCGGGTCCTGCTGGAGGAATGCGGTCAGGATCCCTTCGGTCGCGACGACGAGACGGGTACGGCTCGACCACTGACGGTCGTTCCGCACGTGCCAGCCCACCTCCCGCCCCAACTGCCAGCCTTGCTCGTCGGCAATCCGGCGCGCGATTGCCCGCGCCGCGGCACGCCGCGGTTGCAACAGGATGGTCCGGCCTGCCGCGAGGAGCGCAGGGGCAACGCGGGTGGTCTTTCCGGCTCCGGGATCCGCGACGATGACGACTGCGCGTGAGTGGGCGACCGCGGACTGGATCAGCGGAAGCGAGGCGTCAATCGGGAGTTGGAGGTTCACTCGGGTGGCAATAGGGGGGGTCCAGCGATGCCACACTCACCGTCAGGTAAGCGTACGGCTCAGGCTCGGGTCGTCCCGCCAATGGGGCACGAGACTCCGGTTCCACCGAGGCCACAGTAGCCGTTTGGATTCTTTGCTAGGTACTGCTGGTGATAGTCCTCGGCGTAATAGAACTCGGGGGACTCGCTGATCTCGGTCGTGATCGGGCCGTAACCGGCGGACTTCAGCTCGCGGTCGTACGCAACCTCCGACTCCCGTGCCGCCTCGAGCTGCGCGGCCGACGTGCAGTAGATTCCGGAACGGTACTGCGTGCCCACATCGTTCCCCTGGCGCATGCCCTGGGTCGGATTGTGGCTCTCCCAGAAGATGGCCAGGAGCTGACCGTACGAGATGACCGCCGGCTCGAAGACCACCAGCACCACCTCGTTATGGCCCGTCGCGCCTGAGCACACTTCCCGGTACGTTGGGTTGGGGGTGAGTCCGGCCGCGTAGCCGACCGCTGTCGTCCAGACACCGGGAAGCGTCCAGAATTTCCGCTCTGCCCCCCAGAAGCAGCCCATGCCAAAGATGGCCGCCTGCGTGTTGGATGGGAAGGGCGCCGCGATCGGGTGGCCGTTGACGTAGTGCGCCGCCGGCACGGGCATACCTTCCGCCCGGCCAGGGAGCGCATCTGCCGGAGTCGGCATGCGCGTGGCTTTTCCGAACACGTTGATTCTCCTCGCTCAATCACCCGTTGGGGTGAACTTCAATGACACGCCGTTCATGCAGAAGCGTTGACCGGTGGGTGCTGGGCCGTCTGGGAAGACGTGGCCGAGGTGGCCGCCGCACTTCGCGCAGTGCACCTCGGTTCTCGCCATGAAGTAGGTGCGGTCCTCGGTTGTGGCGACCGCGTCCGGCAGTGGCCCAAAGAAGCTGGGCCAACCGCTGCAGCTCTCATACTTGGTCTTTGCTGAAAACAACTGCTGACCACATCCGGCGCACGCGAACATGCCGTCTCTGGACTCGGCATTGAGCGGGCTTGTTCCAGGTCGCTCAGTGCCATGTTGGCGAAGCACGCGAAACTGCTCCGGCGTCAGTTCGGCTGCCCAGTCGGCCTCGGTCTTCTGCACAGGGAAGGTCTCCTTCTCCATGACTTGAGTCTAACCGTTTGATGCAGTCAGTTACCCAGAGGTTTCGAGGCGGAGTACCGGACCGCATGGTGCGAGCCGTCCATGAGGCGCCGGACCATTCGTCGAGCGAGTACGTTCTGTAGAGGATGCCGCCAACCGAAGGACTCGGTTCACTTCTTCACACGTCTGGCGGCGCCGTGGGCGCGGGAGGAGTGGCAGGGCTGACGCCCAGGCGAGGAGTGACGCGTGGCGCTCCGCGTGGGGCGGCGCCGTCGGCAGACGGCGCTGGCACGCGTCGCCCCGTACATGAAAAAAGCCCACAGGGGTGACCCTGTGGGCTCTCTTCGCGTAATAATGCCGGCAGCGACCTACTCTCCCACGCACTTTCGCACGCAGTACCATCGGCGGTATCAGGCTTAACTTCCGTGTTCGGAATGGGAACGGGTGTGACCCTGATCCTATGACCACCGGCAAAGTGGTTCCGGGGGATGAGCCCGGGATCTTGTCTGCCTGGGGTCCTCTGACGCGGCCGCGGCTCTTCAGCCGCGTACTCACTCGCGTCGTCGGTCGTCCCAGACAATTTTATACAAAGCTGGACGCGCCTCGCGACGAGGCACGCACAACTGAATATCCTGCAAACGGTAGTTTTGACCGATTCACTTCACGCAGCGGTTTCGTTGCGTGCATTTAAAACGAATTATGGTCAAGCCTCACGGCTGATTAGTATCGGTAAGCTCAACATGTCGCCATGCTTACACACCCGACCTATCACCTGGTAATCTTCCAGGAGCCTTCAGGGAAGTAAACTTCCAGGGAGATCTCATCTTGTGGAGGGTTTCACGCTTAGATGCATTCAGCGTTTCTCCCTTCCGGACGTAGCTACTCGGCACTGCCGCTGGCGCGACAACCGATACACTAGAGGTCCGTCCAACCCGGTCCTCTCGTACTAAGGTCAGCCCCACTCAAATCTCCTGCGCCCATCACAGATAGAGACCGAACTGTCTCGCGACGTTCTAAACCCAGCTCACGTACCACTTTAATCGGCGAACAGCCGAACCCTTGGAACCTGCTACAGCTCCAGGATGTGATGAGCCGACATCGAGGTGCCAAACCCTTGCGTCGATGTGAACTCTTGGCAAGGATCAGCCTGTTATCCCCGGCGTACCTTTTATCCGTTGAGCGATGGCCCTTCCACGCGGAACCACCGGATCACTAAAGCCTGGTTTCCCACCTGCTCGACTTGTAGGTCTCGCAGTCAAGCTCGCTTATGCTTTTGCACTCTATGGCTGATTTCCAAACAGCCTGAGCGAACCTTCGCGCGCCTCCGTTACAGTTTAGGAGGCGACCGCCCCAGTCAAACTACCCACCTAGCAGTGTCCCTGATCTGGATGACAGAACGAGGTTAGAACGCCGAAGCAGTAAGGGTGGTATCTCACCGTTGGCTCCCCCGAGTCCGAAAACCCGAGTTCAAAGCCTCCCACCTATCCTGCGCATACTGCGTCAGCATTCACTACTAGGATG
>Ga0209296_1003282_pt1:10000-11063 | contig 11063 bp, 3 predicted proteins | sample S_130206_EF_Meta_FD_187319 | JGI IMG/M metagenome (GOLD analysis project Ga0209296, IMG submission 187319) | Freshwater microbial communities from Lake Simoncouche, Canada to study carbon cycling - S_130206_EF_MetaG (SPAdes) (version 2) | ecosystem: Environmental > Aquatic >...
GGAAGCAGTTTGGCTCAGGGCCGCTGCGTGTGACGCAGACTTTCGAGCGCTTGGATATCCTGCCTGAAGTGACATGGCAGTATTCTCCTCGTGACGTAGTTCGCTGCGTGCTTGCCAGCGAACCATCTGCTGCCCTGCAGCAGGTGTCTCACGCCGAATGTTTAGAGAGTCTGACGTACAAAAACCGCGCCGTCAACCCCTCCGGTCGAGATTTCTTTCTACGGAGCGGAAACTATTCTCACGACGTGGTTCTGACGAGCCCCCTTACGGAGCACCATCACGCGGCCATCTATAGCTGAGGCCGTGGTAAATCGGGCCTGAAGGTCAGCAATTCGGCGGTTGTTCACATACACGCCGCCGGCCTGGACCATCCGCCGCGCCTCACTCTTCGACGGCACAACGTGCGCGGCGAGGAGCAACTCGACGATAGCCAGCCCCTCCCCGGCGAACTGCGCCTCCGGCATCTGCGTCGACGGCACATCTGCGAAGACGGCCAGCACGTCATCTGCCGACAACTGCGTGATGTCTTCCCCAAACAACAGCTGTGACGCATGCTCTGCCCGTGCCACCTGCTCGGCTCCGTGCACCAGCGCGGTGACCTCGCGGGCCAGCACTCGCTGCGCCTCGCGCCGCTCGGGATTCGCCGCCACAGAGGCCGACAGCTCGGCTATGCGATCGCTCTCGAGGAAGGTGAACGAGCGAAGGTAGCGGAGGACATCCCGATCGTCAGTATTCAGCCAGAACTGGAAGAAGGCGAACGGGGACGTACGCCGCGGATCGAGCCACACTGCGCCCTTCTCGGTCTTCCCGAACTTCACGCCAGAGGCAGTGGTCACCAGCGGCATCACCAGCCCATGACTCTTCTTTGCCCGAAGCTTGCGAATCAGATCAATTCCCGCGGTGATGTTGCCCCACTGGTCGCTTCCGCCGAGCTGCACGGTGCAGCCGTAGCGATCGAAGAGCTGCAGGAAGTCGTATGCCTGGAGCAGCAGGTAGCTGAACTCGGTGAAGGAGATGCCTTCCTCGCTCTCGAGACGCCTGTTCACCGACTCCTTCTGGAGCA
>Ga0209296_1003291_pt1 | contig 11045 bp, 13 predicted proteins | sample S_130206_EF_Meta_FD_187319 | JGI IMG/M metagenome (GOLD analysis project Ga0209296, IMG submission 187319) | Freshwater microbial communities from Lake Simoncouche, Canada to study carbon cycling - S_130206_EF_MetaG (SPAdes) (version 2) | ecosystem: Environmental > Aquatic > Freshwater > Lake ...
AAAGATTTACGTCGCAAAAATTACCCAGTTTTCGTTTCTTTTGGTACCCCCATGCATTTCGAACGCGGAGATGATGTTGATGCCGCTGAAGCAAAACTTCGCGAAAATTTGATTGCAATGCTCCATGAAGTTCAAAATCGATACCCTGATAGCCACGTGGGCCAACGCTGGGCGCCTGCTCGTCTTGGTGGTACTGCACCTGCTCCACTAAAGTAGCGCCCATGAAGAAGCCAAAGTTCAAAATCCCACGTTTCCAAACATTCCGCGACGCGTACTCAGTTACGAAGAGCGTCAAGCCATGGATCGGCGCAGCACTGATCGCCATCTTCCTTGTTGCTTGGTTGATCGGAATTGGAATTGGTTTTGCACTTGGACACCCTGTCTATGTTGGTTTTGTAACACTTCCTGTAGCAGTTCTTGCAACAATGTTTTTCTTTACTCGCGTAGCTGGCAGCGCTGCTTACGCCTCCATTGAGGGTCAAATGGGCGCTGGCGCAAGTGTTCTTATGGCAATTCGCAAAGGTTGGACAACAACTCCTGCTGTAGCTGTTGCTCGCAATCAAGATATGGTCCATCGCAGCGTTGGTCGCGGTGGAATTGTTTTGACTGGTGAAGGAGGAAATGGCATTCGCCAAATGTTGCAAGAAGAGCGTAAGAAAACCGAGCGCTTTGCACCAGGTGTTCCAATCATTGAAATTATTGTTGGAGAGGGCGAAGGTCGCGTAGAACTTCGTAAATTGCAGAAGGAAGTTACAAAACTGAAGAAGACTTTATCTGCCCAGCAAATGCGTGAAGTTCGTGCACGCCTCAAAGCTGTTGGCGGTCTTTCAATACCAATTCCAAAAGGTCCGATGCCAACACGCGCACCGAAGGTTCGCTAACCCTTTTTCTTAGGTATCACTGCTTTTGCTTGAGTTATCTTCATTTTGATAGTTGGTGAAGAAAAACCAAAACCGTAAGCGCCCATTCTAAAGAAGCCATCTTTTTCACTTATAATTGTGGTCGCAACTTGATTTGTTCCATCGGCATTGATGATGGAAATCTTTGCTCCAATGGGTGCCTTAGTAAATCCATAAAGACATCTGGCAACTGTTGAATTGAGAACTAGATCATACGAGCCCGCCATCAAATCTCCATTTGCTTTGAAGTGAGGAGCCGCAACCTTGTAATCAAGGGAACCTGAACTTGCATCAAAAGTAGGTGCACCAGAAGAGAAAACGCTTGCATTTGTAAAGATCAAACCAGATAAAGAAGCCGCTGTTGTTGTGCACTTTGAAAGCTTTGCAGCAGTATCGCTACCCAAAATCAGAGTTTGGAAACTCCATTGAGTTGGCATAGCAGCAGCCTTGTCGCCCAGTAGTGGCATCCACGCCAACATCTCTTCTATTCCAGAATCATCATATTTATTGCTATGACCCTTAAGAATTGAAATCGAATCAAGTGGAGCCCCTCGATTCTCGCCGTAATAAAGACCACCACCTCTATCTTGCTCATAATTTGAAAGCATTTGCGTAGGTAGTGCAGAATTTTTTGCCCATCCGTAAACAAGTGGAACCTTTACGGGTTCTGCATCAATATTGACGAGCATCGCTTTATCATCAACTTTTGCTTTGCTCACAGTTACAACCGGATTGGCTAAGCGACCATAGAGCCAACTTGTAAATCCTTGATTTGCCCGCAATGTAATTCCAAAAGAAAAGTTTTCAGGAAATGCTTGTGGCACTAAACAAATAGTTTTCGTTGCCATGAGGCAACGAGGATCTGTGATGTAACCATTGAGATACGGAGGTGGATTATTGCCACCTCCTCCAAATCCCTGCCCAACATAAGCGCGAGAATCTAAGTTCGGCCCGCCACCATCGAATTGCCCATTCTCAATAGTGATTGGATAAATTCCATTAGTAATCAAATCTAATTTGAATTTTTCATTTGGTGATTTTCGCTTCGCATAGTAATCACTCTTGATCAGGTAGAGGTCTCCCCCAACGTGAGGTGCTTCGGGGATAGAGACAACTAGTGGGTTGCCTCCATTAGGTAGATCAACTTCTGGGCTTCCCTTAATTTTTGCTTTGAAGTCTTGAGTCAACTCTGGTCTTGGGACAAATTTCGTAATCACTTTTTTAGTTTGTAAATTTGTGGCTCTCACACCTCTAATACAATTTTCTTCCATTGCGTTATTACATAAAGTCAGGTTGATATCAGCGACTTGGCCGCTGAATTCTTTTGGGCACTCATCTAAACCATTACAAGGCTTCATTCCGACAATTTTTTGATTTTCAACTTTGAATGTTGCCAGAAAAGAATAGAAACGAACTAAAGATCTAGTGTTATTTACTAAATAACCCGTAAACCCAGGGCCGCCCGGACTTTGCACTTGGAATTGTTCATCAATAACATTATTGGACTCCGCAGTTGCAAGATTTGGAATTATAGAAAAAATAAGGCCTAATGAAATAGCTAATGGGGCAAGCCGAGTTTTCCCTGTAATTCTCATCTGCCGAAAGTACTCTATGGAATCCACAGCGTCGATGAATGAATTGTGAATATTTAGAATCTGCTACTTGCGTCTTAGTTCACGCAGAGACTTCTTTAACGCTTTACGCTCACGCTTGGCAATTGGATCTTTCTTGGTTGGAAAAGCCCACATGAGAAGCGCAATAAATATTGGAAATACCAAAAATCCACTAATAGCCTGTAAGAACATTCCATTATTTATTCCACCAAGCATTCTAAATATCCATTCTCATCGACGAACTAAGACAGTATTACTCAATCGCTCATGAATTCCGCGTCCATCATCATCATAAGTAATTGCAGTGATCACTAAACAAAGAAGTGTTGTACGAATCAGCGCTTGCAAAGGTGTAATTGAACCCTTGTCACTAAATCGAATTATTCGAATACCGAGTAATCGATGTCCAGCCGATGCTCCTTGCAGCGCTGAGAGAATCGCGAACTCCGCGAAGAAGAGGGCGAGAACCGTGAGGGATCTGTTGGAGTGCGCTCCCCCGAGTCCACCCGTCAGGGCCACGACAATGGCATAAGACATAAGCCAATCGAGCGCGAGGGCAACGAAACGACGCCCCAGGCTCACTCTTGTCATAGCCCTAAGCCTAATGGGCAGGTGGCGGGCGGGAATTCTTAATATGGATGTAACACACGAGTTATGCCTTTTAGCCCTGCGCCTCCTACGCTTACCCCTAAGCAGAAGCGCTCAATGGTGAGGCCGCTGCATCGATACGGATCTAGTATCTAATGCGAATATAAAATGCGAAATTGGGAGAAGCATGTTTAAGAATTCAGCAGAAATTTTTGCCTACATTAAGAAAGAAAATGTAAAGCTCGTCGATGTGCGCTTTACAGATCTTCCTGGAATCCAACATCACTTCAATGTACCTATTGAGTCATTCGACGAAGCGGTCTTTACAGAAGGTCTGATGTTTGATGGTTCATCTATTCGTGGATTCCAATCAATCAATGAATCAGATATGAAGCTCTTGCCAGTTCCAGAGTCTGCATTCGTGGATCCATATCGTAAAGAAAAAACCCTCGTTATTATTTTCTCTGTTCATAATCCAGTAGATAACACACCATATAGCCGTGATCCACGTGGAGTTGTTGCAAAGGCTGTTGAGTATATGCGCTCACTTGGATTTGCTGATCAAGCATTCTTTGCACCAGAAGCAGAGTTCTACGTTTTCGATAGCGTTCGATTCAAAACAGGAATCAACTCAGCTGTTCATGAGATCGAATCATATGAAGGCGCTTGGAATACTGGCGTTGAATATGATGCTGATGGAACACCTAACCGCGGATACCGCACACGTGTAAAGGGCGGATACTTCCCAGTTTCACCAACAGATCAATTCGCAGATCTTCGCGATGAAATGGTTATGCAACTTGGCAAGGTCGGACTACTTGTTGAGCGCTCACACCACGAAGTTGGAACTGCTGGTCAGATGGAAATCAACTACCGCTTCACTGACATTCTTAGCGCAGGCGATGACGTAATGAAGTTCAAGTACGTCATTCGCAACACTGCATGGGAAGGCGGCAAGACTGCAACATTTATGCCAAAGCCACTCTTTGGTGATAATGGTTCAGGTATGCACGTTCACCAATCACTGTGGAAAGATGGAAAGCCACTCTTCTTCCAAGCAGGTACATATGGCGAACTATCAGATATGGCGCGTTGGTATATCGGTGGACTTCTTAAGCACGCACCATCACTTCTTGCATTTACAAACCCAACAGTTAACTCATACCGTCGTTTAGTTCCTGGATATGAAGCACCAGTAAATCTTGTCTACTCAGCACGTAATCGCTCAGCTTGTATCCGTATCCCAATTACAGGATCCAATCCAAAGGCAAAGCGCATTGAGTTCCGTTGTCCAGATCCATCATCAAATCCATACCTAGCATTTGCAGCAATGCTTATGGCCGGTCTTGATGGAATCCTAAATAAGATCGAGCCACCTGCTCCAGTTGATAAGGATCTCTACGAACTAGAAGGAGAAGAGGCTGCAGCAATTCCTCAAGTTCCTGGTTCACTAGATGAAGTTCTCAACAATCTAGAAAAGGACAATGAGTTCCTAACAAAGGGTGGGGTGTTTGCACCGGACCTCATCTCAACATGGATCGAATTCAAGCGTAAGCAAGAAGTTGATTATGTTCGTTTGCGTCCACACCCAGCAGAGTTCGAGCTCTACTACGACATCTAATAACAGTCGACTTACAACAAAACCCCGTCAGGAAACTGGCGGGGTTTTGTTTTGCTCACAATAGAATCAGACCATGAAAAGAGTCCCTCAATCACTTCGCGCATTTTTTGCACGTGAAGTAGCTGGAGGGATTTTTCTGTGCACAGCAGCAGTAATCGCACTCGTTCTTGCAAATTCCCCAATTTCTGATTCATACCTATCTCTCGCGGAGTCATCTTCGCATTTCGTCAATGAATTTTTGATGGCCATATTCTTTTTCTTAGTTGGACTTGAAATCAAACGTGAGTTCATATTTGGAGAATTGAGAGAGCCAAAGAAAGCGGCTCTGCCAATAATGGCTGCCCTTGGCGGCATGGCTATTCCCGCAATTATTTGGGCACTCTTTACATCAGGCGGAGCTGGTTGGGCAATTGCAATGCCAACAGATATTGCACTTGCCCTTGGTGCCCTAGCGCTACTTGGCTCGCGTATTGATACATCACTAAAGATATTTCTACTTACCCTTGCTATCTCTGATGATCTATTTTCAATTATTGTTTTAGGCACTTTCTATTCATCAAGCTTGAGTTTTATAAAGATCGCCTCCACAATCGGGGCTGTTGTACTCGCCTTCATCATTCCAACACGTGATTCTACAAAACTTGACCGTTTGATTGAACTCATACATCCATGGAGTGCTTTCCTCATCGTTCCGCTCTTTGCTCTCGTCAATATTGGAGTTGTAATAGATCTCGGCACTCTTCCTACAACTCTGACATCTCCTATTGCACTCGCTCTCATTATTGGGCGACCAGTTGGAAAACTCATTGGTATAACTCTTTTTGCTTGGCTAGCAATCAAACTAAAAATTGCGCAGATGCCTGCATCACTTTCATTCAAGGAAATTGCTGGCGCAGGAGCACTTGCTGGTATGGGCCTCACCGTTTCACTCTTTATAGCTGAATTGGCCTTAGTTGATCCCGCATCTTTAGATGAAGTCAGAGTTGGCCTAATAGTCGGTGCAATTATTTCAGCACTTCTGGGTATCGCGATTCTTCGGAAATATTCTGTAGCCCAAGATTAATTGTTTTGACTTTACTGACTGAGAATATTACCAATTACTGGATTGAAAACTTTATGACTCCATTGAGCGTATGGCCATCTTCTGCAACTACCCGATACTTAATTTCATAACGTCCGACAGGGAGTGGCGCAAAAGGCTTTGCACTAATGCTCGACTTCATAACACGAATTGAATCCAATTTCACTCGAATTTTTGAGGGACCAATCAGCGTGATCGTATTAATGCTCTTGTCACCTATCTGAGCTAATACTTCTGAGAAATTAAGAACGAAACTCTTGGGTGTGACTTGAATCGTCGAGCCATTTCGAGGGCTACTAGAAACAAGGGCCGTATGAGCCATCGCTGGTGTAATTGAACTCAGCGATAGAGCGCAAATAGTCGCGATAAATACTTTGATGCCAACACTTCGCATGATGCTTAGAGCCTATCCGCTTGCTATTGTTGCGCCAAGCCCACGACCGAAAGGCACGTCATGAAGAGACTCATTAAAGTAACTCCATTTGTAATTGCAGCTCTGCTTCTTGCAGGTTGCGCCGCACAAGAAAAAACCGATTCAGCTGCATCAACTGATTGCACGCCTGCCGGCATGAGCACACTCGAGCCAGGCACACTCACAATTGCTACTGGAGAGCCAGCATATTCACCATGGGTTCTAAACGATGCTCCTGAAAAGGGCGAAGGTTTTGAAGCAGCAGTTGCATACGCTGTTGCAAAGCAACTTGGATTCGAAAGCACAGCTGTCAAGTGGGTTCGTACAACATTCGATGGTGCGATTGCTCCAGGACCAAAGACTTTCGACTTTAACATTCAGCAGTACTCAATTACAGATGAGCGCAAAGCTGTAGTTGATTTCTCATCTGCTTATTACAAGTCAAACCAATCAATCGTCTCCTTCACAGGAAGCAAGATTGCAAAGGTAACTGACATTGCTGGTCTCAAAGCAGCTGGTGCAAAACTAGGCGCAGCAGTTGGTTCAACATCTCTAGATCTCATTGAGCAAACACTTGGCCTCAAGGCTCAGGTTTTCAATGACAACGCCGCTGCAGTTGCAGCACTAAAGAATGGTCAGATTGATGGACTCGTTGTTGATCTTCCAACAGCCTTCTATCTATCAGCAGTTGAAGTTCCAAAGGGAATCATTGTTGGACAATTCGAAAACAGTGACTCAATGGATAATGGCGCCGGTCTCTTGCTTGCAAAGGACAGCGCAATCACAGCATGTGTTACAGGTGCAGTTGATGCGATTCGCTCTAGCGGAGAACTTCAAACAATTACTGACAAGTGGCTAACAACAGCTGCTGGCGCACCAGTACTCAAGTAATACGCGTATATAACTAATATGTCACAAGAAGTAGGGCGTGGATCTGAAAATCATTCGGATTCCACGCCCTACTCCTTTGGCGGAAGTTGGACACCGAGCGCTGTTGAGTTAGAGCGACGCATCGCCCGTAAGGCTCGCGGGCGAAAGAACGCTCTCGTTGCAGTTCTTTCAAGTGCTCTAGTTCTAGGAACACTTGCATCAATTGTTGTTACATCCCCAGGCTGGAAATCTCTTTCAGACACATTCTTCAAGTGGGCATATGGCTTTGAAGTTTTACCAAAAATCATTTTAGGTTTTGGTGCAAATGTATTTCTCACCGTCATTGCTGCCTCATCCGTTGCAATCCTTGGTTTGATCCTGGCTCTGGTGCGGACATCACGCTCCCCCGCAATTACCCCTTTTAGAATACTTGCAACAATCTATGTCGATGTTTTCCTGGAATTCCGATGTTGCTTATTATTTTACTCGTTGGTTTTGGTGTTCCAGCACTTCGTCTCAAGGGCGTCACAAATAACGTATTCATTCTTGGTATCTGCGCAGTAATCATTACTTACTCGGCCTACGTTGCTGAGGTTATTCGAAGCGGAATTTTGACTGTTCATCCAAGTCAGAGAGCGGCCGCTCGTTCCCTAGGCCTTTCTAACTTTCAAACACTTCGCTACGTTGTTTTGCCACAAGCACTTCGCCGTGTTACTCCCCCACTTCTCAACGACCTTGTCTCACTCATCAAAGACACTGGTCTGGTCTCTATCTTGGGTGTAACCGATGCCATTAGAGCGGCGCAGATTGCAAGTAGTCGAAGCTTTAATTACACACCGTATGTCATGGCCGCTGGAATTTTCTTGCTCGTAACAATTCCACTTACTCGTTACACAGATCGCACACTGCGCAAATCTATTGATCGACAGAATGCACAGGGCCTTGCATGAGTATTCCTGTATTAGCACTAGAGAAAGTGCGCAAGGCATTTGGTAGCGAAGTCGTACTCGAAGATATTTCAATTACCGTTCCCGAACACACTGCCACAGTCTTTATTGGAGCATCGGGTTCTGGTAAGTCAACACTGCTTCGCTGTATCAACTTATTGGAGCAAATCGATGATGGAGTTATCCGCCTCGATGGAGCCGATATCACTGACCCATCTGTTGATCCCGATGAGATCCGCCGCAAATTAGGAATGGTCTTTCAATCTTTCAACCTATTCCCACATATGAGCGTTGTTGAAAACATTATTTTGGCGCCAATGCGCGTTCATTCTAAATCTCGCGAAGAAGCGATTAGCGAAGCACTTGAATTACTTGATCGTTTCGGACTTCGCGAAAAGGCGGAGCAATATCCAGACCGCCTCAGTGGCGGACAACAACAACGCGTAGCAATTATCCGTTCCCTCGCTGTCAAACCTCGCTTATTACTTCTCGATGAAATTACATCAGCGCTAGATCCTGTCTTGGTCAATGAAGTTCTCAGCACTGTTCGCGACCTCAAAGAACACGGCATGACAATGCTTCTTGCAACTCACGAAATGGGGTTTGCTAAACAGGTGGCCAATGAAGTGTATTTCCTAGAACACGGTCGCATCTTGGAATGGGGAAAGCCAGAAGAGATTTTAGAAAATCCTAAGAAGCCTGAGACTAAAGAATTCCTCAAGCGAGTCCACGAAGCGGGCCGTCTATAGTGCTTGGTTATAACTTCGAAATAGTTGAGGGCTCCCCTGATTCGCGTGTAATTTTGCATGTTCCGCACTCTGCAACATTTATCCCGCCCAATGTTCGCGCAGATATTCTTCTGACAGATTCACAGTTGCAAAGTGAACTTGATTCGATGACAGATACAAAGACCGAAGAGATAGCGCGCCTTGCCGCGGCTCAATCTGCAATACGACCATGGCTTTTTATCAATAAGTATTCGCGCCTCGTCATAGATCCTGAACGCTTCCCAGATGATCGTGAAGTAATGAACAAAGTTGGCATGGGCGCTGTCTATCGCAAGACTTCAACAGGGCAAGATCTGCGCTCACCTGATTTCGCTGGCGAAAAGGAATTACTCGATAACTATTTTCATCCATATGCAAAGGCAATTACTGATCTTGTTTCACAACGTTTGAACGCTGCCGGTAAAGTTGTCATTCTCGATATTCATTCTTATCGCCCAGAACAACATGAGAATGCGGTCAATCATGGACAAAAACGTCCTGCCATGTGTATCGGTACTGACTCCTTTCACACATCGGATGCACTCAAAAATTTAGGCATTCAATCCTTTGCGCCCATTGGTGATGTATATGAGAACGAGCCTTACGCCGGAACATACGTTCCGCTCAAACATTACGGGGTTGATACATTCGTTCAAGCGATGATGATGGAGACTCGAGCAGATACATTTTTAGATGAAAAGTTGGAATTTCACGCAGGTTCAAAAACAGTTATAGATTGCCTATCAAGCCTTATCGTAGGCGCGCAACTCTTGAAGTAATTCAAAACCAACTTTTTCATATAGTCGCTTTGCTGGTGCATTTGCGGAAAAAACACCTAATCCAACTCGCTTCACGCCAAGTGAATGTAAACGAGAAAGCATTCCTTGCATCAGTTGTGCACCGATTCCTTTACCGCGTGCATCTTCTGCAGTAACGATTGAGGCAAACATATGGTGACCACTTCTCCACTTAGCAACTGTTCCAAGTGAGAGTAATTGCCCTTCACTGCTGCGCACGCATCCCCAAAAAAGTGATTCGGGATCACCGGAGCGAACTGAAGAATTCGGTGCATATGTATCTATAAAGGAATCAATTTCTGCGCCATCATCAGTAGTTTGCACAAATTCGTAATGTGCATAAGGCGCGGTATCGACTGCGTAGACATCCCAGTTTCCATCAACGCTATACCCATCCGAAACTGGAGTTTTTGATCGACGAGTTACAGAGCACTCATCCCAATCTGGATTCCAATATGGGTTTAGACCAAAGCCCATGCCGAAATATTTATCATCATAGATTGTTAGGGAGAGGTTGCCATCACTTCGGGCTGCCTGCGTAAATAGATGCGCAGGACAATAGAGATCAAAGAGTTCTGCAATTTTTGGGTCATATGTTGCCCATTGCTGGGCAATTTCAAAACTTTCAGTAAATTCGTAACTCACGCATTAATCCAAAAAGAAATCCAGCAAAAAGTCCTTAGTTCCAGGAACAACTGCGTACTTATCGAGATCAGTAATTCCCTCTGATGCAAGTACTTCATCATCGACAAAGAAATTACCTGTGCAATCAGCCGCAGGACGGTTCAAAATTACATAAGCAGCATCTGCCAATATTTCGGGAGTTCTACATGCTGCTGTATCTACACCTGGAATCATTGCAAGGGCCGCAGTGTCAATTGCCGTGCGTGGCCACAGCGCGTTGACGCCAATGCCATCGCGCTTGAACTCTGCAGACATTCCAAGAACACACATACTCATGCCGTACTTAGCCATTGTGTAAGCAACATGGTTTTTGAACCAAATCGGTTTCATCGAAAGCGGCGGCGAGAGATTGAGAATGTGCGGGTTGCGACCATCGGCTGCTGATTTCTTCAAATGTGGGATAACTGCTTGGGAGGTAAGAAATGTTCCTCGCACATTGACATCAAACATAAGGTCAAAGCGCTTTGCAGGAGTTGCTTCTGTCTTCGTCAAATTAATAGCACTGGCATTGTTGATCAAGATATCGATGCCGCCAAATTCGGCGCCCGCTTGTGCAACTGCTGCCTCTATTTGATTCTCATCACGCAAATCGCATTGAATAGGAAGGGCTGTTCCACCTGCTGCCTTTATCTCTTCGGCGGCTGAATAAATAGTTCCTGGCAACTTTGGATTTACTTCAGCCGTCTTTGCAGCAATTGCAATCGATGCACCATCGCGAGCTGCGCGAAGTGCTATTGCTAAACCAATACCTCGAGATCCTCCAGTG
>Ga0209296_1003296_pt1 | contig 11037 bp, 10 predicted proteins | sample S_130206_EF_Meta_FD_187319 | JGI IMG/M metagenome (GOLD analysis project Ga0209296, IMG submission 187319) | Freshwater microbial communities from Lake Simoncouche, Canada to study carbon cycling - S_130206_EF_MetaG (SPAdes) (version 2) | ecosystem: Environmental > Aquatic > Freshwater > Lake ...
ATGATTCGGTTAATTTATTAATAAATGAGTCAGACATAAGATTATTTATACAAAATCGAACCCGTAGATATAGGATCGGGAATTCCTATGTTTATTTTTCCACTTAATGGTGATTGCAAAATGTAGAAAGTTTCGTAATCTGTTACCAAATCGGGTCTTTTTTTGTATGTCGTAGTTGGAATTGCTTTATTTCCTTGTATATGAATATCTTTTATTTTGAATGTTATTTTGGAATTGCCGGGACTCATTGGTGAAGCATATGAAAATCCTACTTTACAAAAATCCGTATCTTTTGCTGATATACCAGTGCTCACTGAAACCAAGTCTATGTATTTATTATTTTCTTTATTTTTTACTGATATTTTTAAGGTTTGTGCAGCATCAGTAAAATTAAATCTGATTGTATTAAACACATCAGTTGTTTTTATAAGAGGAGATAACAAAGTCCCCAACGAAAATGAAGTAATTGTTGTGAATGTGGTCGCTGTTTTTATTGTAATTGTGTTGTTGCTATCAAACATTACTCCTATAATTGCATCTTTTACTCCTTGTGTTGCTTGATACGGAGCAAATCCCAATCCAGCATAGGTTCCGCCTCCTTCTAAGGCAGAACTGCCAAACAAAAACGTAGAGAAGCCACCACTAGACGTATTTGATCCTGTAATACTATACATAAATGACCATGTTACGTCATAATTAATATTAAATGCTTCATTTATATAAAAATTACTAGTAGAATCAGACATCTTAATTATTTATGGTATGACTAAATAATTGAATGGCTGGCAATGCACGTTTTCATGATAAACTTCACAGAAAGAATCATCATACTTTATCTTCATATGGGTTTCCTGATAGCGCGATGGACCCAATTGCTTCACACACTGAACCATTTCAGGGAGATTTCGTAATTAACGGAAGTTTAAGCACAAGTGCTGGATTACATTTTTTGTCTGCTGATTTTGATGGAGATCTTTATTGTGAAAACCTACATGTACGCGATAGCACGTACACAAACTTTATATCTGGACAAGGCACAGAAACAATCATTAGTGATGGAGCATTAACTGGGTACGGAGTTTATACATTAACAATGGATTACAGAACTGCAATTTATGCAAAAACTCCAGTATTCAATATAAGCAATACAATCTCTGCTCTTGGTAATATATATTCTCCTACCATAAACACTATTAATACTAAGTTGTCTGCATTATCAGCTTCTATATCCACACTATCAAATGGATTTAGTGCTTCATTATTATCAGGAGGATATCAATTTTTACCTAGTGGATTAATAATGCAATGGGGTTTTTATAGTAATATTTCTATAACTGCGAATTCATGGTATACTGTTACATTTCCTAAAAGATTCACCACTTCTTGTTTTAATGTTAATATAACTAATCATGATCCAATTAGTGCGGATAATCATGCATCTGTATTAATTAAGGCACCTTCGGTTTCTTCGGTGGATGTATCATGGAGTACTACTAAACCCCATGCAATATATTGGCAAGCAATTGGGTATTAAAATAATATATTATGTTCATAAAAAACGGAGGATTTAGAAAACACACGCATATTATATCATATGTTCCTCCGTTTATTGTCGAACAACCAATTGGTGGTACTGTTTCATCAAATCAATCATTTCAACTCAAAACACTAGCCAAGGGAAGCCGTCCGATATCATACCAATGGTATAGAAATAATGTTTTATTAAATGGCAAAACCGAAAACATATTATCTTTTTTATCATGCCAACCGGGAGATAATGGATCGTATGTTTGTAAAGTTTCTAATAACAATCACGAGATATATACAAATTCAGTAGATCTGATTGTATTATTTAAACCAATCATAATAACAGATATTGTATCATTAAGTTCCATTCCAGCAACAACCACATCGTTATCTATTTCTGCGACAGGAAGTGTTCCATTAACATATACTTGGTATAAAAATAATATTTTATATAATGCATCGTCTAGTAATACATTGTTTATAAATGATACCAAAAAAGCAGACGAAGGTGTTTTTTATGCAGTTGTTTCTAATTTAATTGGATCAGTTACAAGCTCATCGGCATCTTTATTTGTTTACGATAAATTACAAATAGTTACACAACCCAATAATATAGTATTAAATACGGGTCAAAATAGTACAACAAATTTAAGTTGTACGGGAACCACGCCAATAACAGCGCAATGGAGAAAAAATGGTATTAATTACGGATCTTCTGTAATATCTAACGGGCATTCCTTTAATTTAGTTTTCAATAATATACAATTATCAGACGAAGGCAATTATGATTGTGTTCTCACTAATATAGCCGGATCAATCATTAGTAATAAATCACAAGTATTTACAAATAAAACTCTTGCATTTACATTACAACCATTGTCCACATCGGCGTATGTTGGTGATACTGTTACATTCACGACAAATACATCCGGAACCGCTCCTATTAATTATCAATGGATAAAAAGATATTACGGAAACATAATAGGAAACGTTAATAATACATACACAATAGACGATGTACAATTAAGTGCTAGTGGTGATTATGCATGTGTTGTATCAAATATAGTTGGAAGCATAACAAGCGAATTCGTATCATTATCTGTTAGTTCTAGTTATTTATTAACAGAAAATGATGATTATATAACATATGATTCGAATGTTTATTGGAAATACATAACTTCTTCTGATATTGTGATATATACGAAACATTCTATTGCAGCTGGTTTTAGCCATACTCTTGCACTTGGAACTGATGGTACATTATCAGCATGGGGAGAAAATACTTATGGTCAATTAGGTAACAATTCCACAACTGATAGTAAAGTACCCATAAAGATCAATCTACCACCAGTGTCAGCTATTGCAGCTGGTGATTATCATACTCTTGCACTTGGAACTGATGGTACATTATCAGCATGGGGATATAATAATTCAGGTCAATTAGGTAATGGTTCCACAGCTGATAGTCATGTGCCTATAAAGATCAATCTACCACCAGTGGCAGCTATTGCAGATGGTATTTATCATACTCTTGCACTTGGAACTGATGGTACATTATCAGCATGGGGAAATAATACTTATGGTCAATTAGGTAACAATTCCACAACTAATAGTTCTGTACCCATAAAGATCAATCTACCACCTGTGGCAGCTATTGCGTGTGGTTTTTATCATACTTTTGCTGTTGGAACTGATGGTGGATTATCAGCATGGGGATATAATGCTCGGGGTCAATTAGGTAACAATTCCACAACTGATAGTTCTGTACCCATAAAGATCAATCTACCACCTGTGGCAGCTATTGCGTGTGGTTTTTATCATACTTTTGCTGTTGGAACGGACGGTGGATTATCAGCATGGGGATATAATAATTTTGGTCAATTAGGTAATGGTTCCACAACTGATAGTAAAGTACCTATAAAGATCAGTCTACCACCTGTGGCAGCTATTGCAGGTGGTTTTTATCATACTCTTGCAGTTGGAACTGATGGTGGATTATCAGCATGGGGATATAATATCACTGGTCAATTAGGTAACAATTCCACAACTGATAGTCATGTACCCATAAAGATCAATCTACCACTTATAAAAACACAATAAACTAAATAAGATTATGGCTAATAAAAGAGTATTAGATTTACCAACAATTACTAGTGTGTTAAGTTCTGATTATATCGTGCTTGATAGACCATCAGGCACATCAAAGTCACAATTAATTTCAGTTGCGGCATATATTGGGAGTTTACCCATTACCGTAACCGTAGCCGATAATTCGATCACGAATATAAAAATGGCAGATAATGCTATTTCTACTCTTGAATTATCTGATAAATCAGTAACAACCGAAAAACTAGCAGACAATGCAGTAACCAATGCTAAATTAGGAACTAGTTCAGTTAAAGCAGCAAATATAGAAGATGCTGCAATCACGCCTGTTAAATTAAATTCCACCATAGTGAACGCAACAGGAGGACTTACATTAGATACTGTTAATGGGTTGTCGGTAAAAACAATTATACGTCCCGAATACATAACCAATACGGTTTTATCACTTGCAGATTCGAATTGTATTGTGCCTGTGAACAACGCATCAGCAATTACGATCACCGTTCCAGCAGATACTACTTTGAATTTTCCTATAGGAACAAACATCGTAGTATATCAAAAAGGAGCAGGACAAGTTACGATTGACGGAGCAGCAGGTGTTACATTATTAAGTAATGCTAGCAAAGTTAAATTAACTGGGCAGTATTCATCTGTAGCTTTATTTAAATTGTCTACAAATACATGGTTGTTGGGTGGAGATTTAACTACTTAATATTATGCTCGGAGCACGTGTTTTATTATATTCAGTAAAAAAAAGCAGTGTTATAATATTCTCAAAAGCACGTACTATCGCGGGTGGGAAATTTCATACTGTTGCACTTGGAACTGATGGTACATTATCAGCATGGGGATATAATAGTAATGGTCAATTAGGTAATGGAACCATAACTACTAGTAAAGTACCCATAAAGATTAATCTACCACCTGTTGCTAGTATTGCTTGTGGACATACACATACTCTTGCACTTGGAACTGATGGTACATTATCAGCATGGGGAGATAATGCTCATAGTCAATTAGGTAATAATTCCACAACTGATAGTAAAGTACCCTTAAAGATCAATCTACCATCCGTGGCAGATATTGCGGGTGGTCAATCTCATACTATTGTACTTGGAACTGATGGTACATTATCAGCATGGGGATGGAATAGTCAGTCTCAATTAGGTAATGGAACCACCACTGATAGTAAAGTACCTATAAAGATAGATCTACCACCTGTGGCAGTTATCATGAGTGGAACTATGCATAATGTTGTACTTGGAATCGATGGTGGGTTATCAGCATGGGGATATAATAGTAATGGTCAATTAGGTAATGGAACCACAATTAATAGTAAAGTACCCATAAACATTAATCTACCACCTATTTCATCTATTGCTAGTGGATATACATATACTCTTGCACTTGGAACTGATGGAACATTATCAGCATGGGGAGCTAATACTTATGGTCAATTAGGTAACAATTCCACAACTACTAGTATTCAACCTATAAAGATAGATCTACCACCTGTGTCGGCTATTGCGTGTGGCGGAGAGTATTCTCTTGCACTTGGAACTGATGGTGGATTATCAGCATGGGGACGTAATGATTATGGTCAATTAGGTAACAATTCCACAACTGAAAGTCTTGTACCCATAAAGATCAGTCTACCACCCGTGGCAGCTATTGCGTGTGGTTATTATCATGCTCTTGCACTTGGAACTGATGGTACATTATCAGCATGGGGAAATAATGGTAGTGGTCAATTAGGTAATAATACCAAAATTGATAGTAAAGTGCCTATAAAGATAGATCTACCACCAGTTAAGATTTCATAAACTAATTTGGTTTACCGTTTTCTAAAAGGAAACGGGGAATCTTTTGTACTCAAATCATACGTACCATACATATCAGTATCATTTACTGACATATCAAATACTTTCGCACTTTCTTCATCAATAGATCCTGTGTATGATTTCGGTGCTGATGATAATTCACCACTAATCGTGCTGGATAGTTTACCATAAAAAGTATCCAAAGTAGTTTGTTCGTTTGCACCTTCTTGTGGTAGATTTGGTTCCCAACTATATTCCATTCTCATGGCGCGTATTTCCCAGCCATAATGCCCCCCGAGAATGTTCATACTTTCTCCGATATTCTGATCACGTTTTTGTGTTATTTGAAAGAATCTACCTGATCTACCATTGGGTCTATCTCCCCCGTATTCATGCATTTCGAAAACATCCCCTGCTTTGGGTTCTACTGATTGATTAATATCAACAAATATTTGTTCGCCGGACATTACCTTCAGAAAATTATTAAATGCCATATATGCAGTTGCATCATCTCCTGCATTAAAACCAAATCTACTTTGTGATAAACTTGATTCATTTAAATTAATATACATTTTTAATTCAACAGGTCCGTGATATACGGCGGTTGGTTCTTCGCCATATAATGTATCTTGTCCTGTTAATGTGGTGGTATTAATCCAATAATTAACTTTCTGTCCCATGCTATTCACCATCTCTTCGGCTACGTTTGCAAAAATCTGAATATCAGGAGCCAAACGAGCTTTGTCGTATAGTTCGTAACATTGACTATCATTACCCGCACCTTTATAATAACAAGACATAATTAAGATTGGGTACGATTAACTATGTATCCCGTTTCAACTTTTTGAATTGTGTACGGGCGTTTTCCTAATCTTTTAGGAACATGTAATTCTTGTGGATTTAGTTTATGTTTACCAATAATCATCTGCGCTTCTGCAAATGAAATAGGACCAGTTTTTTGTGATTTGTTTTGATCCCAATTAGGATCACTTTTCTTGTAACGTTTTGCCACAATATTTACCCCTTGCATTTTACCATCTCTATGTGCTCCTATTCTGGATGTCAAACGAGAATCTCTCATATGATGAGGATTTACCTGTTCATAAAAAAAATCTTTAAACGATACCATAGTATTATTTAGCAAAAAAGGGAACACTCCGAAGAATGTTCCCTTTTTATTTTTAAATTGTTAATTAATATTAACCAAAGATAGAATCACCCTTGCCGTTTGGTGCATACTTTGGATTATTCACCTTGATAGAACCCTTGGCATCATCATACTTGGTGCTGGCTGGCATGTATTTAGCAGTGTCTTGTGTTTGTGAGGTCTTTTCAGCCTTGCCATGAGCACTGGTCTTATTGGCTAATGCGCCTTGAACACGAGCATTGGACTTCTTTTGAAGAGCAGCCGCCTTGTTTTCTGTTTCAAATGGTTCATATTTAACTTGTGGAGATTCCTTCATTGGTTCTTCGTCGGAATCTTCGTCTTCTTCAGCGTCTTCATCATCAGCGTCTTCATCTTCTGATGCTTCATCGCCCATTCCTTCGCCGCCACCAAAACCACCTTCTTCTCCACCTTCTTCTCCGCCCATTTCTTCTTCGCCTTCACCTTCTTCTTCTCCACCACCAAGGATAGATCCAAGTACATCATGAAGCTTTTGTGCAGTGGCACGGTCTAGAGTGAAAGTGACTTCATCTTCGCCACCTTGTTCTTCGCCACCAAATTCTTCCATACCGCCTTCGTCGCCACCTTCTTCACCAGAAGGTAGACCGAGTGCTTCGGCATCATCTTGCATTACTTCTTCGAATAGTTTTTCAAATAGAGATTTATTGCTCATAATTCTATTTACTCTCGGATGTAATATTTTTTTGATTTTTTCTAAACTTTTTTTAAAAAAATATATTAAGTAGTCATATGGCAAGGAAACCGTCTAAAGAAATATACATGAACAACCCCGCACTGCCCACAGCAGATGCGAAATTCGAATGGACACCCGAGATGATATCGGAGATCAAGAAATGCGAAGGAAATATATTACATTTTGCCGAGAACTACTTTTATATCATTAGTCTGGACGAAGGTAAACAAAAAATAGTTTTACATCCATACCAAAAAAGAGCATTACGTATGATTCGAGACAACAGATTTAGCATTATGTTGTTTAGTCGCCAAACAGGTAAATGCTTTGACGCCAACACTTTATGTAAGGTCCGTAACAAAAAAACTGGTGAAATACAGGAACTTACAATAAAAAAGATTTTTGATATTTCTTCTATTGAAAAAGATAGGTAGAGGATTAAATATAGATAAGCTATGAGCGTATCTACAAAAAATAATATCAAATATTGTAAAGTCACCGGAAAAGAACTAGATCCAGAAACACAAAAAAAGTCAGGAAATGGATTATTGATTTCTACTTCTGTTAGAACACTATTCAAACAATTCAATAAAGATGTAGAAAAAACCAGAGAAGCACTAAAGAGTTATTATTGGATTGAAGAAAATAGAGCTTATTATCCAGATTGGATGTGTTGTGCCAGAGGGTTAACAGCGTCAAATATTCCAAAAGAAAAACAAAAAGAAATTTACGAAAGAGATTTTTTATCTAAAAGTAAATGTCAGTTGGAAACATGTGATAAAAATATTCCATACGAAATGAGAGATAAATCGGCATGTTGTATCACTCACTTCAATCAAGCATATGCAATTCAAACTAATAAATTTGATATATCTGATTATAATTGTGAGTGTTTAGAATGCGGAATGAAATTCGCCAATAATATTGCATTAGGAATCCATATTTCACAAAAACATTTTTCATCTGAAGAATATTATATTAAATTTCATAAAAAATCAGAAGAAGAAGGATTTTGTAAATGGTGTAAAACAGCAACATCGTTCAATTCAATACAAAGTGGATATAATAATTTTTGTTATAATACTAGTTGTAATGTAAATTATCACAACAAATACGAAAATAGGCATGAATGCGGAGAAGCTATTAGTAAAGCTCAGATAGAATCACAAAATATGCCAAATCAAATTGGATACTGGACTAAAAAAGGTTATTCAGAAGAACAAGCAAAAGCTTTAATATCTGAACGTCAAACTACCAATTCAATAGAGAGCATAATGAAGAGAGAAAAGTGTGATATAACCGAAGCCACAGAAAAAAGAAAAGAAATAACAAAAAAATGGTTGGATTCTTTTCCCAGACAAAATTATTCGAATATTTCACAAGAATTATTCTGGCTTATACATGAAAGCATTAAAAACGATTATAAAGAAATACATTTTGCTGAAATTTTAAATGGTAATAAAGTTTCCGATGGCACAAATAATGAATACAGAGTAAAAACACATTCAACAATCCGGTCATTGGATTTTTATGTAAAGGATGTAAATAAAGTAATAGAATTCAATGGATCATATTGGCATAGTATAAAAAATAAATATTACGATATAACCAATGATAATCGAAGATTTGATGAATTAAAAAACTTGGGATTGAGCGTTTTAATAGTAAATGAATTAGATTACTATAAAGACAAATCAAAAGTAATTGAAGAATGTATAAATTTTATTAAAAATGGAAACTGAAAAATTCATAGAATCACACAAAGTCCAAGATTATGAAATATGGACTGATGAAGGATGGGTAGATATTCAAGAAGTACACAAAACCATAAAATTTGATGTATGGACAGTAGAAACAGAAAATTTCCAATTACAATGTGCTGATGAACATATCTTAATTGGAGAAAATAGAGAAGAAATATATGTAAAGGATTTAAAAATAGGAGACAAGATAATTACAGAAAACGGCGCAGAAAATGTAATTAGAGTAGAAAAATTAGATATTGAACCAGAACACATGTATGATCTTAGTATAGATTCAGAAAATCATACATTTTTCTCAAACGGAATTTTATCACACAACAGTACCTTAGCTACAATCTTCATGTTATGGGTTGCAATATTCCAAGATGACCAAAAAATATTGTTAGTTGCGAACAAAGAAAGCACAGCTAAAGAAATCTTTAGAAGAATTCGTGTAGCATATGAAGCATTACCTAATTGGGTAAAAGCACCAGTGACTTATTATGGTCTGGAATCCTTAGAACTACAAAACGGATCTCGTATAAGTATAACAACTACAACAGGTACTGCTGGACGTGGTAGTAGTGCTAACCTATTGTTTGTTGACGAAATGGACTTTATCGAAAAAGGACTGCTCGAAGAATTTTGGTCTTCTGTGTATCCTATTATTTCTTCTTCTAAAAAATCAAAAATTATTATTGCGTCCACTCCAAGAGATACATCAGGACTTTTATACAAGCTCTACGACGGCTCTGTTAAAAAAACAAACAATTGGATGAATATGAAAGTATTGTGGAATGATGTTCCTGATAGAGACGAAAAATGGAGAAAGGAAACCATAGATGCATTAGGAGATGTGGGTATGTTTAAAAGAGAATTTGAATGTGTGGATGGAAAAACTCTCATAACGATATTAAATGCTGATAAAGAAGAACAAGAAATTACAATTGAACAACTTTATGAATTTCCTATTAAAAATAATGTAAAAGTGTTAACACCTTCTGGATTTAAGACATTCGAAGGAATTCAAAAATTAGAAAAAGAATGTTTGGAATTAATTTCAAGAACCACTTCTTTAAAATGCAGCAAGAAACACAGAATTCTGACTAAAGAAGGAATATTTAAAATTGCGGATGAACTTAATATTAATGACTTTATTAAAATCAAAGATGGGTATGATGAAATAATAGAAATTAAAAATATAGGAGTACTTCCTGTTTTTGATTTATTAAATGTAGAAACTAATGAATATTATACAAATAATATAGTTTCTCATAATTGTGAATTCGATGAAGTAGGCGAATCTGCAATTGACGGTGAATTGTTTGATAATATGAAACGATACACCATGGAACCATTGTTTATATACGAAAATGGATGTTATAATCTATGGGAACGTCCAAGCGAAGATAAAATATACGTAGCTGGTGTGGATATAGCAGAAGGTGTTGGTAAAGACGCTTCTGTTATTCAGGTATTAGACATAACCGAGCCACATCGGATCAAACAAGTTGCGGTTTATCATAATAATAAAATATCACCATCAGAATTCACACCTAAATTACGTGAAATACTTCAACATTGGGGTGATCCATATGTATTAATTGAACGTAATAACTGTGGTGCGCAAGTCGTGGATAATTTAAAACGTGAATTTAATTACGATAGTATTGTAAACTGGGGTATTGATAAAGTCGTACAACGCACAACTAATAAATACGGAATCATAGCACACACAAACACAAAATACACAGGTGTCATGAATCAACGGTATTGGGTTAACACTATAAAAGCCGTACAAATCAATGATATCAATACTATCTTGGAAATGAAAGATTTTACAAGAACAAAAAGTGGTACATGGGGAGCAAAACACGGAGCACATGATGACCGAGTCATGTCACTTGTATGGGCACTCATGATATTACATGAAGACATGGCATCTGTATTTTTTGATATAGTAGAAAAAGACGAATTTGGAAA
>Ga0209296_1003301_pt1 | contig 11032 bp, 8 predicted proteins | sample S_130206_EF_Meta_FD_187319 | JGI IMG/M metagenome (GOLD analysis project Ga0209296, IMG submission 187319) | Freshwater microbial communities from Lake Simoncouche, Canada to study carbon cycling - S_130206_EF_MetaG (SPAdes) (version 2) | ecosystem: Environmental > Aquatic > Freshwater > Lake ...
GCCACGACTGTAGAAGTGCGGGCGGCACGGTACCGGAGCTATGAGGTTACCGCCGGTACTCTCGTAAGTAACATCATCAATGAGAGTCTCGCCGACGGAATCCCCGTCATCATGGAACAGGAGTTCATCAGCGGTCAAGTTCGTTCTGAAGTGGTCACGTGGCTGCCAAAGCTGGATATTTATGTCCGCCGAGACCATGAGTCCCTCCAGGATGACTCTAACGGAGAGCCACGAATCGGAGCTGGCACCAATGGCCACTTCACGTCCTGGGACGCGTGCACCCAGGCCCAGGCGGAGGTAAAATCTTTGACGAATTCCGAAACATTCATCGACGCCTCGGTTTGGCGCTATCCCCGCCTAGGCCTGTATACAGGCGAGTACAATCGTGAGGAGCACATGGGAACGGGGAGTACTGATGGTCCCACCGCTCCCAAGAACATCAAGAGCGTGATCATTCGCCCCTTGACTCCTTCGGAGGACACACTTCCCTCTACTCGTCAGGAGATCATTTGGAAGCCTCCCCTGGGAATCTTTGACGTCCCGCATAACATCCCGACCACCACTCATGAGCTGCACATGGTCATCCCCAACGACTACCAGACTCGGTGCTTTGACTTTGGGCGCCAGAACTTGGATGCTACGGCACTCGGCGGCGGCAGCGGCGGTCGCATCATGCCGTTCGGTCTGGGCGCCAACCCGTCTTCTGAGAACAAGGGCCAGATCTACCTCCGTATCGAGGGCTTTGAGTTCTATGCAGGCATGGCCATGGGCCCGCGCGCCGACGAGGCCAAGTTCGTGCTTGATCTGCGCGAGTACCGTATGACCCCTTACTCCATCCCTGAGCAACAAACCAAGCAAACCCATACCTACCCCTTCAACTTGTCTCCGACAACGGCCTCCGTGTGTGTCGCCTTCCAGTCTTCCAAAGCGGGCAACGGGAGTGTCTCTCTGTCCAAGTTCATCGTGCCCACTCAGACGGCGCCCAGAGGAGCAGAGACAGCCCTGCAGCGCTTCTTTGTCACGTTTGCCAACCAGAACCGCCCTCGCGAAGAGAACGAGTCTGTCTTGTCTTACCGCGGCTATTCAGCGGACAGTATGGGCACTCAGACTCAGACCGACTCTCAGGCGGTTCAGTATTTCACTCAGCGCTACATGGAGACGATGATCAATGCGGGCCAGCTGTATCGCCCAGGCGGATGTGAGAGTTTCGAGGAGTGGCTCGAGCGAGGCGCGTACTATAACTGGGTGTGGCCCCGTGACGGAGGCGACTTGTCGACTCGCTTCCACGTGAACGTGGCCTTCAATGGCCAGTCTGAAAATAAGGACACAGACCCCGTGAAGGAGATGGCCAAGCAGCTCCTGTATCGCGGCTGGCCACGTGTCATCAACCGAGGTGCCCCCGGCGCTGAGACCCCGCTCATCAACGACATCAACATCTTGGTGTTTGACATGATCCCTAAGGCGTTTTCTCTCTCCGTCACTAACGGCAAAGTGGTGGGCTCCGAGACGACGGCCGCATCGATCAACGATGCCGCGCGCAAGATGCTCCGCGTGAGTGAGGGCAACCCTGGCTCCTAGAAAAAAAAACTAGCGGGGGGGGGATGAGAGACGGAGAAAAAATTTATGTAAGACTTGAATAAATTTCCTCATCTACGTAACAGATCGTACAGGAGAACCTTCTCCACTATGTCGCACCCGTGGGGGCACTCGTAGAGTTCGCCTCTGAACAAGCACATGTAGCTCCCTGGACGCAGGCCGCGGCGTTTCTTGCGAGGGGCTGGCGGCACGACAGGCGTAGTAGGTGCAGCTGGAGTCGGTGTAGACGCCAGAGGCTCGGGTGCGCGGTAGGACGGAGGAAGTTCGGAGATAGGGGCGGCTGGCCGCTTACGTGAGGCGGACGAAAGAGGCACGGCGAGGATGCGACGGACGGCGCTGACTGGCTTTGCAGGTAGAGGGATGGGTCGGAAGAACTTGCTGTCGTCATGGAGAAACTGAGCGAAAGAGCGTGTGAGCGGTCCGCCGGTTGGGTTGAACTCGAGAGGCGGCTCTAGAGGAAGCACGGGCAAAGCAGGTAGCTGGAGGAGCGCTTCGTCGGATAATGGAGTCGGTGGACGCCCCTCGCAGTCTTCGGCGCCAGGGACCACATAGTCGTGCCAGTCGAGGGAGAGCGGCTCGTGGAGCGTTAATTGGTCATGTTCCTCCGCCGCATCGTCGTTGTTCTCGAGGGGGTGCATTGACAGCGTACGCGAGAGCGTGGGGCGGTAAAGTCCTTGAATTCCGAGTCCAGACATGTCCTTTAAAAGGGCCTTGGTTTCGGATTTGTGATCCCCTGGGTACACTCCCGATTGCTAGGACCGCAGGTGTCACGCTCTAAAAAGACAGCCTGCGGTGAGAGGAACTTGGCTCTATGGGCCCCACTTAATACGGCTGATTATATAGTATTAAAAACACGTCCACCGCAGGCTCTGTAAAAAGAGGATCCCGTCTTATCGTCCTGGTCGCCCATCCAAGGCCAGGTCAGCACAAATATTTTCCCCCAGAAAAAATGTCTTCTTCTTCGTCCTCCCAAGCCGCTTTGTCGGAAAACGACTCCCACACGCCCCCTACCCAGGCTCAACCCGATCTGTTCGAGACTGCGACTTCCCCTCGTCGCGAGCCCGTCTCCAAGACCAAGGCTCTGAGCCGCCGCAAGTCGATCGCCCCTCCTGTCAAACCCAAGGCCGCCAACCCCAAGAAGCCCGCCAGCAGCAAGATCAGCGCCGACGCCGAGGCTGAGGCGCCTGTCAAGACTTCCAAGCGCGCCAGAACTATGTCTACAGCTGCAGCCAAGGACGATAAGAAGCGCAAGAAGACCCGCCATGGCGGCGCGATCGATGATTGTCAGGCCGCTTTGGACGCCTTAGAGGCCGACGAACTGCTGGTGGCCACCTTGCCCTCGGGCGATGTGGAGGCCTTTCTGACTCGTACGCGCTCGGACTACGGCTTCTCGGACGGCTTCGAGGTGGAGGACATCGATGGTAGCTTTCCTGCCTCACCCAAGCTGGCCCCTACTCGTTATGCCCCTACTCATAACCCACCCCATTATGGTCTGTCATGGTCTCTGAACTGTATCTCTGAGCGGGACCGGGCATTTCAAAAATTGAAGGCCCCGAACGCGAGCCTTGCCATGGTCGAAACCAAGCTCAAAGGTTACTACCTCGTGCCTTTCTCCACGTGGGCTTCCGCCAAAAAAGGCACCCATACGAAGTACTCTGCTCAGCTGCGCTACGGCACTAAAGAGGGCGATGCCGACTTCGATGACCGCCGGGTGGTGCATGCCGTCCTGGAGGGTTACGCGCCTGACGGGAAAGGTCGCCTATGCAATGGCTGGAAGTCCGAGAAGGCGCCCTGGGCCCGCAAGGAACATGAAACAATTGACTTTTACCTCCAGAAGCAGGATCTTCCCGCTGGCTGGCAGGCCCCCGCTGTCGCTGCTGGTCTCTAGTCATTTTGTAGCTGATTAAATTCCCATTTTTAACAATGTGATTTTGTTTACTCTTTACGATAAGGTACACATACGGATCAATATGGGCCCATCATGAAGGGAAGATCAGTTGAGCCATCTCATCCAGTATTCCTGAAAACGGGTGGTCTTGCACCTTCTCTGGATCCTCCTCCGACACCTCCTCGCGAGACTCTTCCTCGCTTGGTTCTTCCGCCCACTGCGCACTCACTGTGTCTGTACACCCATTGGCTTCGGAAGGAGGAACTCGAAGCGCTTCTGCTTGGCTAGGATGTTTATGACGCGTTGTCTCCGTATGGAGGATGTAGCCGTACATGATGACTTGTAGCGCCAGCAGGGCCACGAATAAACCTCTCATAGTGGGCATGGCTCGAAGGGCGGCGCTTTTGAGAGTTGTGTCCCAGAAAAAGCTCACAGATGCTTCTTGCATGCGGGGATTCCGAATTCTGCGACGCACGTGAGAAATGCGATGCATCTTTCACCGCAGTTTGACTCTTTGATTCGCTGTCGTACATTAGAGCTGTTCCCAGTGACCGGTAGCAGCACTTCTGGGAACAGGGTGGTCGACTTTCGGTCGAAGCTGTCATAGAATACCACATCGGGAGGCACTCCGGCGACCGCTGTCCAGTGCGTCCCGGGCATCGCGAAAGGGTCTGTATTGATAATGTAGAAGCCTTCCAGCATATCCTTAGGATGGGTGTCGGCCGAGAATACGCCCTTGAAGCGGTCCCCGAACTGCATGCGACAGATCTGATCCAAGTCATCCCCAGTTGTGCCATCATGCGGGTTACGCGGAATAATGGTCGCTACGAACTCAACTAGGCACTTGAATGCGTCCTGAACCTCCTTCTTACGGGCCTTCTGGAGGCCATTGTGGCGTTTGCTACGGGCAGCCTTCTTGGCGTCACGCGCGTGAGTGAGACACGCGTCGGATCCCTCTGCGATTACTTGGGCGTCCACATTTTTCTTCTTGCGAGGCATCGATCGCGACAAGGTACTCGAACAAAAAAAAAATGCCGTCTGCGTACTCACTGTTTATGAGCGCCGATGATGGTGCCGCATCCGAGGTCGTCGTCGATGCAGGAGACGTATCGGGCGCAGTGCCTGAAGTAGCCCTCGATCAGGCGGTGGAACGGGGGCTCAAGCGCGCGCGTATGGAGTCAGCAGGCGACGATAGTGGCGGCCAGAAGGGCTTCAAAGTGTACAAACCCGACACGGTAAACCCGAGCGATGAGTTCGACAGTAACGATCAGAAGTACAATTTCGGTCCCCACTATCAGATGCGCGACGTCACCACGGCTCCTAAGGGGGGAATCGTCGTCTCTAAATCATCAGCCGATACACTCGAATTCTCCATCGGAGGGCCAGCTGTGGTCCTGCCGGCCGGAGAGAACAATGCTGAGATCCTGTCTGACTGGGCCACTGTGCCCGCGCAAGTGTACACGTTGCAGCAGTCCTTCAATGAATTTACCGGTTCAACCCCCGCGGCGGTATTGGCTGCCGAAGACCTCCAGAACACGCGCCTCACTGTCTTGGAGCGCGATGCTCGTGCTTTGGAGCGTGAGACGGGAATCATGCCGAGTGAACCCGACGCGCCCAGCGAGGAGGAACAATTTCCTGTGGTATACCTCCATCAGCGCCTCGCATACCTGGATAAACTCTTGCGTGGCACAGAGGACAACGACTCCCTCTTCCATGACAACAACATCGAGGTGTCTGTGTTGCCGTTTAGTTGCCCCCAGACGAGCCTTCCCCGCGATCCGAATCAGGCGGATGCCCCGACAACGCCGCTGTTTGACTCTAACGATCTCATGACCAAAGGCGCACTCGGGATCGTATGGGACGCCCTCGCCCAAGTGCAGCAGACACGAGATGCATTGACTCGGTTTACTCCTCAGACGATCAAGAGACGTATCGCCGTGACTACTGCGGGGCATATCTTCCTCACGCGTGATATGGTCTCGGGCGATGATACACTGATACAAGACGCTGATCACCGAGGCTATGTACGTTTCGAGCTACATCGAACGTCCCCTGGGAAAGAGATCATGTATGTACGGTGGGACAATGTAACCCACGAGTTCGAATTCGACAGGACAAAGCAACTACTGCCTGATGGATTCAAGCTCAGTTACCAAGAGCAAGAAAGTGGACCCCTAGTTGACTACCCGACTTTTTTCGATCCTAGCGAGAATAAGGTGACTGATCCGTACATGCCTATCGACCTAGTAAGGTATCGCCGAGGTGAGTACAATACGGAAGGACGTCGGAGTTTTATCAGAACAGATGGAAGTGATCCCGCTCTAGACATCTATCAGGGGGGCCTGCCTATCGAGTACGATGACTTCTCCCAGTCCGCTGGCGACGCTCAGCAGACGGAGACGATCGACCTCAGGGCACAGTTACAGAGTACCGACGGGGCACTCGCGCGTCTGGGGAGCGAGTTCGGTCCCGCGTACGGCGCCATCCAAAGTCTGAACAAGCGACTCGCGCGTCTGGAAGCGTGGCGAGAGAACTTTGCCAACTGATCAGCGGCAGAAGCCGCCTTCTAGCTCTACGTCTTCTTCGTCCCTCCTTGCCTCATAGTTGTCGAGCGCATCGATCACCCGGTGACAGGTGTGCTTGTGCTGCGACTGGACGTCGCCCGTGACGCGCTCGTACTCGCACTCGGGGCAACTCGACGACAACAGAGGAGGCTCCTTCTCTAAGGCATCGGCGAGCTCCTTCTCTTCCTTCCGCTCGGTCGCCACGCGGGTCTGTGCCGCATTGGACCGCAAGTTGCGGGTGAAGATCTTGGCATGGGTGGACACACGGTTGTCCTTGTCGTAGACAAAGCGCGTCACGCCGGGCGGGTTGAGGGGCACCTCGATGTCCTCGCCCATGCTCAAGTTCATGTAGAAGCCTAACACGCCTTCGTCGCCCTCGCCGTACTCCCGCGCCTTGTAGACCAGGCCTTCATGTGTCACACCTTTTGCTTTAAATTGGATCGAGTGCACCATCTCCCCTTCCTCTGTCTCGCCTTCGAGGCGGTGACAGTATAATTTCTTCCCCATAGGCCAGAAGTCGGTACTGTAGACGCGCTCAGGGTCGAGGGCCTTGCCATTGGGCAGCTTGAACGTAAAATCCGAGTGGAAGGTCATCATGTCGGTGCCCAGGAGGGGGAATCCGTACCTCACAGCGAAGGCAGTGGCCAGGGACGGCACCGCAGCATGATCGCACACAAAACTGTCCGTGTCTGTGTAGTAGAGATTGAGGCCCATGTCGCTCGCCATGTCGAAGACTCGGTTCATGAGCCGCTTGGATGCCGCGAGTACTTGGCTGCCGATGTGCGCCAGGGTAAAACTGTCGTCCATCTTGAATCGAGTGGCCTCGATCTGGTGCTCGCCCACGAAGCGGAAGCACTTGAGTAGGTGCATGTTATTGTACAGCGTCAGGCGATAGTTGGTCTCCACCCGTGCGCCCTCTCTTTCCGCGGTGCAAGGGATCATCAGCTTGTCCGTCGCGGAAGTCTTCTGCAGGAGTTTGCCGTAGGCCGAGTTCCCAATGAGCTTGTACAGATTGCTGCGCGCCACTTCGCCGGCCTTCTTGGCGATCGCCCGCTCCGAATGGATCTTGCGTTGAATGGAGCCGAAGGCAGTGTTTCGCTGGCCTGTCCAGTACATACCCTGGAGCACGGTGAACTCGATCTTATGGAACTCGATCCAATCTTCTAGCGTGACGCGGTCAACGGTGGTCTTGAAGGGCTTGCCATCGGGAAGATCGTTGATGTAGTCCATGGAATCCTTCCGGTTGATCTTGATGAAGGGTATATCGCGCTGCTTCTTGCGGATGGCCGTGATCTCCACCGTGACGGTGTACTCGGTAGTCTCTGCGCATAGAAAGGCATAGGTCAGCTGGTCCGCCTCGAGTATCTGGCAGGGGCCTGTCGGGAATCCGCCCAGCTGTTCGCACTGGTAGACGATCGCCGACGGGTACAAGCCGACGGCATCGAGGTACGAGAACTTGCCTTGCAGGTAGCGACCTTCCGCCTTGTGACTGACGAACACTCGCCCGCCTGCTACTGCCTGGCCCTGATACGCCCGCAGCTCGCCGCTCAGCTCGTACATGTCGTCGAATGCTCCATTGTGGCCCATATAGCGATTGGCAAAGGAGGGCAAGGTGAGAGACTGGAGGGCATCCAGCTGGTTGTCCGTGATGTGGTGCATCTCTCGGCGGAAGGTAAGGAGGCCAGCCGCCAGGATGAGCACATCGAATCGCAGATATTCCTTGTACAGGAGCCACGGATGGAACTTGCCCTCTTGGCAGCAGGCTCCAGAGCACATGATCGGGGTGCCTTGCAGCGTGCGCAGATACAGCAAGAGGTTGTCTGTGTAGTGTCGTCTCTCTTGATCGTCGATCGCGCGGTCGCCGTCAAACACGCGCGACGAGACATACTGTCGAGGGGTGCACGTGAAATCGTCGCGTGCATTCTCTGGAGCAAAGTATGTGTAGACGCTGAAATCTTTTTTCTGTAGGGAGGCCGAGAGGTTAAAGTTGGAGGCGAACTGCTTGATAGGGAGGGGAATCAGCTTGGCGCTATCCCTGACTTGGAAGAGGCACCCCATGAATCGAATCTTCATCGAATAGATCGCCGTGTCCTTGTCGCATACGCCCACGATCTGCACGTGGGGATTCTTCTCAAAGAGTGTACGGTCATACTTGAGGTTATGGAAGTACACAATCTTATGGGTCAGCTTCTCGCCCATCGCATGCTCCTTGGCGCGGATGATCCCCACCACCTTGTTGAACAGGTCAAACGTGACTGACTTGCCTTCGAACAGGTGCACATGACTCGGATCCTCGTCGACCGCCTTGCTTTCGAGGTCCAGCTCCATTAACCCTGCCATGCAAGCCTCGTGAGCGTCGCCTTGGACGAACGATTCAAAGTCCGCAGCGAAATAGATGTAGGTGCTGTCACGCTGTGTGACCCGATTGCCCTTTGACTCGATGTCGTCCACTTCGTCCTCCACGTCAGATGACGCCTCGCGACACTCAACAGGGCGATATCCCCAGACGCGCTGACTAAGCGCGAAGTTGGCTGTGTCGAGCTGCACATCGCTGACGGCGTGCGCCTTGGAGTCAATCTGCATCTGCGGGGCGACGCGTTGGGCGAAGTGCCCTGCCTTGTAGAGAGCTTTGACGGCCTTGGATGTCTTCATAGTCGGCGCCTCTTCACTGTACCGAGCCCTGCCATCGACGATCCTTGACACGTGGAAGACTCGCTCGGCGTCGATCGTTCCCGCGTCGACCATGGCGCCTATCTGCTCCATGTTGCGAATGTAGAACATCGAGCACGTCAGATCGGTATCGGGGAATATGTGATCGAACAGGACGGCGAGGGCGAGAGGTCTTCCGCCAGGCACATGCGCCTTGTGCACCGTAGTCCCGACATCCATGTCATTGCGATAGTACGTGGTGGTGAGGCTTACTTGGCACTGTTCGGCCACGAACTTGAGACATTTCTTGGGCACGTGAACGGCAAAGTTCTGGAAAGAGCGGGCAATATGGCTGAGGATGGACACATCCACCTGGTAGAACTCCAAGCTACTGATGAGGCACTGCTTGCTCTTGAATTGACTCATCTCGTGCGAATAGATCTGCGCATAATCGAGATCGATGAAACGAGCGGCGAGCTTCGATAGTAGGAAGGGGAAAAACCCCACAGCATGCTGACGCGCGTACTTGGGCCTGGTGAGGGTGTGGTGGCGAGACGCAGGAGCAGGCGAGCGCTTGCGCTTGCGACTGGCGGCTGTTGAGGACGACCGCGAGCGCGAGCGTGATCGTTTGCGCTGTAGCTCGTCTAAGCCGATGATGGTGACATGACTGATTCCCTCGTTCTCCGCGAACACATGCTGCCATGAGCATGACGAACCCGTGTCCTCGAAGGTGTGCAGAGCCTGGTCTCCACTGAGCATCGTCGTGATGACCGCTTCCGTCGCGCATGCCAGAGGACGGTAGTACGTATCCACGCCGCTCAGAATGGGGGAATATTTGATGATGCGGCCATGGTGGGCCGTGAAGAGGAGGCGCACAGCTTGAACCATCGCATGTTGCTCGGCGGCGGATAACCCACTCCAGCCCAGCGCATCTCCGCGGCGAGAGGTCTCGATGTCCAGCTCTTGTCCTTCAGGTAGGCGTCCGTCCCTCACAGCTTGGGCCATCGCCTGGAAAAAGTTGACCATGCTTGAAACAAATGTGCTGAATACTGCTGACGGGCACGTACTTGAGTCTTTACGTGGAAGCTTAAAAACCACAGCCTGCGGTGGGATTTATAAAAATCGCAATGGGAAAATATATGGTACACTTCGATTTGCTGTAAGGAACCTTTTTTCTTTAAAAAACAATTAAAGAGAAAGAAAGAAAAAAAAAAGATGTGGGCACGTACTAGCGGGAGATCAGATCCATGCGACTCAGGATGTCAGCGTATTCACCTACAATCGATTTACCAATCGGGACCGTGAGTACATGCCATTTATGAGATCTTACGAGTCGCTGCTAAACCACCCCGGCTCGAGCCGTTCCTGAATAGAACACATGTCCTCGTAGGTCCATTGGGTAACATCCGTGAGGGCGTCCTGTAGCGGTTTATAAAGCGAATACAATATGGGATACTTATTGAGGGGATCGTAATCTTCGAGCTCCACTTGACCGCAAAAGCCCGCTGTGTCAATGAGGAGTCCAGGGGCCGGCCAGACACGACGAAGCCTTTCCCAATAGTAATAGACATCCCCGTACTCCTCCTCCCTGCTACCCCCCGGCCTTTCTTCGCCTCCTGGGTCCCGAACTCCGAACTCCGAACATCGTTCTATCATGTCGTCCAAAACAAACTGGACCAACGGCGGGGTGTTGTTTTGAAGCTTTGCGTCGTATTCATGTCTATGATAGGAATGAAAGTCGATGTAGACCAGTTCTAGAAAACGCGCTAGAGTGGTCGTGAGAGGATTGATTAGTACTCCTGTCGACATGCTTCGTTGAAATAGTAATTAATGATTATGTTTTAAAAAAAAAATTTAATAATAAAAAAAAAAACTTATGCGGGCTCCCAGTGGGGGCCGGAGGGGAAGGCGGCCCAGGAGGCGGCGGCGGCGGCGGGGGACAGCGGGACGAGGGCGGGCGGGACGAACTCCACCCCCTCCACCTTCTTGGCGAGGTGGAAGGGGCTGCAGGCCCAGACCCAGGAGCAGTGCCTAGCCACCAAGTAAGTACGCCAGATGTCAGTACATAGGTACAGATAAGCATTAAAAAAAGCAAGAACGAGTACCGGGGGAAAGTGTCGGCGTCGCCGTGCCGACCCACTTGCCGGCGCCCCTCCATGATGTTGACCTTGCTGTTGGTGGTGGCGGCGCACCAGATGCACGGTCCAGACTTGTTGTCAGCCATGTCTGGCAAACAACATGAAAGGACAAAACATGAATCGTGTGTGATACAGTTAAAAGGGGCGTGTTTTAAACATAAAAGTGGAGAGCAGAGCCCTTTATATCCTTTTAGAGC
>Ga0209296_1003303_pt1 | contig 11027 bp, 1 predicted proteins | sample S_130206_EF_Meta_FD_187319 | JGI IMG/M metagenome (GOLD analysis project Ga0209296, IMG submission 187319) | Freshwater microbial communities from Lake Simoncouche, Canada to study carbon cycling - S_130206_EF_MetaG (SPAdes) (version 2) | ecosystem: Environmental > Aquatic > Freshwater > Lake ...
TCAGCTTTCTTTTCAACGGGTGCTAACCCAACAGCAATACCTTTCGTACCAAATTTTGTAGGTGGTGCTAGGGTAGGTATCGCAATGAATTCTTCTGGTAAACAGGTTTTTGCAGCAGCAGCAGGGCCCGGTGGCGCACCCCAGGTTAACATTTTCAATAATTCCTTGGATACTACTTCCGCCTTCATTGCGATTGATTCCCTGTTTAGTGGTGGTTTGTTCTTAAATACTTCGATTTATGCCGCTCGCCCTTCGATACCGAATAATTAATAAGATGGGCAAAATGATATTGATTATGAAACTTTAATTAAAATCAGATTTTTGTTAAATAAAAGCGACTGCATGATATTGCAGTCGCTTTTATTTTATTCATGACTAGTTTTAAGCAAATACATCTAAAGTTATAGTAAGTCATAACAACTTTAACCTAGTTACATTTTATTTTATCTTTCTTGTTAAACTGCACAGACTTTTCTTATTGCACCTTTCGGGAAAAATATTCCGTTTATTCGGTGGCACTGATCGGGTTTCGATTTTCGCCCTAATAAATTCTCTAGGGAAGATAATCCGCACAGTCGAATTAATCATTAAGGCATGGACTGTCAGGAGACAGGTCAGGAATTTCGTATGGAACGAAATCCTGGCAGCCTAAGAATGATCAGGAGATCTTAAGATGTCTTTCCTTAGTAAACTTGGCTTGCGTAATTGGTTTAAGAAAACTAAACAAACTGCTGCAGTTAGAGCGCATCTTAATAAACCATTATCGATTGAATCCCTTGAAAATCGAATTACGCCATCGGTTACAGCGGTGGCAGGTCATGGAACTGGCCTAGTTCTATATATAACGACAACAGATTTACCCGACACATTACATGTTGATTTAACAGGAACTATCTTAACAGTTTCTGGTGTAATTGGTAATGGAGCCCCATTTGGTGGAACTAATAAAGGCGGAGTATACACTTTAGATTTTAGCAAGGGTGGGGCAACGAATTTTGGTGGTATTAAAACCGAACAATTACTTAGTTCTGATATTTTAATCGTTGATACCGGGTTAGATTTTAGCTCTATTCCAGCCCAGTTTTTACCAGATGCAAATAATGTCCAAGTTGAATTTTATGGTAATAAAAAGAGTGATGTTAATAACGAGTTTGATAATGGCAACAACGCCTTAACCCTAACCGGAATAATTAGCTCCCAAAATGATGATATTGTTTACCAACAATGGGTAAGTATTACAGGGAATTCCTCCGATGGGGCCCCGACGACATCAATTGCAAATTTTAGCACGCTCCCATTGCTAACGTTAAATAATTATAATGTTAAAGAAGGCCAATATTTTAATATCTTTGATTATGATCATCGAACTGGTAGTAACAGGCCTATTGATATAAATGGTGGACCAATTGAATTTCTTGCAACTGGTTCTGGTAGTATTCAAATCGATACAGAACTTCAGTTAAAAACTGATTTACGATTGGGCAATAATAACAGTTCAAGCATTGTTAATATTATCTCAGATGCGATTGCAAGCCAATCTATTCCAGCTGGAGGTATAACAGGAATTGATAATCCTTCGACTTCTTTTTCTTCTATTGTCGGTACTAATAGTTTGTATATTACTACGGCCGGCAGTGTAAGTGTAAATGGTATTAATTTAGACGGAAATCTTAGAGTTTACAATACAGGAAAATTTGAAGCAAGCCGTGATTTAAATAGTACTGGTGTGAGTGTTGCAAGTATAGATTTCAATGAAATTCAAAATGCTAATGCAAGTGCCAATTTTAATAAAAATGTAGATGTAGGTAGTGACTTCAAAATTTATAGTTTTGGCGCTCCAGTAGGTAATTCCAGCAGTATAAGTATCGGAACTAATGCAAGTTTATATATACCTGACAAAACAACCCCTTACACATTAACTGTTGGAGGAAATTTTGTCGCAGATTCTTCAGTTCAATTAATTTTAGACAGATCAGTATTCCCTTTTACTGATATCCCTATTAATCCTATTGTTACTAATGGGATTTATAATGTAAACTTTTTTGCAGATAAAAGTCTTATCAATGGGTCTGCAACCTTAAAAAATACAGGTAATGTGTCGATTGGTGTTCCTGGAAGAATTGCAACAGTTGCACCTTTCAACCCTGCTACGTTTACAGTTGGGGGAAGTATAGATGGATCAAAAGCGAAAAGAGCAGATACAGTTACTTACGGAACTACAAGTATTTTTGCAGATGTTTCTGCAGGCACCTACATTAAAATTAATGGGAACTTAATTGCATCAACATCTGATACTTCGGGTGTAAAAACTTTTAATATTAGTGCGGCAAAAGGAAATTTAGAAATAGTTGGCGACGTTGAATTAAACACAAGTCCTAGCGGTAATAGCGGTTCGAATTTGACCATGTCTGCCGGTACCGCTTTTAATGGGAACATACCCGATGCACAACAAGCTTTTGGTACATTAAATAATATTATAATTGGTGGTGTTGATGGTTTTGGTCGGACATTAACAATTAACCAGTGTGCCGGGTTTTTATCCTCCGGAACAGTAAAACTTACAAATCTAAAATTGAATGATAATAAGCTTAATTCAAATAATGGTGCAGGTTTTTATGTGTTTCAGGGAAATATAGGCACCTCTTTAACATCTTCGGGCGTAAATCTTTTTACTGGTAAGGGACTTTATGGGATTGATTTTCGAGGAACGGAAAATTATTTCGAAGGAACATCTCAATTTTTAAACTTTGGCAGAGTTGTTTTTGGGGCGAGTAGCGCCTCTACATTTCATTTTAATAGTGGTGCCAATTTTGAAGCTGATAAAGACGCAAATGGTGCTATTATGGCCCCTTCGCTTTGCGGTGGTGGTCGCATAACTGGTAATACAGGAAGCATTGTTTTAAATGGCGCTACACTAACACCAGGAAACTATACTATTGTAGACGCTAATAACAAGGTGAAAACTGTATCTAATGGAGTTTTGACTTTTGAAAAACTACCTCTAAATTTAAAAGAAAAATATTCGTCTAGTCCCCCTGATGATGTTAAAGGTGTTTATTATGTTGATTTTTCTGGTGTTATTCCAGGGATTAATCAGGACCAAATTAATACTTCGAACTTAATTGTTGATGGTGAATATATTCTCTATCCAGTTTTTCGAACCCTTGATATTCCAATCGGAACTAAGTTTGTTATCGTTAATCAAACTTCACCTCTTGGTATTTTTGGTTATTTTTCCGGTTTGACCGATCCAATTTCTAATCTTTATTCTACCTTGTATGAAGGTGCTACCTTTTATGCTTCAGGTGCTAAATATTCTATTACTTACCAAGGTGGTGATGGTAATGATGTTGTAATTACTTATAAAGGTATTTCAGACGTTGGACCTGAAACTATTGTTTATGTTAATGAAAATAATGTGCTTAATGTTTTAGGTAAAGATGGAAGCAGTGATGTAACTCTTCAAAATTCATTGTCAGTTACTGGCTCACTTCAATTAACTATTGATGATCCTACTTTTGGGCTAACTGGTTTTGCGTATGGCACAAAAGTAATCAATAATATGATTACAATTCCTGTAGGCCTTGCTACCACTATTGGAAGAAATGAATTACAGGGCATTAATGTTGTTCAAAATGGTGGTAATGATAAATTAAACTTAGTGAATCTTTCTTTTCAAAATGTTGTTTTATACGATCAAGGGCATCCTTTTAATTCTAACTTAGATTTTATTACAATTGATCCCGATCCTTCTGATCCAAATTCGACTGGTAGCGGTTATACCACAGCGCCAGATGTTATAATTAGTGCCCCTGATGATCCTTCCGTAAATAACCCAATTCAAGCTACTGCGATTGCTGTTTTAGGAACAGGGCAATCTTCTGGTCAAGTTGTTAGTTATATTGTTACTAACTCGGGCTTTGGTTATATTTCTGCTCCAACAGTTACATTGCAGGGCGGAGGCTTTACAACTGCTGCCGTTCCAAAACTTACTTTTAAACAAAACCCGAATCTTTATACAACTAATGGTCAGGATTTATTATTAAATGGAGTAAAAGCTACTTCAATTTATACAAATCCTAACTTAGAAAATATAAGTTTTTCTTTTAATGGCGGTCCTTCTGCTTATCCTAGCAATGATATTGATGTTCTTAATCTTGTTGGTACTAATCGAAATATCGAAACAGGAAAAGATTCTAATCAATCCACTGTTACTGTCAGTGGTTATGATATTATTCGGTTCGACAATTCTGTTATCCAGGCGGATGACGTATCTACGGGATTTTTAGCGGTTCAAGGAAGCCTCTATTCAGCAAACCAAGGTGTTAATTCTTTGGTTATTCGGGGGAATGTTTCTATAGATAAGGGTAATTTATCTTTTGGTACTCTAAATCGTAGTGATATTAGTAATGTTAATACCAACGATACTACAAAAATGTTTGTTACAAATTTTGTACCTTTAACGCCAGGCAATCTCACATTCACTGGCGATATGTTTCTTGGAGATGATGTAAATCTGGTTTTTGGTAATGGGACCTCCTCTACTAATTTTCAATTTCAAAATATAAGTGGTACTTCTGGCGGAAATAAAAGTAATATATCGTTTAATGTTAATTCTAATACCCAAGTTTATAATGGGCAAAATTTAGATGATAATGTTCCTCAAAAGTTTTTAATTTCAAATATTTTTGGGGGAAATATTACTGTTAATGGTTCAATTGGTTCAGATATTGGCAATATTGAATTTATAAATGCTTCCAATTCTAATTTCAATGGAATTGTTGATGCTGCTAAGATTTCCATTATTAAAACTGATGGCAATATCATTTTTAACAAACAAGTTGGTACTATAAACGAACCTGTTGATATCGAAATTACTGAAATTTCTGTTGGAAATTCTTTTATATTTAACGATAACCTTTTTGCGGGATCAATTTCTTCTACCGCTGAGTCTACTGCTTTAACAAGAGGGTATAATCTTAAGTTTCTTGGTTCTGTTACTAATGTTAAAAACAATGTTATTTTAAATACTTCAGGTTCTATTATTTTGGGTGATTCTAATGACCTTTTGACTTTTTCTTCAGGAATTGTTATTGATTTATCTACCTATCCTTCCTCTAGTATTGTTACCCAGATTTTCTTTTTTGGTAGCATATCTTCTAACGGGTACAAGGTAACTTTTATTCCTAGTATTACGCTTACTGGGGATTCTTCGATTAGTAGTGTGGGTAGTTTGATTTCAGCGCCTATCATTTTAAATGATGTTTTTACTAAAAGCTTTTCTTTGACTCTTGATGCTGGAAATTTTCTGGGTTCTACTATTGAATTAGGTCAATTGCGAGACGTTGGTGGTAAATTAATTGTTAATTCTTCTGGCGGTTTAACAATTAAGAAGGTTGGAGATTTTCCCCAACCAAGTGATCCAAGTTCGTCTCCTGAAATTTTTGGTAGTGTTATTATTAATGATACCATAGGCGATGTTATTTTTTCTGGCCCAGTATTAGTTAATGAGATTATTACTACTAGGAAAAACTATAATGTATTTTTTAATGGAAAAGATACTGTCAATAATTATTCTTATAAAACTTATGTAAATTCAGTTCCCGTTTATCGTTGGTTTTATTTAATTACAGGCTCTAATCCAACGGTTTTCCAAAATCAAGGTAATGTTACTTTTGGTATACATGGGTCCAATCCCCAGAAAGATATGGATTTGTTTATATTTAATGGCGGGGTTTCTACTTCCACGATTACTGGAATTACTAATTTGGCTTCTAGGCTTTATTCGGTTAATAAAACTATAAATTTGGGAAATACCGTTACAACTGATTCCTCTTTCATCAATACTTATTTTAGTTCCCAAGTTTTTAATAATCTGTCCGGTCCAACGTTTTTAAATCCTCAAATTGCTCAAACTCTTCAATCTCCTTCTAGTCCTGATCAGGCTATTGGGCCGCAGTTTAATGATAATGAGATAATAAATACAAATATTCTTAAAGCTTTTGGTTTTAAATCAAACCAGTTGACTTCGATCGGTTCACTTGCTCCTCCTTTAGAAGGTTTTCCGAGACCTTATGGGGATCTTCCTTATCCTTCCAATACTGGAGATGTTTTGATCGCATCTGTTATCAATGATTCCTATTATTTGCATATTAATGCAGGTGGACAAGGTATTTATGGGCCTACAGTAGGCGGTGATGTAACAATTGGGTCTTATATTGGCGGTTCTTCCGATGATCGATTAGGCTTTTATCGAGGGAATAATTTTTCTGTCGTTAATTCTTTTAGTGCTAATAATCTATACTTGGGTTCCATTGCTAATGGTGAACCTTCCTTTAGCAATGTTGCCAATATTGATTTATCGATTCTTTCCGCTCCTCTTTCTTTTCTTAGTTCGCCCTCGCTTCCTGCAGAAGTTGATCTGACTGGTGCTGTGACTTTCCAAGGTAATTTTACTATTAAAAAGAACTTTATTGTTACTTCAGATGTTAATAATTTGCTTATTTTAGGTTCTAATAATTCACTGATTGCTGATAATATAATTACTAATAGTGGTGTTCTACAGCTCGGTAATCAATTTTCAAATAGTTCCAGTTCGGTTTTTAATGTTTCTAATAATCTTAATGTTCAAGGGCCATCTGTCAGGCGAATCGGGGGGAGTTTTATTGCTGCAACTACTAAAGTTCTAGATTTTGGACCTGGGCCAATTACCCTCGTTGCAAATACCGTGTTAACAACATCTGGGATTGGTAAAACAACCTTAGGGCAGGTTACTAATAATCAATTTAATTTAATCGTTAATGGAACAGCGGAACTTCAAAAGTTTGCTGATGATTTTTCCCTTGCGCCATATCCTTCTTTAACCAATCCCTCTTCTTACATTCCTACAAACAATTTTGTAGGTGCGGGGGTGGGAGGTAGCCAGAATAATGGTAATGTTACTTTTAATGGAATTGTTAAAGTTCAAGATTATTCATTATTTACATTAAATAAACCCGTAGTTGTTAATAACAGCACGCAGATTGGTGGTTTCAGTAATATTACTGGTAATGGTATTTCTGCTATAGGTTTTACTAGGCAACCCGATGTTGTTGTTTCTGGTGGGGGAGGTAGCGGCGCCGTCGTTAATGCCCTGCTTGGTATTTCAATTAATGGTTTTACTGGTACTGTTATTGGAAATAAAGTGACTTTTAATAATAGTTCAAAGGGCAGTCAAGGTATTGCTACTTTATTACCAGATTCCACAGGTAATGGGACTCCTGTCACATTGGAACAACCTATTGTTCCATACGTTTTAAATCCATTTACGGGGGGCCCTAATCCACCTAATTATCTTACACCAACTCAAAATGTAAATAATTTTATTAAAGCCACAGGTACTGTTGTTGTAGCTGGTGGTTTTATTACTTCTTTTACAATAGACTCAGATGGATTAAATGGTCAGGGTTATACTGATTTAACTAATTTGCAATTTTTAGCTGCCGGTATCTATACACCTGTTGGTAATACCATTGTAGGTGGTATAAAAGACTTAATTCTTCAATATCCTGGTGCCGGATATACTTCTGTTCCTACTATTTCCATTCTTAATACTTCATCAGGAATTGTTAGTAATGGTGCTAATTCCGGTATAGGTTTTTATGGAACCAATGGTGCTGCTCCCTTGTCTGCAATAAATAACGGTGTTACCCCCAACGTTATTGTTAATACAAGTATTTCTCCAGCTACTATTGCCACCGGCAATGTTATTAATATTCCCACGACAACCACCCTTCGCAAGCAGGGTACTGGTTCAGTATTCCTAAATACCGATAGTTCTGCAAATACCGCTGGCCTTGCAACTACCATCGAGAATGGCAATTTCTTCTTCGAAAATGCCAAGATCAACGCTGCTACCGTTACCAATGTTACAGGTAATGGCCTTTTAGGTGGCACCAATGGAACTCTTGGCGCAGTCAATGTTCTTCCCAGAGGTCAACTGTCCCCTGGTAATTTGACCAACCCAATCGGTTTGCTTAATCTTCAAGGTAACCTGAGTGTCCAAAGTACCTATAAGGTTGATATTCGTTCTGTTGCTTTCAACCTTTTTGATCAAGTTAAGGTTACAGGTTCTGTCAGCTTGGCCAAGAATAATATTAATGGTATTTTGGATGTAGCTTTTACCCCTGATGCTGATGTTATTTCTGGTAATACTTTTGGTATCATTTCCAACGATGGCACTGATACAGTTACTGGTAAATTTAAAACCCCTGCCGGAATAGTTCTTAATCAAGGAGACTCTTTCACAGTTAATATGCCTAATGGAACTGATATTGCTACTTTCCAAATCAGCTACACAGGTAATATTGCAACTAACGGCACCGCCTCACTTACTGGCGGGAATGATGTGGTGATTCAAATCACTGGCATTCAATCCATTAGTTCTGCTGTTGCTGCTAAATCCAAAAACCTTAATAAGTTCTTTGCGGTTTCCACTGATTCAGGTGGTGGCCCTATTGTCAAAATTAGCTTTGCTGATGGTTCAGGCTTCTCCTTCTTTGCTTACGATACCAGCTTTACTGGTGGTGTTCGAACTGCAATTGGCGATGTCAACGGCGATGGTAATCCTGACCTTATCACCGCGGCAGGTGCTGGTGGTGGCCCTCATGTTATTATCTGGACCATTACGGCTGGCGTTCCTTACGCGACTGTTCAATCAGGCTTCTTTGCCTTCGAACCCGGCTTTACCGGTGGTATCACTCTTGCTACGGGCAACATCAACGGCGATGTTTCGTCCTCTAATAATGCCTTGGATGATATCATCGTTGGCGCTGGTGCTGGCGGTGGCCCTCGTGTTAAGGCATTCGCTGGGAATGCAAACTTTGCTGCAATCAATAACCAAAGCCAGCTTGTTGATTTCTTCGCCTATGCACCTGAGTTTAATCTTGGTGTTAATGTTGCTGCAGGTGATCGCACAGGCGATGGAAAAGATGAAATCATCACGGGTGCTGCTCAGGGTGGCGGCCCTCATGTTCAAGTTTGGCAGATCTCAAACGGCACGGCCAACTCTATCCAAAGCTTCTTCGCCTTCGATCCTTCTTACCTATGCGGCGTATTTGTTGGCTCAGGTGATCTCGATGGCGATAGCCTTGCTGATATCTATACCGGTACAGGTTCAGGCCCGATTGGTTCAGTTGGAATTTACTTTGGCAATGGGGCTGTCTCTAGGCTCGAACCTTTTGGTTCTGGCTTTACTGGTGGGGTGCGTGTTGGCGCAGCTCTTGGTGGTCTTAATTCCCCACCAAATGTTCCGTACTTGCTTACTGCAGCAGGCCCTGGTGGTGGCCCTCAAGTTTCTCTCTTCGATTCAAACCTTAATATCGTGGATGCATTCTTTGCCTTCCAAGAGAACTTCACGGGCGGCGTTTTGGCTTCAACCACGGTTAATACTTAATTAACCCGTTGTTTTTCCTAAAGAGCCTGTTTTATGCAGGCTCTTTTTTTATTTGTAACTTCTACAATTATTTCGTCCCTTTGCATGATTTTCTTTCCCAGCTTAACTCCCTTTTTTACAATTTTTGTCAATATTACTAAAGTTTATGCAAACTTCATTTGACTTGATTCTTAATTATCTTATCTGGCACGCAGGTGTTTTATTCCCAAGGATTGGATCCTGGAGTCTCGCGTGCTCAATTTAACGAAACAGGTTCGCGCCAGTCTATTTGCGATTTTTATTGTTCTTTCCTTCTTGAATACAATTACTTTTGCTCAAGAAGAAAAAGAAACTCTTAATCAAAGATTGGATCGTCTTGAAAAACAAAATGAAGAGCTTTCCAAGGCTCTCAAAGAGCGTTTAAGCTCTACGCCATCGGCTTCTTCAAAGGAAGATGTTGACAACTTGTTGTTAAAAAATCCCGCAGAAACACCAGTTAAGAATGTGCTTGCCCTTCCTGCTATGGGAGTTGATGCGGTTCCTGGGACCAGTAAAAATCCGGCTCCAATGAAGATCTCTTTCAAAAATGGCTTTTGGGCCGAATCTGAAGATAAAAACTTTACTTTCAATTTTGGCCCAAGTATGCAATTTGATAATGGCTGGTATTCTGTTCCCAAAAACGTTAACTCTACCATGGATAATCCTCTGACTGACGGTTCCGACTTGCGTAGATTGCGTTTGAATGCCACGGGTACTGCTTACAAGCAATTTGAATACCGGCTAGAAGTGGATTTTTCGGGCGCAACCGACTTCCGTACAGTTACTGCTGATCCTCAGGCTCCTTTGTTTTTGACGGACAACTGGATTGCAATGAAAGAGATCCCTCTTTTCGGCACACTTCGTATAGGCCATCAAAAAGAATTTCTTACTTTTTCGAATGGAACATCGGACCGTTATGGTCCTTTTATGGAACGTCCACTTGTATTTGACGCTTTTGAAGATGGTAATCAATTTAATAATGGTGCAACACTTAGTAATTCTTATTTAGATAAGAAACTTCAAATTTGGACGGGGTTATTTCGAACCGGTACACGAACAGGTGCTTTTGGTGTTGGTGGCGGCAGAACAGCTTTCGATCAACGCATCAGTTATTTCCCAATTCTAAATCTTGAAGAACAACAATGGTGGGTTTTACAGGCTCATGGTACCGAGCGTAGTTTGCCTTTAGTTTCCACATCCGATGGCAAGACCCAATTCTTTAAAGCTCCACAAGTTCAAATTTTTAACAGGCCCTTGGTTCGTACTGGTAGCGGTTTTCAGGTGCCCCGTATTATTAGTACCCCGACTCTTTTCAGCCAAGATGGCGAAACAGCTTTTAGCTTAGGCACACAAGCTGCCTTCGGCCGTTGGACTTTTGGTTCAGAATATGTCGCTGCTCAAATTTATAACGCTTATCTTAATACAGCACCTGGTTATGTTAGTTCTAATGGTAGAGATGCCCAAAGTATTGGTAACCAATATTATGATGGTTTTTATGTCCAAAGTCTTTGTTTTCTTACACCCGGCGATCACCGTAGTGTTAATCCAGAAAGCCCTGGTTTTACTCGCATTAGTC
>Ga0209296_1003306_pt1 | contig 11019 bp, 26 predicted proteins | sample S_130206_EF_Meta_FD_187319 | JGI IMG/M metagenome (GOLD analysis project Ga0209296, IMG submission 187319) | Freshwater microbial communities from Lake Simoncouche, Canada to study carbon cycling - S_130206_EF_MetaG (SPAdes) (version 2) | ecosystem: Environmental > Aquatic > Freshwater > Lake ...
AATTGCTTACGAGGTCGCGCGACCCGCCCTAAGTCCTTGATTTATCAGGAGTAATTAAGCCAAAGATATAGCATAAATAACGCGAAAGCCAGCCTCGGAACCCATATTGGGCAAGCAGGGGCGGGGGCATAAAGTATCCAACCGATTAGGTCTGCTTTCCCATCGCCATCACTATCATAAGCAATGTTAGGATCAATTTCTTGTTTAGGCTTTTCTTCTTTAGTCGCAGCTTTACGGCGACCTCCGCGAGCATTAACCCATCGCGCACCACTCTTGAGATTTTTGGGACGACCACCAGCACGCATCTTAACCCCCTGTTGAAATAATAAGATAGAGTAGCACACTTTGAAAGCAAAAGCCAACACCATTTGAGAAAAGATAAAGCCAATCAAACCGAGCCAAAGCACGGAAAAAGAAAAGCGCCAATCCAAACCAAATCATAATAACCATGCTCAAAGGAGGGAGATGGGTACTCATTCCTAGAATTACTGCAACTGTAACAGGAAGTGTAGCACCGTGAATGAGAACCATTCCGACCCAACCGCCAACCTCTGCAACTTTTTTTGTATTCGTCATTTGATTTCCTTTCGTTTCCATTCTTAGAATATAGAGGATTGTCCACGAATAGTCAAGAAGTTTCTGCACGAAATAACTGAATGAAATCAATGCTTTACGATCGGGGCGGCCCCCCGCTAACCCATTGAAATCATTGAGTTTTTTGGTAGACCCATCGGGACTCGAACCCGAATCACCCGATTAAAAGTCGGATGCTCTAACCTATTGAGCTATGGGTCCAAAGTTTATTAACAAGTGTTACATAAAGGCTAATTTTGGAGTCGGTTGCGGCCGTCCTTAGCTTCCTGCCCGAGTTGTATCAGGACTGAGAGGAAGCCCTATCAGCCCGACTAGTTAGCACGTCTGCTAACGCTACCTCGTGTAACACTAGTTAATAAACCGTTTTTGCGAAAAGCCCCGACCTCGCTTATCGCGTTGCTACACTACAGTAGCTTACTTCACATGATGCGTTATTCGCTTGCTTCAATCAACTGAGCAAGTCCTGACCCCATTGCTGAATATTCGTGACGCTCAAATTTCGCTCCACCTTTTTCATATGGGCAGGATGCAACTCCACAAGGGAAAATTGCAGGCTTGTTATCAGTCTTTTCCCAAAGGTTAATATCGCAAACCTTGCACGTTCCTGTTACTTCGCCTAAATCACGTTTCATGTTACCCTCGCTTTTTGTATCGTAGGCTGATTATATCAAACCAGCCTACGATTGTCAAGGACTAAGCGTCCTTGCGAGCCGTGAAGGTAGCAATCAAATGAGAGATAGCTTCCTTCGTAGCACCGACCAGACCATCGACAGGAAAGGGAGCAACCTTCTCAAGATCGTTCAGCAATTCCTTCTTAGTCGGACCTTCCTTCTTAGCCTTAGCAGCACCCTTCTCAGGAGCCACATAAAGACCCTCACGAACCAACTTGGCACGAACGCTACGAACGGTCTTATTCAGAGTCTCAGCAATCCGATCAAGACCTTCATTGCCAAGCTCGCCATACATGTTCGTCAGAACGGACATATCGGTTTCGGAATAGTTAACCTTTTTTGCAACTTCAGCCATGAGAATCTCCTGTTGGTTGGCTGTTTCGATTTAACTTCTAGATAATATCAGAAAGATTGGAACCTGTCAACACGCTTTTTAGTTTTTTTCGAGATATTTTTTTATGTTCGCTTCGTTATCATCAGTGTTACCGTACAAGTAAAGGTATGCGCTACCCTCTTTACGATAGGTTACAGTTACCCATCTTTTGGCTTTAGGGTCATACATTTTTAGCTCTACGGCAAACTGTCCGCTGTTAGAAGCTACGATTGTGTTGGCTGCCAGTTCCATCTCTTTTCTCCGACTCAACAAATAGATAATAACCGATTTTCGTTTAAAAGGCAAGAACTTTATGTGGCGAAAAAACCAATGAAATCAATGACTTAGCTGCGGGCCGGCCCCCCGTTAACGCATTGATATTGTTCGCTTTTTTCGTCTAGTTATTCCCCGCCCGAAGGCGGGGAATATAATCTTAGGCTGCGGCAAGTTGACGCATACCCTCAAGACGCTTTGCAAGGCGAACCTGAACCTTGCGCCAAGGCGAACCAGCAAAATCGCGAGGATGATTTACGATAGGCAACTTACGTTTGCGAGCCAGAACCTTGAGCAAAATCTGAGCTTCAATTTTCGTATCTTCATAACCCGTGTGAGCTTCCTCAAAATCAGGTTGACCGCTTTCGAAACGGTAAACATCTTGAGCGCGAGTTCGAATGTTCCCGCTTTGAGAAACCTCGGCAGTGTAACGCATAGGGCAACAATCGGCCCACGCATCCCAAATGTCGAGCATACGAACCTTGCTTTCGAGAAAAGGCTTATCGAGCATTGTGCGAGAAGTCAAGCCCAAAACGCGAGTATCGAACGCTGCATTGTAAGCGCAGATAACAGGCTCATAACCGCAACGGATCAAAGCTTTTAGATGACGATTGAAACGCTTGCGGAAATAATCGAACGTGACAGGGCGAACCGCACGGTCATAAGCCATTTCCCAATAGTTAGCAATCTTGTGACGATAGAAAGGATTATCCTGAGCGAGAACATCCTTAAAGATAAACGAACCGCGAGAGTAAATCTTGCCGTTACGATCAATGCTAGTCCAGCCAGCGTCAAAAACCATGCCATTACGCTTTGTCGTTTCGGTGTCGATCACGACAAAAATCTGCTTTTTCATTTGCTCTGTTTCCTAGTTGAATAAAACAATATAGCCCAAGAACCCCGAAAGGTCAAGAGAATGTTTTAGTTTTGTGCACCAAAAAAGCGTGTGTTTTCAATGGGTTACGGACGGGGCGCCCCTTCGCTAAGTGCTTGAAATCATTAGGGTTTGTAGACCCTAATAATCTCATCCATATCAAATTCAGGAAACTTGCGACGTGATACTTCACTAATACGCAAAGAACTATCCTGAACCTTGATCTTCTTAGGTGTAATCTTACGAATAACAGTCCAGTGACCACCATTCCAAAGATTATTATTATCCTCGACTCCTACAATTAAAGGTGACTCTAATATAGAAAGTTTTCTAAACCTTCCAACACGATCACATATTACGCTTTCATAGTCTAGCCCAAAGCTTTTAGCAGTCTTACGAAGAACCTTTAAGACTTCGTGAATAGTCATTCCAAATTCAATATAGTGAACAACTTTCTTGCTAGAGACTTTTGCAAGTATAAATCTAAAAATATCCGCTTCTGTATCTTCTGTATTTAGTGCAAGTTTATATGCATTAGTAATCGCATATAAACCACAAAGACAGTCAAGTGTACCTTGCATTTCAGGATTAGGCCGCATTTTCAAGTTTCCTGTTCACTTTGTGAGAATTGAGGCAACGAATACCAGCTTTTCGCATTTCCCGAATAACTGGCGACGCATCATCGAACATATAACAAGGTTTACCACGGAATTGCTTTAAGTTCAAGAGCTTTTTGATCTGACGAAGCTTTAAGCTTGCATCTTTTTCCATCGAACCCCAATCTCTAGAAAAGAATTTATTGTAAGGTAAATTGTTACGCTTCAAAAATTCATAATCCGCTTCATCAATGCTACGAGCCGTTGCAATAATAATATAATTATCTTTTGCAAGAGCGCGCATAGCCTTAGCAAGAGGTAACAAAGTATCTTGCATGATACTGTCACGGTTACGAAGGTTAAAATAACCTTGCAAGTCTAGTGTACCATCTGGCTTGTTTGGCGTCCTGTGCGAGCTATCAATAACCGTTCCGTCTAGGTCAAAAATGATAATGTTTTTCATGTTCTGTTTTCCTTCTCTTTTCATTGTCCTAATATAGAGCAAATCAACCGAGAAGTCAATAGGTTTCTGCACGAAATAACTGAATGAAATCAATGCGTTAGCGGCGGGCGGGGACCCCGTTAAGTCATTGAAACTTAACGGGTTTTTGCTATCGAGTCAACTCATTAACAAAGCCAAGCAAAAGCTCATGATGACGACCTTTATGCCAACGATTACGCATGTATTTCTTTTCATACCAGTAGTCTAAGCTTTCAGGATGACAACCGATTACCCCGATATTACCTTGTATGATTGCCATAGGATCGTTATTTACATAACGAGCGATAGTTCTAAACTTGCTTTCATCACCAACTAAAGAACAACCGTCATAGAAGAACATATCCTCAAGCTTATTATTCCAGAGAACTGATTCTGTAGTACCATAGCTTCGACGCGTAGTAGCACCTTCACGCTTGATATACTGCGTTGCATCAACATCATCAAGTAGATCAAAGTAACGCGACCCTGCCCAATAAGCACCCATACAAATGCCTAAGTAGAAACCACCTGCATCAATAAAGTCCGCAATCTTATTGCCATCACGTCGAGTAAAAAAATCAAAATTAGTATCTGAGTCGCCAATGCCACCGGGAAAAGCAACAATATCGCTTCCGCTCAAAACTTCCTCAAGATCATCTTCTAGTGTGAAACGATCAACTTCATAATCGCTTTGCAAAGCTTGCGTCATGCCATCTATGCAATCTGTAGAACATTCGGGATGATTTTCAAATATTGATATGCGCTTCATTGACTTTCCTTTCTAGCGTTAAGTTTATGCGCCTTGCGTTCTGCTTTCCAGAAAACACGCTTATACTCTTTAAGATGTTTCCACCATTGCTGAGGTTTAGTTAGTGTTCCTTGTTTAACGCTTGCCATATGCCTTACCTCAGTTGATATAATGATATTATATCAAATCAGGGCGAGAGTCAATAAGAAAATGAAAGGAAAAAGTGAATAGAATCAATAACTTAAAGGCGGGCTGGCCCCTCCGTAACCCCTTGATATATCAAGAGATTTTGGTGGTTTGCCTGTCGGTTCTAACCCGACCCTCCGAGAATCCTCGGGTGCTTACACTACACTAAGGCAATATTCGTATCAGTTCGCGTTACGAACACCGTTCACATCGCGAACCAAACCCTTGATGCGATAAAGAGCCTCTTTAGTCGCACCCTCAAGACCGTCACAAGCAAAGCCAAGCTTCTCAATTTCATTGAGAATTTCCTTCTTAGAAGGCCCATCCTTCTTAGCAGTCTTAGCCTTTTCTCCCGCAACATAAATTCCATCACGAACAAGCTTTGCACGAACGGAACGGACAGGCTTGCCCATAGTGTCGGCAATCTTATCCAAACCCTCATTGCCAAGCTCTGCATAAAGATTATGCAACTGAGCGGTCATTTCCTCGGTGTAGTTTACAGTCTTAGTCGTAGCCATTGCTTTCATCCTTTCCATGTTTTGATTTGCGATTGTAGGATAGTTTATCACGAATAACCCGTGAAGTAAAGAGCTTATTTTCGCGAAGAACCCTCGCGATGGGGTTTCTACGTTTGACATCTTTTGCCTTGTGAGTCCGTCCGTTTTTCATGTTCTTAATATAGAGGAATTGACTCTGAAAGTCAACGTGTTTTTGAAAAAAGCTGCACTAAAAAACCACATACTTTCAATGACTTAGCTCGGGGCCGCGCCTACCCTACTAACCCATTGATTTTCCACATTATTTTTCGACTTTCCACCGGCGCAGGAAGCGCCAAAGGAGGGCTATTGCCACGCTTAAGCGCTATTGTCAAGGTCAAGATGGGTTATTGCTACGCCCAAGCTGCTATTGCCAAGGTCAAGCAACGCTGAGAAGGAAGGTGGTGGTTTCGGGATAGCCAAGCTCACGCAGCTTTTGGCTGGCGATTTCAGCGTTAACTAATATATTACCTTCAGACACAAACGTGAGAATGGCGGGGCTGTCTTGAGTGAGGTAAACCGTGACCATATCTAAACTCTCCATCAGTTGATGATGTAATATCTCATGGAATAGATAAAAAGTCAAACTCTTTTTCAAAGAACATGCAGCAGAAAAGCATGTGTTTTCAATGAGTTATCGCGGGGGGCGGGCCCCCTTAACCCTTTGATTTTATTGAGGTATTTTCGACATCTTCTTCCTCAACTTGTAGGTATCGGCAATAAAAATAATCCCCATAACTGTCAATCTCTTTTTGTGGATAACCGTTCTCTACAAGCCAAGCTAGAGTTCTATGCTGGCAGTCTTGTGGGATAGGTTTAGGAAACCCATAAAGCCATCCCCTAGGTGGATCTATTAAAACAGTCTTAGACATGATTAATCCTCCCAACATTCGATGCACTCGATATCGTTCACCGTCTTACCTAGAATAGGCATGAAGAAATCCATCTGCAAACATGCAGAACGAAAATCCTCCGCATAAATGTCGATACGAGAATTATCATCGAAAACAAAAGTATGCTGGATCATTTGGGTTTCCTTTCGGTATCAGTTTTCACTACAGGTTGAACTGGTGTTACACGCTTTTGATCTCTGAGCCGTGCTAGATACGCTGCACGCGCTCTAGCATCTAGCATCCAAGAAGGATATCCGACTTTGCCTATCATGTCAAGCCCCATCATCCTCTTGAGCACGCTCATTCTCAACAATAATATCTGCAAGCCACTCTTTAGCAAGAATACGAGCTTGAGCACTATTCTTGATTGCAGTGTCGTAGGTACGCTTCTCATAAACCTGCAAAGTATCATCATGCAACTGAAGCATAGCAATCTGACCATGCCAAGTGATAATCATCACTTCACCATAATCATCTTCACCAACCAGAACCATCAACGCGCCATCAAGAGCTTCGTAATCCATGTTTATCTCCTCATTGTTTACTTGTATAGAATAGCATTGTTTTCAGCATATGTCTAGCTTCTTTCGAATTTATCTAGCATATCCGACAAAAACTTTTCCTCGAAGATTAGGCTATCTTTCCGCCCATCATAGTATCCCGAGGCATAGTCGTGGGGATTCCACCATTCGGGAAATTCCCGATTGAGTTTTTCACGCACAACCTTAAGTTGTGCGTATATGTCTTCGCGAATCTCCATGCAGAGGTCGAAAGAGTTATGCGAGTAAAATTCCGTCATGTTATCTCCTCAGTCGATGATGCGAGTTTCGGTTACATAAACCTGAAAATCATCTCGATTTTGTTGAATACGAGCAGCCTCTTTTTCCGCACGTTTCTCGTCATAGTAAACACCTTGGATGATGCTACGACCGTCATTCATTGTGATTGTTACGATGTATACCATTTGCTATCTCCTTGTTCGATGATGTAGTATCTCATAAAAGCAATTTAGAGTCAAACACTTTCTGCGGCTAAAAAATGTTTAAAATCAATGGGTTAGCGTGGGGGCGGGGCTCCCCTAAGTTATTGATATTGCTTGCAATTTACTAGCCCTGTTTTACCACCTTCAAAAGTAAAAATTATATAATTATCAACCTTTGAGATTTTGATCAAATCCTGAAATGTAACATCTGTTTTATCATAACCACAAAAAGCAGACACAACCTTTTCAGTTGCTGATTCTGTAACAGTTACAATATTACATTTCCAATTCTTGCCTGAAATAACTGTCGGAGAAATTCTAACCCAATCGCTTTTGCAAGCTTGCTGATTAGTCGCCCAAACCCCGTTGTAGTTAGCTATTGCTGAGCTAGAGATCAAGCACATAGCTATTGTGAGAATCTTTTTCATTGAATGTTACCTTTCACCATTGTAAGAGCATTGAAATACTTACGAGAAATAGCCTTACCAGCAATTTCACGCTTCCCAATGCGACGCTCAACTTCACACGACAGAATCTTGAGATCCTCAGCAGTCACGGCTGTTGAAGTAGCGAAATCAACAATCTGCTGAATGGTCAATTTAAAAGCTTGCTTCGCGTTCATGGTGTTTTCCTTTCGTTTCTCTATGATAAGAATATAGCCCACTCAAACCATTTTGTCAAGCGTACTTCTAAATTATTATGCAGTAAAAAACGCTGTAATATCAAAGGGTTAGACACTGGGCGGGCCCTCCCTAAGCCACTGATTTTAAAAGGATTTTACTAGCATCTCTGAATCCTTTTTCGATGCCAATTTTATTTATCTGTTTCATGCTAATTGTATATGTTTTTCCTGTTTCTGGATTTCTCGCCATTAGATGAGTACCACCCGCCCTACGAATAACAATTCCGTTATTTTCAAGCTTTTTCACTAGGTTATGTACGCAGTGCATGTTCATATCATGAATTCCCCAAATTAAGCATATATTGTGCAATGTTACGTACAAGTTCTTCATCGGTTAGTTCATCACCGTTATCGTCAAGCTCATCATACATAAAAGAAACGGCATCTTCAAGCTCAAAATAGCTGCCGCCATTCTTTAGGTAGAGTTTATAAGCCATTCTGCCTAGGGTTTCTGCGTCTCTCATTTGTTCTCTCTCCTTTGATGATTCAGTTTCTCACGTTTCCGACTGAATGTCAACCCACTAATCAAAAAAAATACCACTTATTTTGCATTTAAATTCATTTTTTATCTCACTCAATTTTATCACTCGAATTTCGACTTTCCACCGGCGCATGGTGTGTTCGAAATACTACACTTCGAAATGTTACATGTGTTTCGAAAATATACATGTTTCGAAATTACACTCCTATTGCCACGCTCGTGCTGTTATTGCCAAGGTCAAGTCCTTATTGCCACGCTCGCGTTGTTATTGCCAAGGTCAAGTCCTTATTGCCAAGCCCACGTCCGCCTATTGCCAAGGTAAAGCTAGGCTATTGCCTAGCTCTAGCTTTGCGGATGAGTGTTGCAAACTTCATCCGGTTTGCGTTAATGTGTTTCATCATTGTTACTTGGTCAGCGTGCCAATATGGTTTGCGCGGGGCAAGAGCGAATGTAACAGTGCTTTTAACATTGTTACATGCGCTGCAAAGCATCTGACCATTCGACTCGCTATTGTTACAATTAATGTTAGGTGTGCCGTCCGCGTTTTTGCGCGGGATAATGTGGTCAACCTCAATTCCAATCCAGCCGGGAACGCCACACGCCCAACAACAATTTCCCTTCGCCCGAATGGCGGCTTTAGTCGCGGAAGTGAAAGAGTGCTTGGCGGTCATAAGCTTGTTTCCTTGTTTCGATGACCATTTATCGCATGGCGTCGAAAATAACGCAAGCGGAAAAACACGTTTTTCGTTCACAAAATAGTGAATAAAAAAATGTGTATAAGACCTGTTTTTCCTATTGACGGCGATTCAAAACTCGCATATTCTGCTAGTGTGGGAATCCGTGTTCGAGCGGCGCCATATGTAACAAGTCATGTTACATTTGTTTGTTCACGTTTTGTTCTAGCCGGTGCTAGGTGTGATAATTATATCACACCTTTTGCTCATTTTAGTAAACCCTCACCTTTTGCATGGTATAGGAAACTTTTCCGTCTGCCCAGAAAGTTTTCTTTATAACCTTATAACCTCTTTTCAGCAATTCTAAAGCTTTCTTTTCGCAATAGGAGGGGTTCCCGGTGAAAATCTCTTGCAGAATCTTTTCCATTTGCTTTCCTTTCTCTGTTCTAACCATGACCCTTTATCGCATGGCGTCTAAAACAATGCAAGCGGAAAAACACGTTTTTTGATCACAAAATAGTGATTAAAATAAGTTATTTTATGGGTTGATTCTAATCCAAAACTCGCATATTCTGCTAGTGTGGAAATCCGCGTCGAACCGGCGCCATATGTTACAAAAATGTAACATATGAGTTGGCACGATTTTTGCTAGTTCACGTTTTGTTCTCAGCGGTGCCAGGTGTGACATTTCTGTCACACCATCCTATTAGGGGCAAGTAGCGCCCCGATGGCGGAAAGGCCTGTCGTTGAAAAGATTTTCAACGGCTCTCCAGCCTTTCTTAAAAACCGCAGGCTTGCGGGGAGTGCGGGGAGCGCGAACGGGACGAGGGGTGGAAGGGGTGGAGCTGGCAGTCATGGGAACCTCCGTGGTTGTCCCTGTTTCGATGATTAAGTATCGCATGGCGTCAAAAACAATGCAAGCGAATAATGCGCTTATTCGATCACAAAATAGTGATTAAAATAATTTATTTTATGGGTTGACCTTACATGTGATTTCGCGTAATCTGCTAGTGTGGGAATCCGTGCCGAGCCGGCGCCATCGACCCTAAAAAACTGTTTGTTTTCAATAGGTTAGCGGGACCTTGGCCCCGCCTTAACCCATTGATTTTATTTAGTTTTTCCTGCCTCGCAGGCTAGCCAAGCTTTGATGACGGCTCTGGAAAGGGTCTGAGCCGCGATGACTGTTTTGGAAGGTTTGCCAAAGGCTCTCGCCTTGTTCACTCGGCCGATGATTTCGATTCGCTGGCGGGTCATGTTGTTCTCCTTGTTTCGATAATTAATATTCGCATATTCCGCCTAGGCTGTCAACCCTCTTTATTGATATAATGATGCGCCCCGAAAAGAATTATCATCACGAAAACGAGAGCGAAAAGAGGGGCGAAGATTATTGCTATGTCAAAGCTGTTCATTTGCTAAACTCCATTTTACGCCATGCCATTTTATAGGTAACCTTGCCATCTGCAAGGAATGTTTTCTTGACAACTCGCCATTGCCTATTAAGCAATTCTAAAGCTTTCTTTTCGCAATAAGAGGGCGAGCCGGTGAAGATCTGGATGGGTTTGTCTATTGTGGTGGTCATGTCGTCATCTCCTCTGTTCATGATTATTTATAGCAAGACCACGCATATAACGCAAGAGAATAATGCGCTTATTCGATCACATAATCGTGATTAAAATAATGTGGAAAAGACCTGCATTTGCTATTGACTCCCCGCACATAATCGCTTATTCTGCTAGTATGGAAATCCGTGTCCGCCCGGCGCCGTAGTGTAACATAAATGTTACACCATCGCCTCTCTATTGTGAGAGGCGAGAAGCATCACGCTCTGCGCGATAGGCACGAATCTTTTCGGCCTTTGTTACATTGAGGCTAGCGATAAACTCATTCCAGAGATAGCCGTCTTGCATAAGCTCGGCAAGAGAGACGTCGCCGTTAATGATGACGTCATAGTCGCCGTTCTCAACTACGAAGCGGG
>Ga0209296_1003309_pt1 | contig 11014 bp, 18 predicted proteins | sample S_130206_EF_Meta_FD_187319 | JGI IMG/M metagenome (GOLD analysis project Ga0209296, IMG submission 187319) | Freshwater microbial communities from Lake Simoncouche, Canada to study carbon cycling - S_130206_EF_MetaG (SPAdes) (version 2) | ecosystem: Environmental > Aquatic > Freshwater > Lake ...
TTCGACCAGTTCAAGGATCGCTTTATTGATGGGGCTTCAAAACACATTTCTAAGAAACAAGCCGAAACGCTCTGGCATACTTTTGAAGCGCATGCTGGTTATTCTTTTAACCGCTCCCATGCTGTTGCTTACTCTATGCTTAGTTATTATACTGCTTGGCTTAAGTTTTATTATCCACTTGAGTTCATGTTTTCGATTCTTAAAAATGAAAACGACAAGGACAAAAGAACAGAGTACCTAATTGAGGCTAAGAGATTAAAGTTAAGCATTAAGCTTCCGCATGTCAACGAGTCCGATGTATTCTTTTCCTTAAAGGAAGATTCAATTAGATTTGGTCTTGGAGAAGTAAAGTTTATTTCAGATAGTATTGCAAACAAAATTATTGATCAAAGACCATTTGCTTCTTACTCAGATTTTATTGACAAGGCTTCTAAAAAAGGTAGCGGAATCAATAGCCGTGCTATCTCTGCTTTAAATGCAATCGGTGGCGCAGCGTTTTCAGACAACCCTAGAAGCGGAAATGAAAAAGATAGTTACTATGAGTATCTAGGTATACCTACATTTAACCTAGAAGGAATTCCACCACGTATTAAATCGCAAGCAAGACCAATTGAAGAGTTTGAAGACTTAGGTTCATTTGTTATGTTCGGCATGGTTAAATCAATTAAGCGTGGTAATGGCTGGGCACGTATTGAGTTGGTAGATGAAACAGGATCAATCGGCCTATTTCATACAGAGCAGACTCAAATAGAGACAGGGCAGATGTATTTTATTCTTGTAGGAGATAATAGAATTGCTCGTTACGTAAAGGTAAGCGAGATTGACCCAACAGGATCTAATTCTTTTGTAAACTATTTGTATCAAAAGCAATATGACCTTGACGAAGACGAGTATGTTGTAGTAGACTTTACTCCGTATGTAACAAAAGCTGGAAAGACAATGAGCCATATAGTTCTTTCAAATGCACAAAAAGAATTAACTAGAGCAATTGCTTTCCCAACAATGTATAAGATGTCCCTTGCTAAAATGCGAGAGGGAATGAAATGTAAGGTTGTTCTATCTACTTTGGACGATGGAACTTTAATGGTAAAGGAAATAAAATGACAGAAGAAGTAAAGCATGATATCAATGAGATTCAAGCTCAATTAACTGCAAGCAAAGTTTTAGTTGCAATTTTAGAAACACTAGGCAAAGTAAATGTTCCAACCTCTACTTTAATTGCAGCAAGTAATGAAGACAAAGAATTACTTGTAGATTACAATCCAGATGGACCAGAGTTTATTTTTAGCGTATATGATCGAAAGGGAAATTATGAACCAATCACAATCAATACTGACTGAGTATGGACTAGATGCCCTTGCAGCCGTATTGCATGAAACTGCAATTGAAAAAGGATTTTGGGATGGAACAATTAGTCACGACAAAGTTGGTAATAAGCTAGCCTTAGTTCATTCTGAAGTAACAGAAGTTCTTGAAGCAATTAGAAAGAACAAAAGCTCAGAAGAAGTTGTTGAAGAGATGGCAGATGTAATTATTAGACTGCTAGATATTTATGCAGCAATGAGAAATTCAGGAGATTTAATTCATAGCCTAGATGAAATTCTAGAAAAGAAAATTAATATAAATAAAGAACGTCCAAGGCTTCACGGCAATTTATTTTAATGCTATACTATAAAAAAGAGAGAGTGTAAATGAGCATAGATATTGATAACATATTAGCAAAGCTAGATCCAAAGACAAGAGCAAGAGTTCAGTCCGCACAGGATGTACAAGTTGAAAAGCAACTTACACCTAGTATTGGATTAAACTTTGCTTTACGTGGCGGGTTAGGTTACGGCAGACAGGTACTAGTATGGGGCAACAAGTCTGCTGGTAAATCTTCATTTTGTTTACAAATGATTGCTCTTGCACAAAAAGAAGGAAAGACTTGCGCCTGGATTGATGCAGAGGCTTCTTACGATCAGTCGTGGGCCGAACAACTAGGAGTAGATTCCTCTTCCCTTATTTACTCTCCAGCAAAAACTGTTAATGATATGGTTGACGTTGCTACTAAATTAATGGACGCAGGTGTTGATCTTATTGTGGTAGATTCCATATCGGCATTACTGCCTGCTATTTATTTTGAAAAAGACGGAAATGAAATGAAAGATTTGCAAGACACAAAGCAAATCGGCGCTGAAGCAAAGGATATGACCCACGCAGTCAAAATGTTAAACTATGCAAACAAAAACACACTACTTGTTCTCATCTCACAACAACGAAATCAGTTTGGATCTATGCATGCTAGTCACATCCCCACGGGTGGCATGGCAGTCAAGTTCTTTTCTTCCACTGTCATTAAGCTATGGTCGTCTGAAGCTGAGGCAAATGCTATTAAGGCTGGGATTAAAGTTGGCGACAAGATCATTGAGCAAAGAGTCGGCAGACCAGTTAACTGGATTATTGATTACAACAAACTCGGCCCCCCAAATTTATCGGGACAATACGACTTCTACTACCAAGGGAACGTTCTTGGTGTAGACAGCGTTGGAGAAACTTTAGACGTTGCAGAAATGTGTGGAGTTGTAGAAAAAGGTGGAGCATGGTATACGGTAAATGGAGAACGTTTTCAAGGACGTGCAAAGGCTGTAGCATATTTAAAGGAAAATCAGGATGTTGTAGACAGCTTAATCGGAGAGATAAATGCCAGACATTAATGAGTTTCTTAGTAAGCCTGAAAAAATAATGGCTACAGAACTAGAAAAGTTTGAAGGAGTTAAGCCCTGTTCAAAGTGTGATAAGAATTCTGACCTGTACTACTGGGATGCAATTAATATGACTATCTCTTGGGAATGTCCAGACGGTCATAAAAATTTGTATACGGTTGCTTAATGTCGGAAAGATCAGAAGTTAAACGTGATGGAGCTAAGGCTCAAAAGAATAGCGGAAGAGGAGATTATCAAAAGGGTGATGCTCAATGGAAGCAATTCCTTGTTGATTATAAAGAAGCAGGAACATCATTTAATTTAAATAAAGATAACTGGGCAAAGATTTGTACAGACACCTTTAAAGTAGATAGAAATATGTATCCAGCATTAAAGATTATTATAGGAGCAGAGTCTAAGGTTAGGCTAGGCATTATAGAGTGGTCAATTCTTGAAGAGTTGATTCAGTTCTGGGAGGACAACCATGAGTGATAAGAATACGCTAGAGCTTATTAGCGACATAACAGAGTTTAATGACCTTCATGAGTTTATGAAGGACGAGCACCTAGATAAAGCGCTTGCTATTGTTGTAAAGCTTCTCATGAACCCCGATGTGCCTTCCGCAAAAGCACCGCATTTGATTATGGAGCTTCAGGCCATGTCTACAAAATTTGCAGTGCTTGCATCTGTATATTCTACAATTGCTAAGGACAAGGCTGGAACGGTAAACAATAACAAGAAGAACATATATTATTCAGTAAAGGAGTCCATAGACAAACTTGTAGATGCACTTAAGTATGTCGTTAGGTATAACTCATAAATGGCTAGAGAAATTGTAAAAAACCTTAAATTTAAAAAACATACGGGAAAATTCTTTGACCCTGAGTTGTTTGCTCAGTTACTTGATGAGTCTTATCGTAATACTAAACGAGCAGACGGGGAGATGACCAAGAAGTCATTTAGTCCAAGTTCATTGGGTTACGGTCATGGCAAGTGTCCTAGATATTGGTACATGGCATTTTCTGGCGCAGTCTTTATTGATGATAACGATGCAGTTGCAGTTGCCAATATGGCGCAGGGAACTCAGGCGCATGAAAGACTACAGAAGCTTATTTCTACTATGCCAGAGTGGAGAGCAGAAGAAGAAGAAATTGTTAATGAGTATCCGCCTATCCGTGGGTTTATAGATTTAATTATGGAGTACGATGGCGAGACAGTAATTGGTGAAATTAAAACGGCAAAGCAAGAAGTATGGGATACCAGACAGTCAGAGATGAAGCCTACAGAAAACCATATGCTACAGCTTCTTACTTATATGAAGTTAAAGAATGCTAAGGAAGGTTTCTTCTTATATGAGAATAAGAATACCCAAGAGATCTTAGTTATTCCAATTTCTATGAATGAGAAGAATACAAGGATTATTGAAGAGACATTCGCTTGGCTATGTGAAGTCTGGGATAACTTTAAGGATGGAGATCTTCCAAAGAGGCCAGAGGGTGCAACTAAATCAAAGATGCCTTGTACATACTGCCCAGTTAAGAAAGAGTGTTACGCAAAAGGCGGTCCAGTAGGCACTGTTGAAATTGATTTGTTCTCGGTGTCCAATATATGATCTGCGCTAATTCAACCTGCAAAAAAGATTTCAATCCAAAAACTCATAATCAAAAGTATTGTGCCGATGAATGCTGTAGGGTTGCTACTAACCGCAGAATTATGGAAAAGTATTATGAGCGTAAAGCAATTAGAAATGGTGCAGATCGACCATGCGGCAAATGCAAGCAGCAACTAAGTAGATATAATAAGGGGGATTTCTGTGCGATATGCGAAAAAAATATCAACCTTGAGAATAAAAGTAAGCTGTTTAGGATGATAGATGACATTAGCTAGCCTAAAGAAAACTCAGGCAAATAGGGTGTTAGGCATTGATGCCTCTACTAACTCTATTGCTTTCTGCTTGATGGAAAATGATGTTCCATTAAAGTGGGGTAAGATTAACCTATTAGGCGAAGACATATATGAAAAGATCCACGATGCAAAAAATAAAATGCATTCCATGCTTGAAGAACTAAAGTCAGATTACATTGTTGTTGAGGGTGCGGTATTTGTTAAGTCAGCAGATGCTGTAATTAAACTATCATATGTTTATGGAGTTGTTATAGCAGAGTTGATGTCTACTGGAGCAAAGGTTATTACAATAGCCCCTTCATCTTGGCAGGCGTACATAGGCAATAAGAATCCTACTAAGGAAGAAAAGCAGGAAATAAGAGCATTGAACCCAGGATATGCAGACTCATGGTATCAAAACAAATTAAGAAATATGAGAAAGCAGAGAACTGCTGACTACTTTAACAGGAAGTATAATTTAAATGTGGTGGATTTTGACGTTGCAGATAGTTTTGGTATTGCACATTATGCTAACAAAGTATTAACAGAGCGATGAAGTTATATCAAAGTAAAGATTGGTTACATAGAAGATATGTAATTCAAAAGAAAACTATAACAGAAATTGCTGAAGAATGTAAAGTCTCTGCTATGACTATTCAGAGGTACCTAGATCAGTTTGGATTAATTAAAAAAAGATGAGCAAAGATGTGTGGCTAAATGCCAATAAAGATACAGCAGGCGACCTAATCCTAACTGGATACTTTGGTCCACTAAAAGATATGCCAGTTTATGACGAAGTAAAGTCTTTGTTTGGAAGCGGATTTGTAGCATTAGATTTTGGTTGTGGAGTAGGAAGAAACTCAGTAGAGCTTTCAAAAACATATGATCAGGTTATTTCTTTTGACTTACCTAGTATGATTAATTTGGTTCCAGAAGAGAATAAGTTAAGCAATATAGAGTATACAACAAATTGGGACCATGTAAAGGGATTTAAGTTTGGCACAGTTTTGGCTAGTCTTGTATTCCAGCATATTGAATATTCAGAATTAGAGGCGTACTTAAACGATTTGTCTCAAATAGCGGACAGGTTAGTTCTTCATAGTAGAACATGGATTGATCACTCAGCCCTAGAGGTATTGCCAATTGTGGAAAAATATTTTATAATTGATACTATAGAGTATTCAAGAGATCCCAATAATCCTATTGATGATCATTTTATTGCAACATTAAATAAGAGGGCGGAATAATGTTAAAGCCAGTATATGAAGATGTATCTCAGTTTAATTGTAATGATTTATATTTAAGATCAGTAGGTGCCCCAGCAGGTAATAAGATTTGGTCAACATGTCATGAAATTGCACATATGCTAATTGAAAAAAATATATCATATGGTAACTCAGCTTTAGAGCCTGCAAGAATATTTTCAACGGCGGACTCAACAGAGCAATTAAAGGTAAGAATAGATGATAAATTAAATAGAGTAAAGAATAACCAAGGCTTTGCTGGGGACAATGATATTGATGATTTAATTGGTTATTTAGTATTATATAAGATTGCAAAGGCTAATTCTAATTGACATTTTAGTCGACTGAAAGTATAATAGATTAATGAGCGAAATAGAATTGTCAGAACATTTTGACAGAATGAACAGGGTAGTTGAAGAACTTCTAAAAGGAAGCACACCCACACAGATCGCCACCACCACTGGAATACAACGCAAAGAGGTCCTTGAGCTAATCGACGATTGGAAAGACGTTGTACATAATGATAGTAATATTAGAGATCGTGCCCGAGAGGCCATCTCAGGGGCGGATCAGCACTATGCCATGCTTATCAAAGAGGCGTGGAAAACAGTAGAAGATGCAGATCAAACAGGCCAGCTAGGAATAAAGTCTGGTGCATTAAAGCTTATTGCAGACATAGAGACTAAAAGAATTGCAATGCTTCAATCTATTGGAGTATTAGAAAACAATGAAATTGCATCACAAATTGCAGAGACAGAGCGTAAGCAAGACATCCTTGTTAGAATTTTAAAAGAGACTACATCAATATGCCCTAAGTGTAAGATGGAAGTAGCAAAAAGATTATCCCAAATTACTGGAGTAATTGAGTCAGTCCCAGTAGAGGAAGCCGATGTCGTTTGATTTTACCGACCTTATCGACATGCTCGATGGAGAGGAGTTCGATGAAAAACCAGTCGATCTTAAAACGTTTGTTAGAAGTCCAGAATACCTTGGGCTTCCAGAACTTTCCGACTATCAGTACACGCTTATCGAAAAAAGTTCGCAGATCTATAAAGAGTCAACCCTCATCAAATTATTTGGAGAAGAAGAAGGAAAGATAAGATTTAAACAAACTGCTAATGAGGTGGTAGCTCAATTAGGAAAAGGTTCGGGTAAAGATTACTGCTCAACTATTGCAGTATCATATATAGTGTATTTACTATTATGCCTAAAAGATCCAGCAACGTATTATGGAAAACCTCCAGGAGATAGCATTGATATCATTAATATTGCTATTAACTCGCAACAGGCAAGCAACGTATTCTTTAAAGGATTTAAAACAAGAATTGAAAAGTCACCGTGGTTTGCTGGTAAGTATACAGACAAGGCATCGGAAGTTAAGTTTGACAAGGCAATAACAGTACACTCTGGGCACTCTGAGCGTGAAGCTTGGGAAGGATATAACGTTATTGTTGTTATCCTTGATGAGATTTCTGGTTTTGCAATTGAAAACACAACAGGACACGATCAGGCAAAGACAGGTGCGGCTATATATGACATGTATCGTGCATCTGTAGACTCTCGTTTTCCAGACTTTGGCAAAGTAATTCTACTTTCTTTTCCTAGATATAAAAACGATTATATACAGCAAAGATATAATGCTGTAGTTGCTGACGTTGAAACAGTTGTTAGAGACCATCAGTTTAAAATGGACGAGGATCTTCCAGACGGCACACAGGGAAATGAGTTCGAGATACAGTGGGAAGAAGACCATATACTTTCATATAAGATTCCTAGGGTATACGCTCTAAAGAGACCAACTTGGGAAGTTAACCCAGTAAGAAAGATTGATGACTTTAAGGTTGCATTTTTTACAAACCCGATGGATGCTTTATCACGCTTTGCATGTATGCCACCTGATGCCATTGACGCATTCTTTAAATCAAAAGAAAAAGTTGAAAAAGCATTTAGCAAGGCTCACCTAGCTGTAGATAACTTTGGCAGATTAGAAGAGTGGTTTATACCAGATCCAGATAAAGAATATTTTATACACGTTGACCTTGCCCAAAAGCATGACCATTGTGCAGTTGCAATGGCACACGTTAATAAGTGGGTTAATGTAAAGGTAACAGATACATACTCTCAACCAGCCCCAATTGTTGAGATAGACGCAGTAAGATTCTGGACACCAACAAAAGATAAGTCTGTAGACTTTACTGAAGTAAAGGATTATATTCTTTCATTAAAAACACGAGGATTTAAAATTCGTGTTTGTACCTTTGACAGATGGAATTCACATGATATGATGCAACAACTAAAACAATACGGCATCAATACAGAAATTCTGTCTGTCGCTAAAAAACATTATGACGACATGGCAATGGTTGTTGCCGAAGAAAGAGTAGTTGGGCCACATATCCCATTGCTTATTGATGAGCTTTTACAATTAAGAATTATGCGAGACAGGGTAGACCACCCAAGAAAAGGCTCTAAAGACTTGGCGGATGCAGTTTGTGGATCAATTTATAACTCAATAAGCAGAAGTAAATTTGATACGAATCAAGAAATAAATATACATACATATGAATCTATGAGCTACGACAATGATTTTGGAACAGAGGCAGACGGAGAAACTAGCTCTTATAATCTTATAAGGGCACCAAGAATGCCAGAAAATTTACGAGACGCAATGGACAGGATGCAAATAATATGAGCACGTATCAAGAAAAAGCAAAAGAATGCAAGTGTTGTGGAAAACATGTTCCACTACCTACTGTATTAAAAGAATATAATGGAATAGTGATTTGCCCAACTACATTCTCTAATGTAATTGAATATAAAAGAATATGGAAATTATCTGGTAGCAGGCCGATGGGCAATATTAGAAAACATTTTTCTGAATATGTACAGCAGCTAGTAGAAGAAACTATTGACAAGAACGAAGACGGCACGATACAATAGATTACTAAGCAACAATAGCTTAGTTGGTTAAAGCCCCGAACTCATAATTCGGTAATCGTAGGTTCAAGTCCTACTTGTTGCACGAAAGGTAGATATGGACAGCGAAGATAAAATGGAATACTATATTTCAATAGGTGCGATAGAGTTGGCTGGCATGGATGAAGATGGCGAATTTATATTTAACATAACCGATAGAGCAAAAAAACTTGCCCCAGAGTTATGGCAAGCGCATCAGGAGCATGTTGATGAATCTTTAATTGAATTGTATAATAAGGGATTAATTAATGTTACTTATAATGATAATCTTGAAGCAATAATTGAAATGTCTGATGAGGGAAAAAAAATGGCAAAAGAATTTGGTTTAGTAGAGATGGATTTAGATCAAGATATCCCAAACGATTAGTCTAGGCCTTCGTAGCTCAGGGGATAGAGCGAGACTCTTCTAAGGTCTGCGTCGCAGGTTCGATTCCTGCCGAGGGCACAGTGCGGATGTTGCATATTGGTAGTGCCTCTGCCTTCCAAGCAGAAGGGGTGAGTTCGATTCTCATCATCCGCTCCATTTCTCATTCGTCCAATGGCAGGACAATGGCCTTTGAAGCCATGAATCCTGGTTCGAGTCCAGGGTGAGAAGCTAAGAAAATGATATACTATAAGTAAGTCAAATACAATAAGGAGAAATAAAATGGCAGATACAATACACCCACTAGCCGCAAAGGTTATAGCAGCAGCAAAGAAATATGCTGATGAGGGATATGCAGAAGGACCAAATAACGATACAGTTTTTGGAAAGCGATACGGAATGAATCACCAACCATGGTGTGCAATGTTTGTTTCAGGATGTTTTGATGATGCAGGCCTAGTTCACCTAGTTGCCGCTTCAACAAAGAAAGGCTTTGCATCATGCGATGCAGGAGCACAGTGGTTTGCAAAGAACAAGAGAATTGTTCCAATTGGGCAAGCGCAAGCAGGAGATGTTGTATTCTTTAACTTTGATAAGACACCAACCGACACAGAACACGTTGGAATTGTTGTTAAGAATGACGGAAAGAATTTGCACTGCTACGAAGGAAACACTAGCGGAAGCTCAAAGGGATCACAAGCAAACGGAGACGGCGTATTCCTAAAGAAGAGAGCGTATAGTCTTGTAATGTCAGTTGCTCGTCCAGACTGGGATGCCCCAGCACCAAAAGCTACAACAGTAAAAGCAGTTGTAAAGAAAGCGGCCCCTGTAAAGAAAGCTGCAATTAAGAAGCCAATGTAATGTACGAATACCATGTTAAGAAAGTAACTAACGTTGTAGACGGAGATACAATAGACGTAGAGATTGATCTAGGTTTTGATATATCATTTAGTTCAAGAGTTAGGCTGGCTGGAATTGATACCCCAGAAAGTAGAACAACTGATAAGGCGGAAAAGGTTTTAGGGCTTGAGGCTAAAGAGTATGTAAAGTCTAAGATCAAGGACGCTAAAGAAGTTATCATTAAGACAGAGAAGATGGACTCATCTGAGAAATATGGACGCATCCTTGGATGGCTATTTCTAGATGGCTCTAAAGTATCAGTCAATGAACAAATGATTGCCGATGGATATGCTTGGGGATACCTAGGAGATACTAAGGTAAAGGACTTTGAAGCACTTGCTAAAGTAAGGGCCAAAAAGAAGTAGACAAGATATAAATCTTTTGCTATAATAATATATGGATCGCTCATTAGAGGGTCCATATATTAATTTATTCGCTTGAAAGGGGAATAACATGGTAACACAATTCATGGATCTATTTAATGATCCTTTTTTTATTGGCTTTAATAGAGATCTAGCCCGTCTCAATAATATACATAGAGAAGCAGTTCACGAATCATATCCACCATATGATGTTTTTCAACACGATGATGATGAATACGTTGTCACTCTAGCAGTCGCTGGTTTTGGCAAAGAAGACATATCAGTTCAAGTTGATAATGGAACACTTGTGGTCAAAGGTGAAAGAAAAGATCTCACCGAGGATGCTCCAAAACATGTAGTTCATAAAGGAATTGCTGCTAGGAAGTTTACTCGCACCTTTGCATTAGGTGAGTATATGGAAGTTACAAATGCTTCTTTAGAAAACGGCCTTCTTAACATCTTTGTAGAACGAGTTGTTCCAGAAGAAAAGAAGCCTAAAACAATTAAAATCAAGTAAGGTATAATAGAAATCTGCACCCCGTCACTGGGGAGTCGCAGATAGCGGGCCGTTACCCGCAGGATGGACCTGAGCATGTCCTC
>Ga0209296_1003319_pt1 | contig 10997 bp, 9 predicted proteins | sample S_130206_EF_Meta_FD_187319 | JGI IMG/M metagenome (GOLD analysis project Ga0209296, IMG submission 187319) | Freshwater microbial communities from Lake Simoncouche, Canada to study carbon cycling - S_130206_EF_MetaG (SPAdes) (version 2) | ecosystem: Environmental > Aquatic > Freshwater > Lake ...
ATTTTCGTACTTTCCATCCAAGGCATAGTGGTCCCCTCCTATGCCAAAACTGTAAAGTATGTGTCCGGTATAAAACGTAAACTATGTGTCGGGTACTACAACTGAAAAAACCCCTGCCATCGCGTTGGGGTTTTTGCTTTTGTGAGCTTGTTTTTACTCAGTTTTATACCGAGCACATGGTCGACAGGTTGGCCACGCCCTTTTGACCCTACGAAACCTTTAGCGTCCGGTTACGGGACAGTTAGCTTTAGGAGTGTCGTGCAACACGACAGTTCAACACCCTGAACCTTCGTTTCTAAATGAAAATGGTCCGATAAAACCAGACAGGTCATTGCAATTAATTGAAAAAAGAGTGTTAATGGAACAGATTACCCTTGAACGTTTTATTCAACAGTTTTAAGGAACCCACGAATATGAGCAAAACTATCCAAATTTTTATTTGCCTTTTAAGTGTTTTTTTCTTTAAAAGTGTTCTAGCGCAAGGTATTGCGTCAAATGCTTTACAGCCAGAAATTGTTACCGTCACCGTGAAAGCGTCACAGTACTCCGCGAGTGATATTGGAATCTCTGTACTTGTTTACAAGCTTCCTCAAGTTATAAATTCGCAGTCAAAAGAAGTAAGTCCAGTAGTGATTTATTCACATGGTCGTAGCGCTGATAGAGCCGCACAAAAAAATCCAGTGAATCCAAATATTGTTCGCTACTGGCACAGCCATGGTTATTCAGTTGTTGCAGCTATTCGTCCGGGCTATGGAGATAACAGTTCCATAGATCCAGAAGACCACGGAGTAAAGTGGACAGGAGATATTTGTTCTGGCGAGGCGGATTTTCAAAAAACTGCCAATGCTGCAAATCATGCAGATAAGTCTGTTCACACATGGCTTACATCACAGGAATGGGTAAAAAGAGATCGACTCTTGTTAGTTGGACAATCTGTCGGTGGATTTGCAACGGTCAACGCTTGCGGATTAAACTGGGCAGGAGTGATTGGGTGTATTAATTTTGTTGGTGGTGCGGGAGGCAATCCCACGGCGTCCCCAGAAAAATCCTGCAAGCCTGAACGTATTAGTGAAGTTCTTAGTAAAGCAGCTAAAACAACTGTTGTTCCAAGTCTATGGCTTTATTCTGCTAACGACAAATTTTGGGGCGAGGAGCCACCTAAACAATGGTTCAAATCATTCCAAGAAACAGCCAAAGCAGCTGGGCACAATGCAACATCAGAATTTTTTGCTGCTCCAGCTGTTGGTGAAAACGGCCACTCTATGCAAGCTAACGGAATAAAAATTTGGGCACCAGTAGTTGATAAGTGGCTGGATCAAAATCGTTTTTAAAGACTTTAACCACTATCTCGACAAAGGTTTAAATAAGGATCGACATCCTCGGCCCTGGTTCGATTCCGCCCCGGGCCACCATCTGAAACTGAAAAAAACCCTGCCATCGCGTTGGGGTTTCGGCTTTTGTGGGCTTGTAACTGGCGACTTAGTGCTGGGCCCATTGCTTACTGAACCCCCATGGCGGAGAGTTTTTCCTTAGCCATCGATGGAGCGCTAGAGCAGGTTTGTTATGATCAAGGTCATTGATTCTCTGCCGAATGAAGATGATTACGACAACAACTATAAGCTTACAACTCGTTAAGTTTTTGCCGGCCTTTTTTGGGATTTCAATCACTCTCTTTCTGGGGATTGGTTGGCTTTTGGGGCGGTTGCGCCCAAAAAAGTTTGGCGATTCCAGAGGGGATATTGGTGACTCCTTGGCCTCCGCCATCTTTGGTTTGTCTGCCTTAGTTTTAGGCCTTACTTTTTCGAACGCATCGAATCACTACGAAACCCGTATTGAGGGTATTCGCGCCCAAGCAAATGCTATCAAAGAAGTCTACGAATCTACTCGATATTTACAACCATCAGATGGGACAGCATTGAAAGAATCCTTACACAAGCTGTTAAACCTTCGCATTGAGGCTTATACAAATCTTGAAAGCGAAGCGGATGTTGCGATTGCGACCAACAGTTTGGCAAATCTAGTGAGACAGATAAACGTGGATATTGCAAGAGCAGTTGTAAATGCGCCCTCAGAAAACAAAGCTTTATTGTTTGAAACTATTATTCTCCAAACGCGAAATCTAGTCTCGACGTTTAACGTCGGCGACATAAAAACAAAATCACATCCGCCACTTTTAATGATGCATTTTTTATATACCTTATTTTGCGCTGCCTCACTATTAATTGGCTACACCGTGGCGGTGAGGGGTGAAACGGACTGGCTCTTGGCTACCGTATATCTGTTGCTGATGGGCTTTGGATTTTACGTCATCCTAGCGTTAGAGTATCCCAATTTATTGATGCCCTTTGAGGAGTTCAATCAGGATTTGTTGCTGCTCAAGAATTCGCTAGGGCCCAAATAAATAAGTACGCCTTTGCTAGAGTCATTTAAAGTTTGAGGTCGTATCCGCCAAAAAATCACACCACATACGATATGGATCATCGAACAACATAATGGCTAATTTTTTATTACGCATCAACATTTCTATAAAAGAAATTATGCCCGCTTCATCATAAATATTTTCAGGATAAAAAAATTCGCTTTCCTAATAAATCACGGTCCATAACCGATGCGCTAACTGCAATGTTTAAACTATTAAGTCGTGCGCCGCTTACGGCCGATTCATGTGATGAGTTTATTTCACAAGTGATCTCGGTTGATTGCCAAGGTGGCCGAACCGTCGCATCAATTCTACGGTAGCGCCATCAGCCATCAGGTCACGCTCCAGTCGATAAGTCTCTCCAAAAAAAGCTTGGCTGGCTACGCGGTCATTTAGAACAGTTCTAAGAACACCCAGCGCCGCCTCTCGATCAAAAATGCTTTCCATGTAAAGCACTCTTGTACCAGCAGAGCCGGCACCGAATGCGAACACAAAATATTGGAACTGCAGATTACCCTCACGGGGCGTCTTCGGGCCAGTAATGACCGCCATTGCTTTTTCGAACTCTCCTGGTTTTAGTTTTTTACTGAGTTCGCGCACAGCTTGGTCTAAGGCTTCGATCTGGACGTTTGCAGCGTCTGCAGCATTAGCAAGAAGTAGCGGCGCAAGCGTACGAGAGTATAGGTTAATCGAGGCAATGTCGGCACTTTCGCGCATCAAAATATCATCGAGATAAGCGCGTGACAGCGACAGGATCTTCTCCTGACGGACTCTTTGCAAATCGGTAAATGACGCCTTGGGCAAATCCGCCTGGGCAATATTTAACTGGTTAAGCAACATCCTTAACCGATCCATCCAACGTTTATCAGTTGGGTTCTCAAGTAGTCCTATCGAAGCAGAGTAAGCTCCTAGAGGAAGATGCGAAATAGACTTTAGGTCGTGATAAAGAGCTGGCGTATATGGTTGAGAGCCCAAATCCTCACCCCTTATTAAGGTGACGGTATCCGTCACCAGGAATACGGGTTGATCGCTCTTTAAGGCAAGGGCTCGAGAGGCCGCGTAAGACTCTCTTGCGGCTGCATTGAGATCGTTGAACAAAGGGGGTGTTGAATTCTGGGCAAATGCAGGCAGAATCAAAGCAAAAAAAATCGAAATAGTTTTAAGTGAGATTATGTACATGGCAGCACCAAGATCAGAGTGAATGAATTTGTATGAAATCGCTAAACAATGAGTTTTATATTCAATTTGCTGATCCGCTCATCGTACTTCGACAACTTGGCTACATCCTTTTGACCGTACGAAATCCTTAGAGTCTAGCTGTGGCAGCGTTGATTCGCAACTTTCGTGCAACACGACAGTTCAATACCGTAACCATCCAAAAATCAGGTCGACCTCGCCCAAATCAGAAATTAAAATAGCAGCATGAAGACACAAGCCTTACTCGGCTAATGTAGGTTTGCCTCTATATTACAGAACCACGGGTATTAGTTAGTTAATAGACTGCCTTTCACAGAACATCCTCGGTAGAAGATACTTCAAGACAGTATGCGGATGTAATGCGTTGAAGACCATCATGGCTCTGCCTGAAGCCTCAGCCCTCGTCGATTTCGGCTAACTTATTCTGATGCACTGTGCTCAAGCAAAATAAACACTGGAGATACGTACATGAACATCACAAGTTTCGACAACATCGTTGTATCGATCCCATTAAAACAGCCTGTCAAAATCTCACATAACACATACACCACGCGTGAGTTCAATATTCTGCTAATTCATACTAATGAAGGCGTTACAGGAATCAGTTACGCCAGAGGTGGCGCGATCGTACATGCGGCAATTGAAGAACTAGGCCAATTACTCATTGGTGAAGATCCAATGATGAAGGAAAGTTTATGGCAAAAAATGTATCACTCCCACCTCTTACAAGGTCGCAAAGGAGCTGTTCTGCGCGCCATCAGCGCAATCGATATCGCGTTATGGGATATAACAGGCAAGCTACTTCAGCAGCCTGTCGGACGGCTCTTGGGTGGATATCGTACAGAAGTTCCATGCTATGTTAGTTTTTCAGGATACTACCTAGATCATGAGCTCAAGAGACTCGCTGAGGAAACTGAAGATCTACTCAAAAGAGGTTTCAATGCATTTAAACTGCGTGTAGGCGCTAGAAGTATTTACGAAGATGTCGAGCGCGTAAAACTTGTTCGCTCGATCGTTGGTGACCGCCACTCCATTATGGTAGATGCCAACAATAGCTACAACGACTCGACACTTGCAATACGCGCTGGAAGGCAATTCGAGGCTCTTAATGTCTTGTTTATGGAAGAGCCCACTATGCCAGACAATATGGAAGGATCAGCACAAATTGCCCAAGCACTTGACATGGCCATTGCAACAGGTGAGCAAGAATGCACACGCTGGGGTTTCAAAGAGATCATTGAAAAAAAATCAGCTGATATCTTGCAACCGGATGTAACAGTCGTGGGAGGGATATCGGAGTGGATGAAAATAAGTTCCATGGCAAGCGCCTGGCATTTGCCTATCATGCCTCATTATTTTTTCGATATTTCAATTCACTGTGCAGCTGCATCCGTTGCGACAACATGCATGGAGTACTTTCCTAGCGACTCCCCCGTTATTTCTTTTGATCGTATGCTTGAACAGCCGCTCACAGCAATAAACAGCACACTTAAAATGCCAGAAGAACCTGGCATAGGACTTAGATTAAATATGCGTGAAGTTGCAGCGCTGCGGGTCAAATGATGGTTTCACTAGAACGCGTCCGATATGCGCCCTAGACGATCCTTGTCCAGCTTTAGTATTTGTGAGAGTGTCAGGATTCAGTGCAAAGCAACAACCCATAAAATTAAATGCTTACTGAAGGTGACTTATACGCAAAGAATATGATTTTTCTAAAGCTGAAAAAATCCGTACGGAACTGTGACCTTGTCCTACTAACCTTGGGGAGGCTTACCACTTACTCAATTAAATCGTGATAAATTAATCAAAAGAATGATCACTAAATTTCCATTACAAATCAATGTTGACATTGAAGGAACAAAATGACATACCTAAAATATGTTCTGATGACATTTTATTTTTTAGTCATTCCTTTAAGCGCACATGCACAAATAGCAACGTTAGATGGCAATTGGCATAGCCCGCAATGGAAATATGGCTATGTATTAAAAGATGGAATGGGAATAGCCACCAGTACAAATAGCCCAAATTTTCAGGTCGGACAAAACATTATCCAGTTAACTGCCGCATCTCCCAACACATTCACAGGCCAACAGGTTTACACCGATGGTAAATTTTATAAAGTGACTGCCACGTTACTGGCCGATGGTCGGTTGTCTTTTGTAGGTGAAAAAAATGTCAAATGGGTGATGGAACGAATAGGTGCTCCACCTCAGGCGAGCTCTTCCGCTTCCCAAACGACGGCACCTGCGTTTAACCAAGGGCAAACGAGTGCTAGCGCCTCTGCTGGAGTGGGGGCTCAGTCTCAAACCAGTCCCGAGATCGACACGACTTTCACGCTCGTCAACAGTAGTGCCGAGCCGATTTATGAGTTTTTTATTTCGCCCATTAGCGCGACGGGTTGGGGCAAAGATATTTTGGGTGAGGATGTTTTAATGCCCGGCTTTGAACAGCCGTTCAATGCTGGAAATTCTCGCGGCTGTCAATTTGACCTACAAGTGATCTACGGAAACAAGGCGATCGAAGAAAGGCGTAATTTAAACCTTTGCCAATTAGAGCGTATCGTCTTTGACGGACGCGGAGCGACGGCTCCGGCTGCACAACCCGCACCCTCAGCGCAGAGCACAGCGCCGAGTAAGCCCAACACAAATAACGCGGTTCAAAGTTTGACCGGGCCACAAAAAAATGCGGTCAGGGCCGCGCAATCATATCTCAACATTAGCGCATTCTCGCGTGATGGGCTGATTGAACAGCTTTCGTCACAGGCTGGAAACGGCTTTAACGTCAATGACGCGACTAAAGCAGTTGACAGCCTAAACGTTGACTGGAATCAAGAAGCTGTGAAATCCGCAAAACAATATCTCCAGATGATGGGGTTTTCATGCAAGGGTCTAGTTCAACAACTTTCGTCTCGCGCAGGTGGGAAATTTACTGAGCAGCAAGCGACCTTCGGAGCGCAGCGCGCAGGGGCTTGCTAACTGACCTTGTGGGGGTGAGGCCAAAGACTAGCAATGAGAAGAAGTAACATTCTTTGAATGAAGGTCGTTCATTGCGAGCGTGGAAGGCCAAAATCTCATCATGCGCTTGCTTGAAAATACCGATATCTTGGTTGAAAACTACAAAGTAGGTGGACTGAGTCGCTATGGTCTGGCCTATGATCAAATCAAAGAACGGTTTCCCCGATTGGTGTATTGCTCGATCACGGGATTTGGACAGACAGGTCCTTACGCCACGCGCTTTCTGGCTCGGACAACCTTGAACCCATAGACAAACAATAAAAATGACTATTTTGACGCACGAACAACTCGTAATTCAAGCTCAAGCACGTGAGTTAGCAGAAACTGTTTTCAAAGCAACAGCTGCTCAGACCGATGCCACGGAGGCTTACCCTTGGGACAACATCGCCAAACTCAATGCAGCAGGGTTTATGGGAATGACCGTACCAAAGGCATACGGCGGTCGCGGCCTTGGCTACCTTGAAACGACGCTGGTGATCGAAGAAATGGCCAAAGCCTGTGCCACCATGGGTCGAATCACGGTTGAAGCCAACATGGGCGCAATAGGCGCCATCATGGCCTACGGTACCGAAGAACAAAAGAAGATTGCCGCTGAGTGCGTATTGTCTGGCGATAAACCGGCAATCTGTATTTCTGAACCCAACGCGGGGAGTGCCGCGAGTGAGATGACCACACGCGCCGATAAAAAGGGCGATCGATACATTATCAATGGTCAAAAATACTGGATTACCGGCGGCGGCGTATCGCGCTTGCACCTGATTTTTGCGCGCGTGTTTGAAGATGGTGTTGAACAAGGCATTGGTGGCTTTATCGTTGTACGGGATGGCAACGAACCCAAAGAGCTCGTAATCGCTAAACGTACACCCGCAATGGGTGTGCGCGGCATACCTGAAACTTACGTAGACTTTATCAACCTAGAAGTACCTGAATCGATGGCATTAAAGCCGCTCGGTGATTTACGTAAAGGCTTTGCTGCGCTTATGAACGCATACAACGCACAACGAGTGGGTGCGGGAACGGTGGCGCTCGGTATCGCTGTTGGTGCTTTCGAAGAAGCTGTTCAATACAGCAAAGCGCGCAAACAATTTGGCCGATCGATTGCTGAGTTTCAAGGCTTACAGTGGATGATCGCGGACATGTCTATCGCACTTGATGCCGCGCGGCTCATGCTTCATCGCGCAGCCAATGTGCCGGTGGGTAGCTTCCCGGATTTAAAACTAGCCGCCCAAGCCAAGATCATTGCCGCGGAAACCGCCATTAAAGTCACCAATGATTCACTGCAACTCTTTGGATCTAGTGGTTACTCACGTGAATTTGCTGCTGAACGCCACGTGCGAGATGCTCGAATGTTTACGATTGCTGGAGGTACGGCTCAAATACTTCGGACACAAGTTGCAAGTGCTGTCTTAGGTGCAAAACTTCCACAAACGCGCGAGGGCTATGTGAAACACCCCATAGGAAAATAAGAACCAGTCCTATACGTAAGCCCAAAAATTTAGGCTCTGGTCGATTCCGCCCCGAGCCACTATCTTTCTAAACTGTGGTTTTGGTATAGAAAATGCAGGCTTTAGTTGACCGACTTGTCGCGCGATTGGAGACGAACAGCAAATCTTTGGTGTTGGAGATTAATTTTGACTGACAAAAGTTGGAAAACCGCCTATCGATCGTTTTATTACGAACATGCACCGATCCCGCAAGATCTGGATTTGGATCCTTCCGAGACAGCGCGACTTGTGATTGATATGCAGAATGCCTATCTAGTCGAAGCGTCTGATCCCCTAGAACGTGACCGCTGGGCACCTTTTATGCAGCGTATGCATGACGTTGCCTGAACCGGAGCCTGACACATTCCGTACAATGCCCCATAAAGGAGACCAGTATGGACATTCAAAAAATAATCACCCGCGCCGCGCTAGTAATGTTGCCGCTTTGGGCCGCTCAGCAAGCCTCTGCCACCCCAGACTATCCCAACAAACCCATTCGCATCGTCGTGGCCTATGCGCCGGGCGGGCCTACCGACATCGTGGCCCGATTTTTTGCCCAAGAACTTGGCACTAAGCTTAATCAGCCTGTTTTGGTCGAAAACCGCGCAGGTGCTGGCACACTCATTGGCACGGAGTCAGTCATTAAGGCGCCGCCGGACGGCTATACCCTGTTTTGGGGAACGCCCGCCACTGTGATCACACCGCTATTGCATAAAAACCCGACCTATGACGTTCTGAAAGACCTTCAACCCGTCTCGTTAGCGACTACCCAATCCATGGGCGTCTTAGTTTCCGCCAGTATTGGGATCAATAGTGTGAGTGATCTGGTCAAGTATGCAAAAGCCAATCCAGGTAAGGTGAATTTTGCGTCTTCAGGAAACGGCTCGGCTCAGCATTTAGCCGCAGAGGCGCTAAACGATGCCGCCAAGATCAACATGCTCCACATCCCCTATAAAGGTGCCGGTGTAGCGCTCAATGATCTCGTTGCGGGACGCGTCGATGTCATGATCACATCCTTAGTCGGTAATATGATGGAGCAGGTCAAAGAGGGTCGAATCAAACTCATCGCGACCACGGGACCCGAGCGCAGTAGCACCTTGAACAATATTCCCACCGTTGCAGAAGGTGGCGTACCGAATTTTGGTATCCGCACTTGGACGGCGGTGTTCGCGCCGGTCAACACGCCGCCCGACGTAATCGCCAAACTCAATCGCGCCGTGGCTGAGATACAAAAAGATGGCCAGATTCAAAAGAAGATTGAAAGTCTGGCGATGGACGTCTCTGTGGGTTCCCCACAAGAGCTCAGTACCATGCTCGCCAAGGAAAGTGACTTTTACTCTGTCATCCTCAAACGGACAAACACCAAGCTCGACTAGGCATGCTGAAAAATGTCAAACCTTCTGCGCATTAGGCCCATCACGAATACAGATTACGAAGCTTGGTTACCTCTTTGGGATGGCTACAACGCTTTCTATGGACGGCAAGGTGAAATGGCTCTCGACTTAAACATCACCAAAACAACTTGGGCGCGTTTCTTAAATGCCCACGAACCGATCAATGCTTTTGTAGCTGAGCAAAATGGCCAACTAGTCGGACTCGTACATTTCATTTTTCATCGTAGTACAACGAGGCTGAATGACGTCTGTTACCTACAAGATCTTTACGTCAATCAGGCTATTCGCGGCGCAGGTGTTGGCCGCCAATTAATTCAAGCTGTTTATGATGCCGCACAAACCGCTGGATCCACCCGCGTCTATTGGCAGACACAATATTCCAATACAGCTGGCCGAGCCCTCTATGACAAGGTTGCTAAACATCTGGGGTTTATTGTGTACTCTCACGAAGTCTAGTTTTACTTGGATTAAATATCCTTGGTCATGCGTCTCGGGCGTAACAGCTTTTAACGTTTAACGAATCTCAAGTCTCTGTCATTAACCGAAAAATTAAATGAAAAAACTCGTTGCCGCAACCATCGTCACACCCCTCGCGACGTCGCTACCAAGTTCTTCAACTACAGCCAGTCCAAAAGACGACGCGCTTCAGGTCTTAGCTAAATAGGTTCAAGCGTTTAATTCTTCAGAAATGGCTTCAGAGGTGTAGCGATTTATCCGGCGGGTATTTAGCGCATGCAACTCTTGCCCAAGATATCGGGCAATCGCACGCATACCGTACAGCCCAGCTGCAGCTTCAGCGTCGCTGTTGTAGTTGGTATTCGTATTGACATCGTAGGTGTAGATCTCACCTGCCTCGTCAACAATAAACTCAATTCCAGAAATCCCTATCCCGTTTTCGGCGATGAAGCGCTGATAACGCTGGATGATGGGGTGATCAAAACCCTCGATGATCTGAAAGCGTGGTGCAGGCGCTTCGGGTGCCGTTTCGCCCACCGGGCAAAAAGCGTCACCGATCTGGCAGACGTCGGCTGGACAGAGCTCAAACCCTAGCGAAGTATCCACGCGCACGGCGTACAGGAACTTGCCGCCTACGAATTCGACGCGCGTAATGAAAGGCTGCGGTGCGCGAATGTATTGCTGGATTAGCGTGATGCCGTCGACAGAGGGCTCGAACTGCAGGCTGTTCACATAGTCCTGTAGGGCATCGATAGTATGGAACAGTTTGACGCCCAGGCCCTTGCCTGCGCGATTATGTTTGGTAATGAATGAGCCGGTCATCTGGCGGGCAGCTTCGATGATGTGCTGCTTGCCGACTGCAGCGATGGTGCGGGGGGTCTTGACCCCGTAATTTTGCAAAGCAACATACTGTGCGACCTTGCTAATTTCAAGCTGCAGGGCGCGGCTGTTGTTCACAACACGCCGACCGTGAGCCTCAAGCCAAGACAACACTGCTGCAGTGTATTCGGGGGCGAAACGATGATCGCGA
>Ga0209296_1003323_pt1 | contig 10989 bp, 10 predicted proteins | sample S_130206_EF_Meta_FD_187319 | JGI IMG/M metagenome (GOLD analysis project Ga0209296, IMG submission 187319) | Freshwater microbial communities from Lake Simoncouche, Canada to study carbon cycling - S_130206_EF_MetaG (SPAdes) (version 2) | ecosystem: Environmental > Aquatic > Freshwater > Lake ...
CTTCGTTTTCATCGCCTTCCCCTTCATCGTCTATAGGGGGTATTGGCGGCTGGTTTTGAAATCTATTTCTAATTCTTGATATTGTCTGGGGTGTTATTGTTGGTCTATATAGTTCATTTGATTTTGGATCTGTTATATCATATATATGCGCTACTAAGTCCTGTATTTGTTCATTTTCGTGTCCTAAAAAAAGTCCTTTATGAACATCCCCATTGTCGTTATAATATTCTTCAATTGTAAAGCCATAAATTGTTATTATTAAGGGCATTATTTTAGTAAATGCTGATTTAATTTTAATTACATCACTTGCTGTCATTTTCCCCTGTTTCATTATATTTGTTAAATATGAAACTAATTTATTATAATTTTCAAAAATATTGTGTGTCTTTATAATAAAATTAGGATATCTTTTTAATTCTGCTTTTGAACCATCATACACTATGGACTGAAGTGATTGTGTAAATGCACCCATTAATGCATCAAAAGTATATAATATTTGGTCTGTTAATGGAGCATTCGTTATTTTTTGTTCTGGTCCTAATCTTTTAACAAAATCTAAAGAACGATTATAAGTAGTCCTATTTGCGGCGATATCTTCATCTATATAACTTTTATGAATCATTTGTAATAATGTTGGCATTTTCTATATATATATATTAATAGAAAAAATTTAATATAAATTATTATCCTTAATATATTTAATTGCACCCTTCATATTTACTTTTTTTTCATTCATAATATTTTTAACTAATATATTCCATTTAGACGGAGCTCTCTTGGTTTTTTGACTTCCACCCGACATTGATGATGACATTAAAGGGGCTTGAGATTTTAAAGGCTTAACACCACTTTTATATGGTCTTGATTTTGGTGCATCAATAAAATTGAAACTATCATGAAACCTTTTTTGTTCTAATTCTTCTTCATACGGATTAAACATTAATATATATATATTAAGATATATATTAATTTTTATATTATTTTTTTTTTAATTTATTTATTTAATTCTTGATGTTAAACCTCCGCCACTTCTTGAACCTCCTAATTTTCCTAAAACATTACGGGATTTTTCATGTGATGGTGCCCCTGTATAAATATCATGAATATCCATTCCTGTTCTAATAACACTTCCTAAATCCTTTCTATGTTGAGGGGATGCTACCCATCTGAAAACACTTTTTAAATTATCTAAAAATCCCCCACCAACCATTCGATGAGAATCACTTGTTGATAATGCTCCGCCCTGAGTTCCTGAAACTTCTCCGACAATTTGTTTATTTAAGACACTTGTAAAGGTTGAACTTGTTCCTAACTGACAAACAAAAGAACCCGAATTCATAGTAATTAAAACTAATTCACAATCTACACTCCCTGCTTCCGTGTCATAATTTTCAACATCTAAAGAATATTGTAAGTTGAAACTACCGATAGATGAAGGTGCATACCAATCCTCCACTAAGTTAATGTGCCTGCCGAATTCAAGTAGGAGCATACTTCCAGACGTCCTAATGTATTGCCCTGCACCATTTCCTGCAACGCCCTCGTTAGCAACAATCGAACTATTATACCCAACCCCCCTGAACTCATCCCAACTCTGATTGCTTCCGCATTGCTTAGAACACTGCCACAATTGTTGTTGAGAAAATGAAGAACAAACTCCTGTATAATTATTAAAATTAATAGAAATATTTTTAATTGTTAAAAACGAATCTGGATCATTCCAATTTTTATTTCTTTTATGGCAGTACACTATCATACGGTCTGGCACTTGATTTAATGAAATATTTGGACTTTCAACCCTAACATTAGCAGGTTGAAAAGGGACACCATTTAAACCATCCCCAACACATAACCCAATTTGAAAAGGGTGAACATATCGTGGCATTTCATAGAAAGGCGTCACACAGCGGGCTAATGGTCGATCACTCGGATGGCATGTTAAAAAGAAAAATTGTAAAGAAGAATTTTTAATATCAATAATTTCAACATTAGTAACAGATTGATTTATACCTCCGCCATTATTTGAATGTCTCCAAACTCTCTGGCTATATCCCATGTTAAAATTGAATGCCATGTTCTGAATTCCATACATGGCACCATTATTAGAACTAACATTTCCATTAAAAATAAATGGTGATAGGAGTAAGGGTTCAGTTACAGTAAATTTAACAATCGCTACATTTTGACCTGCAACCATAGGAGCAATACCATCAGGACCCTTTATACTATCAATAGTAAAAGAACCACGGGGATGTGCTTTTGTTGAGGTACAATCATAAAAACCATTAAAAGAATTATTAATACTTTCGCCACCAACCATATCATCATATTTTAAATATTGGTCGTAAGCGGTAGGGGTTGTACTATTATATGCCGCAAGTTCATCATCATTTAACATTCTTAATAAAGCGGGGAGCACCTCTTTAATATTACAACTGATTGTATTGTTATTAATTGTAGCCGTCATACTCTGGCACATGCTGTGTAGCGGGAATGGTCCAAGGCAATCTCTATTTCCATATGATAGGAGTTGAGATACCCCTGCTTGAGATACACCCGTCACCCTTAGTGTTACTGTAGCTGTCCACAAAACGGCACGATCAACGTGAGTCTCAAGACTTGGTACTTGGATGTTGTATATGCATGAATTAGCGCCTTCCGAAGTAGCACTAAATTTCGCCGATGTGACCTGTTGTCCACCCTTATAAATGGCGAACGATAACTTGTCTGTAGTGTTGGCTATTCTATCATCTGTAATTTTTACAAAATTCATATCACTTGTTGCAACGTCTGTCATTTCTATTATATAATATGAATTAGAAAATTATTTTTAATATATTTTAATTATTTTCTATTATATAATTTTAAATAGAAAATACTTAATAAATATAAATTTGAAAAATTTAAGCACAGGTAAAATTGGCATTTTTTTACCATGTTTGGTAGAATTAAAATAAATATTTTTTTTTTATATACAGCAGGTTACCCTGAAAAATTGCCTAAATTGCCTTATTCATTTTTTTTATTTATAATTTAGAACTTTTTAAAATATTAGTAAATAAATAATAATTTGAAATGGTTGATGGCTTCATTTAATGAGTTATCAATTAAAAGTTATATTTTAAAAATCATCAAAGGCAGTTTTAATTGGTATATTAAAAAATTGCCTTTAATGATTTAGTGATTTAGTGATTTATTTAATTATGCTCTCCATAGTCATTTTATGAAAAATAAATAAATATGTATTTTATGACTATGTATATAATTATTATGTGATATATCATCTATATATATATATTCAATACTCATTATTGTTTATTTTTCTAAATAAAATTTTAATATTACAAGTCATTCCACTGTAAAGATATATAGGATGTAAATTTGCATATGCATCCTTCCAAAAGACCATAAGGTCTATATTAGATAATTTATGAGATGCTCCTTGATTCAATGATATGAAGCGATACTCGGCGGTTGGTACATACGATAACGAACCGCAGTATCCGTACCCATTATTATCTTGAGATTGAAAATCGGTGATCATGCTTGTGATGTTATTACCTGTAGTCACTAATGAGCCTGTTCCATTATATATTAAAGGTGTTGTGCTGTTAGATGGTTGTACTGGTATCATTGAGGTACAAAACACAATGCTACTAATAGGACTAAATAATGCTCCGCTACTATATTCTTGATAAAGTTGTATGACACTGTATGTATCATCAATCTTAAATAAGTTCAACTCTCTAATATCTTTAGTAATTTTAAACTTATAATTTTTACCACTTAAGTCTGGTCCATAATAGAATGCTTGAAAACCTGACATTAATGTATATAATGCCGTATTTGTATAAATTGATATATGTAATGGTTCGCTTGAATCAAAGGCTACAACATCGGCATTTAAAATAAATTTTGAATCTTGAGAACTCCATTCAAAGAATGGTGGGTTTTGACTTGGTAAATCAACCCCGAAAAAAGAACAACTATTATTTAATCGCTGAAATGCTTCTGCAAGGCAATTATTAAACATTTCAACAATCGTATTAAAACTCTTGATATAGTAGTATGGAATATGAGTCTCTTCTTTTGATGTAGCAAGTGGTATTGATATTGATAGATCCGTTGGGATGTAAATTACAAATACTTGTTCTGATGAATAATTTGAACCGTTGAAATCATATGTTAATGTAAATGAATATGAAGTTAAATTAGGGTCATACATGGCTTGTTCTATTTGTATATTGGGTATCCATAAGGGAAGACTATGTGCTGTTTCTAAATTAAAACGAACTACTGACATTTCATACAATTCTGGGTAGGTTAGTATTGGTGTACTTCTTATATCTTGAAATATTAATTGAGGTGGTCTGGTTTTATCAAGTTGATCGTTATTTACAATATTAGCATCATAATATACATTTTTAGGTAGATTATTTGTGTTCATTATATATAATAATAGATAATATTTTTTTTCTAAATTATTAATATTATGAGTTGGAAAACTACTAGATTAATAAACAATACAGCATTTACTAATAAAATTAATAAAGTCCTTTTTATTGTTAATGAAAATTTTATTTATAATTATAATGAAGAATTAAAAATAGATAAATATAAACAAGATGGTAATTTTGATATTAACAATGGGACCTTCATTACTGCTATGCCTTTAAAAATTATGATTGAAATTAATTTACAATATAATTATGATATAAGTACGGAGTATGCTCCTCGTTATGAATTGAATATTTATAAGAATGATTTATTATTAACGAAGCATTATTGTGGTTTATCTGATAATATATATACTATTAATAATTTATATATCGTTAGTATAATTGATATATTGAATAATGATAAACTTAAAATCATAATAAATCAAAGCACCCCTGATTCAATATTAAAAGTTAATATATTAAAAAATACATTTATTAATTTTAAAACTATTTAAAATCTATTTAAAAACTATTTAAAAATATTAATTTCTATATTTTTATATAATAAAATGAGTGTTCTCGAAGTAAAAACATCTATTGAATTAGACAATCTTGTTTTAACAGGACTTGAAGCCGAATTAGTGGCAGGTAATGCAGTACCTAAAAGTTATGTTGATTCAAGCTTACAAGGTGCAGTCTCCGTATTAAATGGAAGTGATGTAACATTAAATGCCCGTGTTGATACTGTTGCATCTGAGTTATCTAATGAAGAACAAACCCGCAGTAGCGCTGATGGTATTTTGACAAATTCTATTAATGAAGAAAAAACCCGTGCTGAAGGTGTTGAATTTAATCAAGGCTTATCAATTACAAATTTAGAATCTAATAAATATGATAAAGAGGGTGGATCTATATCTGGTGAAGTAAAATTGGATTCTTATCTACAATTTGGAGAATTCTGGAGAGTGAAAGGATCCGGATCTGGAGATCGTTTGACTTTTCAACATTATAGCGATAATCAATGGAAGAATAGTGTACCCTTCATTAGTAGAGTCTAAATTATAATAATAAATAAATAAAATAATAATATAAATAAAATCTATATTATAATATTATAATGTCATATAACATACCGAGACTAATAAATAATTTAATTTATGATATGAACAACCGAGACGAACAGACCTTTATAAATAGTAATGATGTACATGAAATACCACGAACTAATACAATAAAAATTTATAGTAAAGATAACAATGAATTTGTATTATTGAACGATCAAGGTGTTGAATCCGTTATTGGAAACGGAGGAGGAGGAGTGCCTAAAGGTGATATGTTTGGTCCTAATGGGTCAAATGATAATAACGTCGCCTTCTTTGATGGTATTACAGGTAAATTGTTAAAAAATAATAATGATGTAAAATATCAAACAGGATTCTTAATAGCACCAGACCTTGAAACGTCATATACCTTTAGTTTGAATGATGATTTAAAAAAAATTGAAAACATAACAAGCGGTGGAATTGATATTACAAATATAAATGGAAAAATTAAAACAACTGATATAGAAGTAAGAAATATATATGATACAACAGGTTCAATATTAATAGCATTAGATGAAACAAGTGTAAATATTGGTTGTACTGAATTGAATTTTAATGGAGTTCAAATAGCGACAATAGATGATATACCTCCAGTTATACCTCGTATTGAAATTTTAGAACAAAAAACTCAATATATAACTACTGATGGTGTTATAAAAACTACATCAATATCAACTGATAAAATTTATGATTATAATAATAATATTAGTATTGATATAGATCCAACAACAGTTAATGTTGTAGCACCTTATTTAAAATTTAATGATAATAATGTTATATATCAAAATTATCCAACGTCAATTAATGCATTGTCATTCATTAAAACTAACGGAACAAATATACAATACCTCATGGCTAATGGAAGCACGCTGACTGCAAGTGCTAATAGTGGAAATAGTAATTATTATTTATATAATAATTCAACAGTATTAACCACAACACCTTCAAATGGAAATGTCAATTATAATTCGTCATCACAATCAACAGCAACAATAATTTATATAAGCCATAGAACAAGAGACAATATTGATATAGAAGTATTTTTTAAACAATTATCATCCCTAACAGATGTTTATATCCAAGACCAAGAAACAAGTTTAAATTATATTCAATATAATATAACAGGAACACCTGTAATAACTCCAGAATTTCAAGTCGCAATAAATGTTATTGCAACAACAGGAGCAGGAACAGGGTTAACAAGTTTCGGAAACGGACATAATATTTTAGTATCATTTTTTACAAATACATTAGAAGTTGATACACGAATTTCTAATTTAGAAAGCAAAACACAATATCAATTGTCAAGTGGAGGAAATACATTTTTTAGTGGTACTCTTATAGCAAACTTTGTTAAAACATTAGGCGGTTTATCAACAGAATTTTTAAAAGCAAATGGAACATTGGATAGTAATACATATGCTACAACAGCAATAACTAACGCACTAACCACAAGAACACAAAATTTAGAAAGTAAAACAACTTTTATGACAAATTCGAGTATAGCTGGAACAAATATTTCAGGAACTTTAAATGTAAATGATATTAGAACAACTCAAATTGGAGATACTGGTGGAGATGGAGTATATATAACATTCAACACTTTAGATATTAAATTATATTCTACAACACTAACATATAACGATGACAATATAATAACAGCTAATTATCTTGGAACTTTAAATATAACAGGTTTAATGCAAGCGTCTGGATACATTATACCAGATGAACCTATAGGGTTTTTAAAAAGTGATGGTTCAAATGATACAACAACAGCAACAAATATAACAACCTTAGGAACAAAAACTCAAAATATTGTATCATCAAGTCTAAATCAAACACAGTTTGGTGGTAATATAAACGTATTTACATTGAAATTATCACAAATATCAGACGGTTTATCAAATTCAAAGATTGATTTTACAAATACTAATATGACTATCACAACACCATCATTGATAATCACGGCGCCTACTACAACCTTTAGTGGTTCAATAGTAAAATCCGGAGGAACGTTGGACCAGTTTTTAAAAGCCAATGGTTCGGTTGATGATAATAATTATACAAATACACAATATATTCAAAATGTAAGTCCGTCTATATTAGTAAATAGTAGCATTGAAGCATTTATGAATGGAACAGGATTATCATCTAATAATATGAGTATGACATGGAATGATGCCTTGAATTATTCACGTAAAATTGAAATATCAGGAACAATATCACATTTAGCGAGTACAGTTTTAACTATTCGTTTTAGAATATCAGGTGGTACTGTAATAATGGCACATAATATAATCTTACAAGGTAATGCAGTATCCGCAGTATCATTTACATTGAATATTATATATACTTGTAAATTAACAAATCAATATACATATACCTCATCTTATAATGAAGCAGGTTCTATTTCACAAGCATCTCACATACTTGATGCATCAACAGCATGTCTTTTTGGAAATTTTAGTAAATTAATAACGGCACAATGGGCTACTGCATCATCGCAAAATTCACTTGCTATAACTCAAATGATAGTTACAAATAATTATGTTGGTTAGATATAAATAAATATCTATATTATTATATATGGATAATATAAATGAATTAATAATATCAAGTATGGAGATAGCACAACATAACGAATTAGACAACAAAAAAGAATATGTTTTAAATATTATTAAATTATCATTAAAACATGATACATATGAAAGGTACTATCCTTTAATATCAGTAATGATAGATTTAATAAAATCAATATCAAAAAATCAAGATTTATTAAAAGGATTAGTAATTAATAAAGGAATTTTCAAAAGTTGTTTTAAATAATATCTTAATGATTATATATGATTGAAGAAGAAAAAAAACATTTATATGATATTGAAAATAAAAAATTAGATATAGATATTGAGGAAAAGAGATGGAGGTCTTGTTGTTTTGAGATACATCAAGAATCGTCATATTTTTTCGCTAAGATATTCGTTAGTTGTTCTGTGGTTAGTCTATGCTCTTATCAATTGATATCATTACAAGATTGTCAATATCAATCATTATATAGTTCATTATTGAGTTCTATAATTACATTTTGGTTAAGTAAGAAATAATAAATATATATATAATGGGTATATGTCAATCAAAAGAAATTGATATTGAATATGATATTGAATTAGAAAATTTTGAACCATTAGAATTAATAAAAGAATATAAATATATTAATTTAAAAAAAAAGAAAGAATATAAATTTAAAAATAATCTATATTGGATTTATAAAAATGAACTATATTTTAAATAATACTTAAAATACCTTTAAAGAATCTTTTTTCTATAATAATATAATGAGTAAAGATTGGTCGAAACAACATGAAGCAAAAAAAACAATGCTTTATAATTATTTATTCAATAAAAATCAATTAATAAAATCATTTAGTAAAGATTCTTATATTATGGATATGAAGTCAAATTTATTAAATATTATTGATAGTAATACTAAATGGGGAGAATCAACAAAGAAAGGGATGTATTTTATGATATCAAGATATTTAGATATTAATGCACCCGAAGACGAATTAATTAAAACATACGCTCAAAAAGGATTTGATTTAAATCAAAAGATTGATACAGAAACTAAAGAAAATAAATTAGATAAGAAAGAAGAAGATAATTTTAAATCTAAAGATTATTTTCTTAATATATTAAATAATTTAAATTTTAGTAAAGAAAAACAATTATATAACTCTCATTTAAAACAATTATTATTGTGCTTTGTAGTATTACAACCTCCCATGAGAACATCGTTTTATACTTCTGCTTTATTTATTACTAATTTAAAAGATAATAATCAAAAAGATAATTATATTTATATTGATAAAGAAAATAATAAAGTATTTATTATTGTAAATAATGACAAGGCTTCTAACTATAAAAATTATAAAGATAATAAAAATTTATCTATTATTCCTATTGAATTAAAAGAATTCAATGACTATATCATCCAATCATTTAATGATTTTCCAAGAACATACCTTTTTGAAAACGAACAAACCAAAAAGCCATATAACGATAACGCTTTATTAAGTCGTCTTAGGGAGATTACAAGACTGCCAACAATTAATTTTCAAATGACGAGAAGCATGTACATAACATGGGAGCATAATGATAAACCAGCATATAAAGATAAAGAAAAACTTTCAAAGAAAATGAGGCATAGTGTTTCAACTGCGTCTATTAATTATTTTAAGGATGTTGAGAATATAAAAGAATTCATTAAAGATAAAGAAGGTGGTGTTGAAGCAACAATTATTTTAAATGAACTTTTATCAAGTGCGTCTGAGACTGATACATCAAAAAATAATTTAATTAATGATTATTCTAAAAATAGAAAAGATAATATTTATAAATATAATAAGAAAGGAACTAAACCAACAGAAAAGACATTAAAAAAGTTTGATATTAAATATAATGATGAAACAAAACAATATTATTAATATTTGCTCACCATCGTTGGAGAACAAAAAATAATAATAAAAAATCATCAAAGGTAAAAAGGCATTATTTTTACCATGTTATATAGATTTTTTAAAAGCCCTTTTTTTCTATTGGACCTAACATAGCCTTTTTTTTGCCTTTTTGCCTGTGATGATTTATATTTATATTATTATTAGAACTTTTTAAAATAATAATAATATAAATAAAAATAATAATAATATAGTTAATGGTTCATTAAATGAATCATGGGGTGGGCGGCGATAGCCGCCTCATCTAATAAAAATAATAATAATATAGTTAATGGTTCATTAAATAAATCATGGGGTGGGGGGCGTTAGCCCCCTCATCTAATAAAAATAATAATAATATAGTTAATGGTTCATTAAATGAATCATGGGGTGGGCGGCGATAGCCGCCTCATCTAATAAAATATTATATGTAAAAAACATGGAGATTCCAAAAAAAGTATTATAAAATGAATCATGGGGTGGGCGGCGATAGCCGCCTCATCTAATAAAATATTATATGTAAAAAACATGGAGATTCCAAAAAAAGTATTATAAAAAATGAATAAGCCTATTAATCTTTATTCATTATATAGTTCAGACTATGATGTTTTATATGTAAAAAAGCCACTAAAGGTAGTCTAAAGCATCTTTTTAACAGTTAAAAACATATAAATTTAGTAAAAAATATTATAAATGAATCATTAAGTGGGGCGCTATTGAATAAGCCCCCTAAATGGTTTATTTTATTTACAATTCTATGAAGCACTTTTTTATAAAAATATTTTTTACTCACTCAATAATTCTTTTTTACTGGGACTAACTGCTTTTATATTATAGAATAATTATATAATATAAAAAAAAATAAAAAAAAAAATAATAATAATTAATAATTAAATATTATTTTCTTAATGAATCATATGGCGCGGGGCTTTTCACATAGTAAAAATAAAAAAAATA
>Ga0209296_1003324_pt1 | contig 10985 bp, 13 predicted proteins | sample S_130206_EF_Meta_FD_187319 | JGI IMG/M metagenome (GOLD analysis project Ga0209296, IMG submission 187319) | Freshwater microbial communities from Lake Simoncouche, Canada to study carbon cycling - S_130206_EF_MetaG (SPAdes) (version 2) | ecosystem: Environmental > Aquatic > Freshwater > Lake ...
ATCATGCCCAAGATAAAGATCGTTATTATGAACCCAAAGATCAATTTCTATATCGTGCCCTTGATTAATACAATAATCAATTACTTCGGGTTTATTTTCATTATCTGGATCAGGTCCAAATGTATTACCTCGATGACAAATAATTTTCATTAGATTAGCTTAGGTGCACCCAGTGGTTGTACGTTAAGGTACTTCCTCCAGGGTTGACCTTTATCAACGCGCTTAAGCTTCGTAAAACCTCTTTTGCGAATAACGATATTATCACCTGGCTCGTACTTCCCGTCAATACACTCCTTTACCACTTCTGCAACTTGTAGCGTAGAAAGTCTGGTACGCTTATCTTCACCAGGGTAATCGTTTTCTCTCATCTTAGTATCTACACGCCCAGGGCTAACAGAATACGCTTTATAGCCCTCAAAACCTAATGACTGTACGAATGAGATTACACCAGACTTAGATGCAGAGTAACCACTATGTTCTGGTTTACCGTACATACCAGCAACTGATGCAATAAAGATCATAGTCTTAACATTCCAGTTAATAGATGCTCGTGCAATTAAATAACTTCCTAACAAGTTAACTTCAATCTCTTCCTGCCAGTGTTTAATATTTGAATCTTTAACCACTTGTACATGAGAAATTCCAGCGCAGTTAACAATTACATCAGGTTTATATTTCTCTAGTGTTGCACAGATAGCATTATAATCTCTAACATCACATTCTTCTTTAGGTACGTTTACCGTATCTGGATATAGCTGTTTAATACCTTCACCTATATCACTCTTACCAAAAATTAATACTTTCATAATACAACATCCCCGTTTTCAACTTTATCTAAAAATATTTCTAACTCATACGGTGTACCAAGCATATGCTTTTTGTTAACATCAACTTCATATACCGAAACATTGCCTGACCCTGCAATTAACTCATTGTATGCAGGCGCAATATAAAACTCGTTATTAGTTCTTATATTCTTAGCAATCATCATAACTACACTCTCGATATATTCATTACCATGTCGGAAGTAATAGATACCTGCGCATGCTTTATCGGAAATAACTTTTTTTTCAGCTACTTCTATAACTTGGCCTTTTTTTACCTTAGCATAACTATGATGGGGGTTGGTTGAATTAAACACAACCAGTGAACCATCGCGGTCTTTAGAATGCTCTAAAAAACTATCAAAATCCCATTCAAGATATTGATCACAGTTTGCAATAACTAAAGGCTCTAAATTATTAATGTAATGTAGGGCCATCAAAGTAGTACATGCAGCACCTTCAGTAACAATATCTAACGGAATAATTGTACCTTGTTGTTCAAGAAATTCTTGAAGCCCGTTATCTAAATGATCTTTCAATGCAATAAAAATAAAATTACACTCACTGTGTTTAGACGTAAGCGAATCAATGACACGTTTAATCATTGGAACGCCAACTACGTCAATCATTGGTTTAGGCTTATCATAACCACTCTCAACAAATCGTTGACCTCTACCGGCCATTGGAATAACTATATTAATCATTTAAATCCTTATTATGGAAATCTAGCTAAGATTTCTTCGTTAATTGGTATCTTACCACGTAAGCGGTCTGTGTAATCTCTTGTACAAATACTTGTTAACAGGTGACCGCTTAATTGAGGTTCCTCACTCATGAAGTGAATATTTCCTTGACCTATGATAGGTGCAAGAATAGAGTAAAAGTTATGCATGTGATTGGGATCAAATTTAGCAAGCTCTGCAAACCCTTCAACCACCTGACTATGAAGACGTTTCGGCCAGGCATAAAAAGTATCACCTACAAATTGCTGACTTTCCCAATACCCGTTACCCTCACGAGAAACAAAATTAAATTTATCCCAGTCTATGTTAAAGTCTTTTAAAGGTTTGTTGTAATGAACATCAAACCTTGACATAATATAGAAATCAATACGCTCATCATCCCCTGTAAGCTTAACAGCAGCCGCACGAGTTGGGTTTTGCTTACTACCTTCAAAAGGTATAGAAGCAAGTCTTTTAGGGTTAAGGAGTCTGGTAACTTCATCCATTCTATCATTATCATACGTCATGACGTATTTAAAGACGGAGTGTTCTTCCCGAAGAGGTTGAATTAAGTTACGATCAATGTTAGGGAAACAATGATTAAAATCTCTTTCTGATTTATGACCGAATGATATACCTGCAAAAATTAATGCTATGTTCATATTCACCTTATATAATAGTTTTATTTATATTTCAGATTTAAGATTTACAGCAAACGGAAAGTAGTCTTTTCTAAATATTTGATTCAACTTATTTTCATTAGCAATGTGCTGCGAACCAAAACCTCTTGCCTTATCTGACTCAGGAATTCTATTCTGTATTTGTAATTTACGACTTAATGCTTTCATGTTAAATGGTGACCAACCATACCATAAAACTTTAAGTTTATCAGTATTAAAATTAGGGTAATGTCTACCAAGGGGGTACGATACCCCGGGCTTATTATGAATTAGTCTAGGTCGTCTTGCTAGAGGATCTCTACCGTGATAATGAATACCATGATATTTTTGTTCTATAAGCGGTTTGGTGTATGAGGGTAAAATCTCTGGTTCTGCATCTACCATTATAAAACACGGTACCGTGATTTCCTGATTTGGTGTACTATTCATTAAAGAATAATCGCCAACCAACAACTCGGTCGTATTAAGACAAGTCTTCCAACCTGTAACTGTACTCTCAATATCAGATACTTCATCATCAATTAGTTTTGCATCAAAGAATTGATTTCTAGAATTTACAATAGTCCAATCAGGACATATATGTCTAATAATGCTTACGGAGTTGTCAGTAGAGGCATAGTTAATCATTATACCATGATTAAAGTATTTCTTATGATGTTCTAGCCACCAAGGAAGCAAATACTCTTCATTATAAAAATGTGAAATTATTGTCTTGTACATACCACTTCAGGGAAGTATTTTAAGAAGTTAATTTTATCAGATTTACGGGAAAGAACTTTGGATTTAATCTCATCAAAGAAATTCCATGCTAATGGTACCACACAAATTTCTCCCTCTTCACTAAACAAGGTGTCTGGGTGTAGAATAGGAATTTTCGTACCAGGGCTAAACAAATTATGCTTCAAAGGATTATCATCAACAATATAATCTAGATTAAATTTAGAGAAATTAAGGAACGTATTACCTTTTGCAGCAGCACCATACCCGATAACCTTGATACCTTGATGCTGCAGTCCTTCAACCATTAGTCTTGTCTCCTTAGCGATAGCCATACATTTATTTGCATACTTCAACATAGTACGATAGGTAAGTGCTTGTTCTTCTGCAATAAACTTTTCTGATTGATCAGGTAAATCTTTAGATAGTACGAATACAAAACTTGTACCGTGAATAGGTGTACGGGTTACGTCAATTACATTTAACCCTGCACGTTTTGCTAATGCGCAAAATGACTTTACACTAAAGAAAGAAATATGCTCATGGTAAATTGTATCAAATTGATTATTAGATACCATATCAGCTTGAGAGGTCTGAATAAAGATACAACCTGCATCACTCAATGCTTCTTTACACGACTCTAAAAACTCTTTAGGGTAAGAGTTATGTGCAAATACATTCTGGGCGGTAATGATATCAAACTTTGTATCAAACTGTTTAGCAGATGTAAAGTAATCACATACAATAGAATGCTTCTTAGAGCTTTCAGGGTATAAGTTTTCAGCTGGATCAATACCGTATGTAATAAAACCTTTATCTTTATAAGAGTCAAGTTGAGTACCATCGTTACACGCGATATCAAGTACCTTTTTACCTTCTGTAAATTTACGCGTAAAGTCTACAAACCAATCAAAGTAATCCTTCAACGTCTTTGTTGTACCGCTTACATAGAGGTAGTGTTTGAATAGTTTATCAGGGTCGACAACATGCGTTAGCTGAATATGGGTACAATCCATACAGTAGTTAATACCTAAGGGGTAACTATACTCTTCTTCATCAACGGCTTCAAGATAGCTATTAGCCAGGGGCTGGTTGTTAAGGTTTAGAATGTCTTCTAAGTTAGTACCACCACAGCAAAGACAATTTGTTAACCTTTTGTAGCTACTGTAATCCAAAGAAAGAATATCTCTTAACTCAGACTTAGATACATCACTCCAACGTCTATGCGACCCTGCGACATAATGAACACCCATCATCTCACCCTCGCTGTTTTTAAAATAACAGTTACCATAACTAGTGGCATCCGTCTTCCAGTTTTCTGATAGGATATTATTTTCAAAAATATGTTTACGAATTCGGTATCCTACTTCAACATAACCTGTAGCTCGATTTTCGTTTACTTCTTGTTCTGTAATAATCCAGGAATGTGATTTAGCTAGCTCTGCATCATAATATGCACCAAAGCAAACAGGAATGTCTTTAAAAGCTTCAGGGTTCTTTTCTACCCAGCTCTTTGTATCTTTACCATCATTGTATTCGGTTCCAATAGCCTTGTATCCCGCTTTAAACTTTTTATGTACGTAATCGTGAATATTACTATTAAGAATAAAATAGTCTGAATCTATAATACCAACAATATCGGACTTAACGTATTTTAAGCCTTCATTAATAGCCTTACCGTGGGATAAACCATCGAATGTTGGTACACTTTCACATTTTACAAAGTGATCTATAATAGGATCCAAGCATGCATCAGTAATCTGCTTTTCGCTATCCGGTGTATTATCTACGACTATTAAATTATAATCTTTATGTGAAAAAAGACGTTTAAAATTTTCTATTTGCAGTTCAAGCAAATCATAATTTTTATAGATAACAACAATGTAATCAATCATATTGGAAGTATTCGTTTCTAATTACTACTTTAGGGTTTCTGTTTTTATAACAATCAATTACACTCTCAACAACCGAGTGAATGTTATCTTCATATGTAAACTTATTCAGCACTTTAAATTTAGTATTATCAATAGCAAAATTATATGTACCTGATGTATTTCCGTTATCAATAATATCTACTTTTGTATGCTCATTAACTATCTTACAAATATCTTCAACTGTTGAATTAAAAGTTGCAAGATTAAATATATTTGAATGAGTATTTTGTATAATTATTGATTCAACAGCCCTTGATAGATCTCTTACAGAAAGTATAGGGCGTTTAATATGCTTATTTGTAATAGTAATATGGCCTTCTGTAATAGCTGAATACACCATAGAGTTAATCATCAGATCTCTTCGAATGACAGGTGAATTACCGTTAACAGTACCGAATCGAAGACCTACTAGCTTTCTACCTTCAGACATATACTTCATTGCCAGTAAGTCTAAACTTACTTTTGTAAGATCGTAATTGTTTACAAAATCAACACTAATTTCATTTTCAATATACAGACGTTTAACATCATTAGCACCATACACCGATGCACTACTAGCGTATATAATAGTTTGCTTATTATCCGTTTTTTCAACTAGATTTTTAAAATTTCGTACATTGTTTTTCCAAGGTGAATCTAACGGACCATTACAACACTGAACACTTGAATGACCAGCTAATAATACAATGTGAGAGAATTGAAGAAGGAATTCTCTCCCTAAAATATTATAATCTTGTTTCCTATTACCGAAGGTTTGAACATCTAGACCTTGACTAATTAGATGGTTATTAAGATAGGTACCAATGTACCCCTCACCACCGATAATTAAAATTTTCATATTCCAGTATACTCATTTAATACTTTGATTATATGCTCTTGCTCAAACATAGTCAACCACCACCCGTTAGGAATGCAGATCTGAGTTTCAGTAAACGATGTCACACCGGGTAGAGCACCCTCTCGGAATTGAGATATACTGCTGTACATATCATTACGGAAGTGAACTGGGCTAGCTGCAATACCGTTGTTCTCTAAGTACTTTGTAAAATGATCTTTTAATCCTGCTTTTACATGCAAACTGAATAACCAGTAGGAACACGTCTCGTCCCATTCAGGTAAAGTTAGCAAAGGGTTATTAACTTTAGTAATATAGTCTCTTGAGTTACGTCTGCTACAGGCAACTGAAAAGTCAGCTTTACCTATATTAGATAAACCAATTGCAGCATTAATATCATTCATGTGATATTTAAAACCGACTTTAGTAATGTCTTGAGTACAACGGAACGACTCGTTCTTTGTTCTATCAAGACCATACCAGCGAAGTGTACGGGCTTCATTTTCCATTTCAGGTGGGCAAACTAAAATTCCACCATCACCGGTAGTAAGGAACTTAATAGCTTGGAAACTATAACAAATATAATCTCCTCGCTCTATATCGCCCACACCAAAGACATCCCAGGTGTGAGCAGCATCTTCGATTACAGGTACACCAAATGCTTTAAGTGCTTTATAATCACAAATCTTACCTGCCCAGTTAACAGCAAGTATGGCTTTAGTTTTTTCGTTAACTAGTTTACCAACAGATACAGGATCAATGAGTCCTGTACAGGGATCAATATCAGCCCAGCGCAGTCTAGCGCCTCGATGAATTGCACCTACGTTAGATGCAAAACAAGTCTGAGGTGTAGCAATAACTTCGTCACCGGGTTTAATATTTAACAGATCTAAGGATAGATCAATAGCCGCAGTACACGAATTTACTGTGACAGGTCTTGTCTTAGATTTTAATACATGCCAAAGCTTATCTTCAAACTCTTCTACAATAGGCCCCTGACCAATAAAGCCTGAAGTTAGTACAGCGGAAACTTTCTCTGCTGCATGATCCGACATCGCAACTTTAAATAACGGAATCATATTGATACTCCATGTAAAATATTTTATCTGTTTCGCCTGTTACTTTAAAGTTCAGGCCTTCGTATGTTTTGAATGCTCGTGTATTACTTTTTAATACTTCAAGCCGAATAGGTAATGACTTATGACATTGATCGACAAGGAACTTAAAAATAATTTTACCTAAGCCCTTATCCCTGTACTCAGGTACTAGACCACCAGTTAGAAGAAATTCGTTTTCATTTTTATGAACAACTCCAAAACCAGCATCAACAATACATACACCATGCTCGATAGCATACGCAATGTAAAGATCATACTTGCGAAATGCTGTCTTAAACCATTCTTCCTGTTGCTCTGGAGTAATGTAATCTGTACTACGCGTCATATACTCACGACATTGATTACGCACTACGCGAAGATTCTCAGCCTCAGCAGGAGTTGTAACTCGCTTAAAAACTATTTGTGTCATAGAAACACCTCTTTAAATTTATTCATAACAGGTATAGGTTTATACTGCTCAACCCGCTTGGTCCAGTCTTCTTTAAAGTCCGGTAGGTTATGTAGCAGGTAATTTAGATCGTTAGCATCATTATATAATAACCCGCTGTCTTTTAACATATCTAAATGATTTAAATCATGACCACCATTCCATGCAAGGACCGGTTTATTTAACGATAAAAATTCTGCGATTGATAGCCCGAAACTTTCACCTCTATCTCTTGCATGCAACATTGCATCGCAGGTATTAATAAACTTAGCCTTTTTTAACGGGTTATGGAACTCGTTTATAAACCGAACATTAGGGTGACTAATAAATGGTTCTGTACCCGCAAAAAGGAATACGAATGCATCATTATCTGTAACCAAACGTTTAATATATTCTTTTACAAACGGAATATCAAATGTATAGTAACCACCAATACGACCAATAACAATTTGATCGTCTCTAATTTTAAAAGCACTGCGATAGTTTTCCGTTGTATCAGGTAATTGTACCATATGAGGCACAAAAGGAATTTCACCACCAGACATCTTTTGTGATAACCAATCGCTAATGTATGCGTATCGGTCACCATGTGGTTGATTGAACTGAAATACTGCATGTACTGCTGTCTTACTATTAGTTGGTAGAGATTCTTTTTGACCTGAGTTAATAAAATAAGCTAGGTCAATATTAAGATTATCAATCTTCTTTTCTAAGTCACCAGACCGGTAGCCTACAACTTCAAACTCTTTTTCAAGCTCATCGATAACAGCTTGCTCATTACCCATGTCTCTTTCTGGGCCTATAGTTTTGCAGTATGTAATAACACTTTCATTACCAAGGATCTCTTGATTGTATCTTGCATAATCAGTAATTGCTACAGTTGTACCTCTGTAGTTTATTGTATTAGCGTGAAATAATATTTTCATAATTTAAATGTAGTAGCAGAAGTAAAGGACTCAGTTGTAAATTCATCTTTAATAACCTGATCGCAACGTTTAACAAACATCTCAATATTTTCTGCCATTCTGGATTGATAAAGATGGTATATCGAATTATCGAACACCGTACCGATACCATAATATCCAAGATTACTTAAAGGCCAGATACCTTCAGAGGAAGGCTTTTCAAAGTAAGTAGGCATTAGTGCACGATACTTCATACCCTTATCTTCTGCCATGTAGCATATCTCTTCAGCTGTATCTGATCGACGGGTTTCGGTAAAGGAGGGTCGACCTAGCTTGTCGTATGCTTTCTTAGAGATCGCATAGAAGGCGGGCGCGGCGTAGATATGGGACTTCGGGGGAATATGGTTTGAGACTTGAGCAATGCCAACGAATGTATCATTTCGATTTGCATACTTGATATACTCTAAGTAGTTCTTATTAAGAGGAATACAATCGGGCTCCATAAACACAATAACATCACTTGACGAGTTATTGATTACCCATTGCATCCACATACCGTGATTATGACCATCACGGTTATCATAATTCATTGGAATTTTAAAATAATCCATAACGCGTTGATGAGCCGATAGCATATCTTTATCAACGTTGTTCCAATGTAACGAATTAAACTCAACTTTCATATCACACTCCTATTGTATAATTATAATATAGATAAAATAAAACCGCCACTGGGGACGGTTTATTTATACAACATAAATGGTACGGGTGGCCGGAATCGAACCGGCACGACCGAAGCCGAGAGATTTTAAGTCTCTTGTGTCTACCTATTTCACCACACCCGTACATAAATACATAAAACTACTTAATAAAAAATGAACCCCTATACCGAATTAGATGTACCAGTTGATGCTTCTTTAGAAACTATTAGACAACGGTATAGAACTTTAGCGCAAATGTATCATCCCGATAAAGGTGGTGATGAAGAAATATTTAAAAATATTAAATTAGCGTATGAAATATTAAGTGACCCTGTTAGAAGAAAACAATATGACATTACAGGGGAAACGAATACTACCAATGCTAAGGATGAAGCAGTTGCAAATATAGTTCAAATTCTATTACACGTAGTACCAAGTTTTAATGTTGATCAAGATGATCTTATTCAAATTGCTGAAATGGAAACTAGAACTATGCTGGACCTGGTACATAAAGATATAGGTGTTACAGAAAGGTACATTGTTAATCTGGAAAAGGTATCTAAAAAATTAAGAATAAAAACTGATGGCGAGAACATATTAAACAGTTTTATAGTTAATCAAATCCAGCAAAGAAAACAGGAGCTTGTAACTTTTCAGAGAAGAGTTCAAGTATGTAATCTTATGTTAGCAATTCTTAAAGATTATGAATACGGGTTAAGAATTATAATGAACGAAATGTCTGCAACACCCGAAAATAACGATCAAAGTAGCCCGTAAACTTCGTCAACCGTCTCTTTGACATTCCACGTTCCAATTGTCCCGCAAAATACCGTTGTTACCGTCTCTTTACGTAGTACCTCTGCTACGGTATTCTCATCAGGCACTTCAATTGTAGTTTCAAAAATTGAAATAATATTTTCTTTTTTAATAACAAGACTTTTGCCTTGAAATGGTGAAGAAGCGTTGGTAAGTTTAATAAACATATTGTCTCTTTATAAAAAAATGGCCAGTCCAGAGAGATTCGAACTCCCGACCAACGCCTTAGAAGGGCGTTGCTCTATCCTACTGAGCTATGGACTGATATGGAGCGGGGTAAGAGAATCGAACTCTCAGCATTAGCTTGGAAGGCTAAGGTATTACCACTATACGAACCCCGCAGTATAAATATTACGTGTGTGTTGTATGTATACTATTATAACTAACTTCGGTATACAAATGACGGATCCTTTTTTAGTAGGTGCACAAAGTGCAACGAGCTCTTTAAAGAGCGCACAGCACATAGGTAAAGATTTAGGTAAAATTGTTGAGAGTCAAACTTCGGATATGGAGTCTGCAGTTAGAGATCAACATAGACAACGTATTGAAGCTAAAGCGCAGGAAGTCGCTCGCAAACAAAAAGCTGAATATAAAGCCTTTGAACAATATGAAAAAGAAAAGACGCATCAACGAGAATTACTACATCTCAAAAAAAGTGCAATTGCAAAATACGGCCCTAGGGCTTGGGATGACATAGAACAAATTAAATCCAAAATAGAAAAAGAAAAGACGCATCAACGAGAATTACTACATCTCAAAAAAAGTGCAATTGCAAAATACGGCCCTAGGGCTTGGGATGACATAGAACAAATTAAATCCAAAATAGAAAAAGAACGCATTGAAGAAGAAAAATTAATTAATAGTGATAGAAGAAAAATTCAAGATCTTTTTTGGTGGTGTATGACTGCTGCAGCTTTAATAACATATTTCTTTAGACTGTACAAGTAATGCGATTACCACCTTTTATCTTTATCTGCGTTTTAATTATTTGTCTTACCTTAATAGTACTAGAAAAATAAACTGGAAGAGCGTAGGAGAATCGAACTCCTCTTATTAGGATGAAAACCTAATGTCCTAACCGATAGACGAACGCTCCATTGTTAAGTGCTATCTGCTCTATTTAGGGGTCTGGTGCTTCCATCCCATAGCGACTAAGCAGTTATATCAGGACCTGTCCCTCGCCAGTTAGGCCCGCATAGTGTACACGTCTGCACACGATACCCTGATAACACTTAACAATGGCGGTCTCAAGGAGAATCGAACTCCTATTAATGGCGTGACAAGCCACCGTACTAACCGTTATACT
>Ga0209296_1003327_pt1 | contig 10976 bp, 15 predicted proteins | sample S_130206_EF_Meta_FD_187319 | JGI IMG/M metagenome (GOLD analysis project Ga0209296, IMG submission 187319) | Freshwater microbial communities from Lake Simoncouche, Canada to study carbon cycling - S_130206_EF_MetaG (SPAdes) (version 2) | ecosystem: Environmental > Aquatic > Freshwater > Lake ...
TTAAATATCCTGCTGTTGATGATGTTGCTGTTATTGCATTTCCATTAGGTGCTCCACCAGCACATGAAACATACCCGCTAGTAGTAACACTACCAGCACCAATTTGCAATAATAAATTTGAAGTTCCGCTTGTTGAAACACCATTAAACATAACAGTAATTCTTTTTGCCCATGATGGAATACTTGTAAAGTCAATGCTAGTTCCAGAAGTAGAAGCTACTACAGTCCCACCTTGAATACCATTATATACAGCACCAGAGTTAGTTGTAACTCCTGCTGAACCGTTAATTATTACACTCATACTAAACTCCTTGTAATGCGTCTATTTGTGCTTGAATTTGAGCTATTTGAGCCTGTAGGCTATTAACAGTCGGCTTGTTTTTTTCTATTTCTAAAAGACCTGCTTCAATTGATGCAATTTCTTCAGGTGTGTATGCTTTAGTAATTGTAGTAATTTCACCTGTAATTACGTCTACATTAGTTATGATATTATCCATTTGTTATCCTTCATACATTATGTTAATTGAGCCAGCGTCAAAAGTATCTGTACCGTTGACTGTAGTTATGCGGAGCTGAGTTAAAACATCTGATAATGTTTTAGTGCCTGTAATTGTATTCATTGTTGAAGCATCTGCCATTCCAATATTTGCAGAAGCAACCCAAATATTTCCACTTATATTTGTTAAAATAAAATGACCACTATAACTTGATGCGGCTACACCTACACCAATACTATCATAACCAACAGTAAATGTTCCTGTCCCTACAGAACCAGCAGAAACTGACCTTAATGCCATTCCTGAATATCCAGTTATTTCAATACCACCGCTATCACCAATTTGAAATCTTAATGCACTTGTTCCGCTTGTACTCACACCACTAAGCATCACAGTAATACGCTTAACCCAGCTAGGAATACTCGTAAAGTCAATACTTGTACCGCTTGTAGATGCTACTGCTGTTGCACTTACTAATGGAGATAAAGTTCCTGTAGCTGCTGCTAATGTGAGTGTATTACTTCCTGCTACTAATGGAGCTGATACGGTTAATGTACCACTTGTATCACCAGTTAAAATTATACTTGACATGATAGCTCCTTTAATTCATCTAATGTTGTTGCTGTGTCTACTTTTTTTGTAATATCACGAAGTCTTTGTTTCTCAGCTACAATAGCAGATTTGTCTGTATCTAATTCTAAAGCACGTTGAAATGCTACGTCTTGAGCTTCTAGTAATAGTTTACGTTCTTCACGTAATCTGTCTTTAGTTAAGTCTTTAGCTTTAGCAAAGTTTACAGATACTGCACCGTCTACTAATTCCCAAGCGTTACGGAAGTCACGACTAGGTAATTCTGAATCATCAATAACTGTGCCTTGAGGACAGTCTTTAGCTTTTACATCTTCTATAGGCAATTCGCCAGTAGAATAAACTACTGAAACTCCATTGCCATTATCATAAATAATTACTTGCATATTAATTAGCCTTTAAATTAGTTGTTATAGTGCTGTTTTTAGCGGAAAAATGATACGTAAACATCAGTATTGTCTGCATTTGCAGAAACATAACTATAGGCATTTAATCTAATTGCTGATGTTGTTTTTGTTTGAGCTTGATTGTGATAAACCCCATTAACGCTTGACACCGCTACTGTATTACCTGCTGCAAATATGTAATTAGCATCTGGCATTGCTGTTGTAAAATTAACTGTATAGTCCCCAGTTCCATTATCTGTAATAGAACTTACATTAAAAGAAGCTCTAATTGCTACTGTGCCTGTTCCGTTAAAGTTTACCCATGCACGACAAAATGTGCCTATTTCTGTGCCTGCACTATCTTGGATAGTTGGCGGTGTGCTTGCTACCCCATTTTTAATTACAAGTTGACTTGTAGAAGCCGCCTGTACTGCATCTGCTATGACTGTACCTGCCATGATTTTTCCTTATAAAATAACCCAGCGTGAACCGCTAGGAACTGTTACTGTTATGCCTGAATTGATAGTCAAGTCACCTACTGAAGATGCTGATTTACCAGCAGTAATAGTATAATCTGTAGTGACTATTAAACTATTTTCAACAAATACATTATCTGCACCACCGCCTGTTGCACCTGCACCTAATTGACCCCATGCACTATTAGCATATCCTTCAAAGCGGTCTAATGTAGAATTATAACGTATATATCCTTCTACACCTGTAGATGGTCTTTGTGTGGTTGTGCCTACAGGGACAAGAATAGCATCTGTAGCTGTTACTGATAGTGTAGCATCATTAACTGTGCCTGTAATGGCTGTGCTAGATACTGTTTGTGAAATGCTTACAGTATATGTACCTACTCCACCTGTGCCTGTTACAAATGCTGAAATTGTAGTGCCTGCAGTAACGCCTGTACCAGTCAATAATGAACCAATGTATAAAGCACCGCTTGTTGCTACAGTAATGGTTAATGTAGTACCTGCAATTGCACCTGTACCTACAAAGTTTGTTCTTGATATAGCTAATTTATTTGCAATAGATAATGTATCATCTGTAGAAAAGCTACCATTAACAGTTAAATTATTAAGTGTAACTGCTCCTGTAAATGTGCTTGCACCTGTAAAAGCAGACGTTCCTGTAACAGCTAAGTTTCCACCAACTGTAAAGTTATCACCATCTGTGCCAACTTGTTGGTCTTTAACTTGAGCCATTATCTCACGTATAGCATTATTTACATCACTTGGTGCCATACCTTCTGCAATGTTAATCCCACCTACATCTGTATTACTGGAAGGAGTAGCACTCCATTCGCTAATTTTATTTTTTGGCATAGTATTTTCCTAAACGATTACCCATCTGCTGCCAGTTGGGACTGTAACAGTTACTCCACTATTAATGGTAACTGTACCTGCACTCATAGCATTGGTATTTGTTGAAATGGTGTAGCTTGACGCAATAGTATTTGTATTTTCCCAAATAGCTCCGCCAGTTACTGCTACTTTAGTTGAGTCATTATAATAAATAGATTGACCAGCAGGGTAAGTACAAAAGACATCTTTAGTACCTGATGTAAATGATATTTTACTTCCAGTAGATGATGATAATACTGTATCCCTAGATAATGTTCCTGCTCCAACCGTTCCGATACCTACTTCCCATTCTGTATTATTGACAATACTATAATAGGTAGTGTTGGTATTACCTATAGCACTTGAGAATGTTTGAAAGCCAGAAACTGCACCTGAAAGGGTAAATGTTCCTGTACCTGTGGTTGTACTATTCTCACGTACCCTGTCTTTAACGACTAGAGCCATGTTTTACCCCTAAGCTAATGTTACTGACAATGAACCTGATGCGATTTTAAAAATATCGCCAGAGTCAATAGTTTTACTTACATCTAATGCTGTATGGTAAAGTAAGTTGCCTGTTGTTAAAGCATCATAAATACCAATCCAACCTACTGTTCCCCATGAACCTGTTGCTTGTGGGAAAGTAACGTCAGCAGTTGTTACTGAAGCACCGTTAGAAGGAGCTCCAAATGTAGCTGAAACTCTAGCATAACTTCCTCCAGATACTTCTGTACCTGTTCCTGCGTCTGTAGGGTCACTTGTAAATAATGCTATATAAGGTGTTGAAATTGCTGTAAAAGCAGTACCCCTTAATGTTTCATTAATAAGTGCGTTTTCTAAGTAATTACTCATTTCTGCCATGATTTTTCCTTTATCTTGGTGTTACGTTTAATGTTGTGTATGCGTATGTTTGACCTAAGTCATTTGTCTTAATGTTTGCTATTGCTCTGTCATATAATGCTGACCATGTTGCTGTCCTTGGGTCATTCATTAAATACGGTTCTGCTTCAGCCAATGTTGCGTAAAGTAAAGCATCTGGGTAGTTAGCTAGAAATAAATTACTAGATGTTGTAGTAGAAATAAATGTAGGTTGAGCATAGTATAGAATTTGAACTGTGTAACTTCCATTTTGACTAGGTGCAAATTGGAACTCTGTGCCTAACATTGTAAAGTAATGTGAACGACCTGATAATGATGTTTGACCATTACGGAAAAACAAGTCAGGTGATTGATACTCTAAGATAATAGGTGGATTACCTTGAAAGTGCATCTCTCTTAACTCTAAGAAGTCAGTAGGAAACGATACTTTGTTATCTGCAGGTGCTGTTGTAGCCACCTTTAACATTTTCTCTGTTCGTAAGTCACGAGTCATTCTTAACTGTGCCATCTGAACAAAGTCAGGGATAACAGTTGTTAAGTCTGTTCTAGCTAGATAGCTTTCTACCGTTGATACAAAGGTAGTATAGTTTGTAAATGCCATTCGTAATCCTTATTGTTTTTTAACTAACACGATACAACCATTATCTATCTTTACTTGTTTAACTACAGTAAAGCGAGTGCTGAGATGTTTATTCCACCACTCTAAAGGTTGTTGTATAAGATGTGCGTTTCTACCGTCTGGTAATATTTTCATTGCTGGACCAGTATGTATTGTAAATAGTCCGTATTTGTTTACTACTCTTTTTAAATCATCTAGTACGTTATCTAGTAATTCAGGTTCTATGTGTTCAAGAACATCTATACATGTTACAAATTCATTTGGTTCTGGTGTTTGACTCCATAATGGATTACTAGGTTCATACGGAGTGTAGATTACTTCTGACTTTATGCTGTCCCTTAGTCTACATTTGCCTGCACCGTAGTCTAATAAACTTGTAATACCAAAACTTTGTATAACATCATCAACAATAGGTGCAAAGAACGTACTTGCTATCCCATATTCAGGGTTCTCATGCAGTTTAGACTGCATTTCTCTATATTCGTTAGAGATTAAGTTGTTCAATGACTTCTTTCCATGTTTTATCGTCTTGGTAAATAAGTCTCATGTGTCTATACCAAGGCATACTTACTTGAGCATATCTCCATTGGTGATATTTAGGTACTAAGCACCATGTTTTAATGCCCATAGCAGCACTACAATGTAAAGCTGTAGTGTTTACCCCTAAAACCATATCACAAGCTGCTATAAGAGCTGCTGTATCATCATAATCTTTTGCGTCAGATGCTAATTCTAGATACTTAATGCCTTCAATTTTGCTCTCTACGCTATAATCTAAGCTAACTAACTGTATATCTTTGCGTCTTAATAGTGGTTGTAAGTCTTCTTCTGTAAGTTGTCTACCTTTAGAGTTAGTTCTAAATGTACCGCCTTTAGTAGTGATGCCTATTACAGTCTTATCCCATGGTTTAAACATGGCTTTCCACATTTCAACCTTATCTGTATCAGGTACTAGAAAAGAAGTCCCAGGAAAAGATTTACTCGTTGGTCTGAAAAACTGGGGTAAGCCACCAATAGCACATCTTGCATCAATTGTAATGTCATTTATCCACTCCACTTCTTTTGCTTTACGTGTTCCATGAACAATTGCTTTAGGGAAGCTACGTTTAAATAATGTTTCTAATCTTTCATCACAGTCTATGTAGACTTGCTTACTAATGTCTATAGCGTCTGGTATACATGATGCGTAGAATATCTCATCACCTAAACCTTGTTCGCCATATATAACTAAGTCTTTACCGGATGAACCATCCCATCTAGGTTCGTCTTTATAAACTAATTCTTTACGGAACTTACCACCTAGTGACTTGTTCCATTCTGCCCAACCTTCTACCCATTGTCCTTTTGCTAAGTAACTATGAGCTAGGTTTAATTGTGCGTTTAATTCTTTAGGGTCACATTCTAAAGCCATCTTTGCTGACTTCTCTGCATCATCCCATCTTGACATCTGAACGAGTGAAGCTGAAGCGTTAGCATAAGCTAGTGCATAGCTAGGGTCTAATTCTGCTGACTTTAAGAAGTACTTAATAGCATCATCAAACATATCCATCTCATGACATGCACGACCTAGAGATGTCCATAATGCTTTATTGCTTGGTTGTTCTTGTAATGACCTACGGAAGAACTGATATGCAAATGCAGGCTTATCGCCCATCAACCAAATGTATCCTAAGAAATGTAATGTAGCTGCATCATTAGGATAAACCATCAACACTTCGTTAATGATAGGCATTGCTACGTCATACTCTTCTTTTTGTATGAGGTCGTGTATTGCTAACTGTACTTTCTTTAATTCGTCTTTATCCACGTTTAGTAGTCAGTTTAAGATATGGATAGTTTTCGTTTATTTCTTTCATTAACTCTTTTGTTTGGTTAGGATTATACATGTCTATACCCTTTTGCTTTAACTGCATTTCCACTACAGGTGGAATACTAGCAAAGTGTGCCCATTCTTCTTTAACACCTTTATTCCAAATTTCAGGGTTATCTCTGGACTGTTTAATCTTGTCTAACATGCCACTCAAATCTTGAGTAGAAGTTAGGTAGTATGTATCTTTAGCAGGGTCATAGTCAAAGTACTGACTTACACCTGTTACGCTATTGTGGTCAAATAATATTGGCATAATATAAATACAACAGAGGGAGAATTAACTCCCTCTATTATATCACATCTAATTACTAAACACCTACGTTTTGCACTTTTGCATGTGCGTCAGGGTTTTGAACTACTAAAGCATATTCTGCTGTTAATAGCCAGTTTGTTGCGTCACCAGTCTTAGCAAGTTCTTCTTTGCTTAAAGGACGTAATGAAGCTAAACCAACATAACCTGGGTCAACAGCAAGAACTGCTTGGTCACGCATGAAACGGTCAAGTTTCACAGTGTGATTACCGAAGTCAGAAACGTAAACGTCTGCTGCACCAGTAATAGTAGCTTGTGTTGTACCTTGAACATTGTTGAACTTAGTAGCAATACCGCTAAAGCCAGAGAAACGTGCTTTGTTAGTTGCTGACATAAGGATTAATGATGGCTCGCCACCGTCTGTCCAAGCTAATTGTAAAGCTGACTTTAAGTCTGCTTCAATGAATGTTACTTGAGTACCGTCTGTAGGAGCTGCAACTGTACCGCCTGAGAAACCAGGTGTTGTACCAGATGTAGAACCTGTAGCTAATACTCGGTTAGTAATCCAAGACTCAATACCTGCAGATGAACGAGCTGTTGCTGCACCACCTGCTGAAGATGCTTGGTTACGTACGATAGCATATTCCATGTCACGTTTCATTTCTTTACCAGCTTTCATAAGTTGGTAAGCAACTTCAGATTTACGACCATACTTACGTACTACGTCATATGTGTTTGAAATTTGAACTGTCTTACGTGAGATTTGAGTATAGTTACCTAATACTGTTGTTGATGCTAATGTTGCGAATGAAGCGTCATCACCTTCAAGTGCTCTGTTAGTCGCTGCTGCTGCTAAAGCGTCTGTTTGCCATTGATGGTAAGTTTGACCTGCTGACATTCTTTTTGCTATTGAAAGCAATGGTGTATCTTCTGGAGAAATATCAAAAATGATATCTTCAAATGACTCCGCTATACCTTTACCGGTATAACTATTGGTTGCTGCTGTTGCCATGATTTTTTCCTTTGTAAATTAAAGCATGTTTTCTATAAGTTTTGTAGCCATATCTGACTTACCAGTCTTACGTAATGAATCACGTAATTGACGGTGAGCAGAACTAGCTTCCGCTTTAGTATCTTTAGAACCAGGTTTCACTACTGGTTTAGCACTTGATACTTTTTTCTTTACAGTAGAATTCTGTTGAAGTTTTCGCCATTGCATAGCGTCATGCAATACCTTTACGTGACGAGGGTCAACAATTGAGTTAAGTTCTGCATCTGAAAAACCATAATCCTTGCCAGTAGATAACAATGCTTGGTTAGTCTCAGGACTCCAATTTGGTATCTCTTTTGCTAGAATTTCTTTTCCTTGTGCTATCTTCTCAGACATCAATTGCGTTTGCTTCTGAACGACTTGTTGCTTTTTGGCTTCAAACTGTGAAACAAGTTGACTACGTTCTTGCTGTAGTTGGTTGTATGTAAAGAAAAGTTTTTGTGCTTCCACAAAGTCATTATCAGACAATTGTTGCCAATTCACGTTAGCATATTGGTTTAATTGTTGGTCTAATGATGTGATTTTTGCTACATCTTCAATTAAGACATTGTTAAGTTGCATCTGCTCTTGAAAGGCTTGCTCCTGCATTTGTATTTGCTGGGCATACGCTTCTAGTTCTTTGCGTTGTTCTGCGACTTGTTGTGTCTTTTGCGTGTAGTCTAAGCCTTGTTGTGCTAATGCTACGACTTCGTCTAGTGGTTTCTCAACATCTTCACCATTGACTTTAAGTTTAAGGATAGCAGGAACTTCATCTTGCGACTGTTCTTCTTCCTCAGCTTCGTCATCTGATTCTTCTGTTGCTTCTTCTGATTCTACTTCTTCAGTAGCTTCAGCTTCAGCCTCTAGTGGTGTTTGTTCTTCTTCGTCTTGAAGTTCAGGTGGTTTAATATCTGATTCAATACTATCACCAAGCATAGTCTCTAACCGACTTTGTGGTGACTGTTCTGCGACTTGGTCACTCATAGTTTATTTCCTTGAAATTAGACAATAAAAAAGCCTACCGAAGTAGACTTTAAGTGGGTTTGTCCTTACCCAAATACTTTAAATCTTGGCTTATCCGTTTGGATAGCTGCGAGCTTACCTGTGGTCATCACGTCAGTAAGTTGCTTGTTTATTTGATTTAGTAGTTGCAGTGCGATAACTAATTTGTTATGTGTTTTTTCATCACCTAATGGACTATTCGCCATACTAGAAATAAGACTTTCACGAACCTTATCCATAGCTTCTTTGTAGATAGGGTTATCTAATATTTGTGCTGCTTGTTCACCACGTTTAACTTCTTCTAATGACTTATCCGCCATATATCATTCCTGACTGTGCTTTAATTTGTGCGATAGCTAAATCAGTCTCTGCTTTAAGTTGTGCCTTGAATCGTTCCAATTCAGCTTGAGCTACTATCTTCTCACGTTCAATAATTATATCATTCTTACTACGTTCTTGTTCTTGCATCATTTGAGCATCAGCTTTTTGTTGCTCAATTTGTAGCTGACCTTGAACCATAATTTCTGCTTCAGAAGGTTTATCTTGTTGACCTTCTTGCTCAGGCATATTAGCTGGATTAACCCAGAACTCTTCAGGATTCTTAAAGCCTGCGTTCTGTGTAAGTTTAGCTAAAGCGTTGTATATCTTCTCTGGTGATGTTAAGCCAGCACCAATAGCTTCTTTTTGCATATTAATGATAGACATGAGATGTGCTAATTGTTGGTCTTTATTACCTGCACCTAAGCCTACAGAGATAGATAAGTCTTTACGAGCTTTCCATTCTCTAGGGTCTACTTCTATCCATTTATTACGTAAACGAATAATGTCTGGTTTAGTAAGTGTTGTTCTAACTAAATGGTGCACAAGTTTAAATAACTCTTTTACACCTGTCTCAGCAAATGTTCTAGCTACTAACTCAATACGTTGTTGAGACGCATTCATAATCTGTGCTACACCGGTAGCTGTCTTGTTAAGACTGTTAGCATCTAATCCTTGATTGTAAGCTGTGATACCTGTTCTCTTCTCTTTCATAGAGTCCATGTATTCAACCATGCCGAATGATGATGCTGGTAGTGGTGGATGTGATAAAGGCATGATACCTGAACCTGGGTCACCTTCTACACGAACAATACCACCTGGTCTTGACGTTAGCATATCGTCTAGGTTTACTCTATCTGAGATAGCATAACGACCATTGTTAGCTAGATACATGTTATCTAACTGACCACGAATAAGGGTAGACTTAATTAACTGAATGTCCATAGTCAAGTCAGCATAAGAACGACCAATATGTCTATGTGGCATAATCATAGGTGTGATACATGCGAAAGGTACATACTCGCATTTCTCTTTGTAAAGAATTGTATTACCTAATACAACAACTCTATGTCTTTCACCATCTAACTTAATGTATGTGTCTTTAACTAAACCTTCTTCTGGAGCAATAGCTCTATCATATTCTTCATCATAAATATCACGTGCATTAGACTCTTCTTCAAAAGTGTCTCTAATGTCTGACATGATAGACTTGATGTATTCTAATGGCTTGTCAAATGCTTCAGCAATACTAGCTAACTGCATGACTTCTCTATGCTGAACGAAGGTAGCGTCTTGTAAGTTAGGACCTGATACCTCTACAGATATCATCATGTTTTCAGGTGCTACGTTATCAATGTATATTTCAGTCTTGCTTTCTGTAACCTTGAGCTTAACGTCATGTAACATAGGTTGCATAACTGTAGCTGGGTCAACACCATTCATAGCTGCTTGCTGATAGATAACATCCATATTAATAGATGGGTCAGGGTAGCCAGTATGCTCTAATACTTCTGTCTTCTCATCTGAAGCCAACATTTGTAGTTGTGCGTCTGTAAGACCTTTGTACTCGTATTCTTCTACTTCTTCCTCTTCTTCAGAGTAAACCTTTACATATCCGTTCTTAGAGAGTAGTGCGTCTTTAAACCATACATAGAATACTTTAAACCCTTCGTTCTTTTCCATAACAATATGGTTAATGTAATCTGTTTCTTGGTCTGCTGCTTCTTGGTCTTCAGGACCTTTAGGGTCAAACTGAACAACCTTGTCACCAGCTACAAAAACTTTAAGTAGTTGTGGTAATGCTGACTCAATCGTGTCTTGCACGTCATAAGATACAACTTGTGAACGACCTTCTTCTTCGTTACCGAATGGTTGACCTAAGTAATAGTCAATAGCCTCTGCTCTATCGTTAGATAGTGATGAGTCATTTACACCATAGGCAATAGATTCTTGTTGCTCTATCTGTGCAATGATTTCCATATCTTGTATCTTCATTAAACAATCCCTCTATTTGTATATTGTATCTTCTCTTTGCTCCATGACTCGTTCTTCATAGACTCAATAGAGGTACATAAGTATCTGAATGCGTCTGCTCCATGAGAGAACTCATCATGCAATGGTGCACCAGGTTCGTTGGTTGCAGAGTTTATACTTCTGCGATAATTCTTTAAACATTCAACAAGTCTTT
>Ga0209296_1003333_pt1 | contig 10965 bp, 10 predicted proteins | sample S_130206_EF_Meta_FD_187319 | JGI IMG/M metagenome (GOLD analysis project Ga0209296, IMG submission 187319) | Freshwater microbial communities from Lake Simoncouche, Canada to study carbon cycling - S_130206_EF_MetaG (SPAdes) (version 2) | ecosystem: Environmental > Aquatic > Freshwater > Lake ...
CGATCCAGGAACCCACCCCACCAATGCCCACAATCAACACATGTGAACGTGCAATTTGATCGGCACCCGTTAAACCATACAGTCTGGCCATGCCACCAAACCGTCGACTGGAAATATTGGTTTGCGTCACGGAGATCGTTTTAAATACGCCAAAGCTGCATCAAGCTTGGCGCAAATCGAATTGCAAGGCCGCATAGGCACCTGCAAGGATGGCCAAGCTTGCAATCAAACTGCTTAAGCTGAGGGTAGAAAGGCCGCTTAAGCCCTGTCCAATGGAACAACCCATGGCAAGCACAGCGCCTATTCCCATCAAACTGGCACCCACCAGATGGCGACGCATGTCGGCTGCGTTGGTAAAGCCCTCTAGCTTCAAGGTCCCTTGAAGCCAAGCACTGATGAAGGAGCCGGCACACACACCCAAGACGCTGATTAAACCGATGGTGAGGCGCTTGGTGCCATCGCTGAAGTACATCAAAGCATCTAAAGTTAAAGCCACCGGACCCGTAAAACTGAGGGCTTCCATTTTGCGGCTTGAAGTGGCGAGGAAAAATTCCTCGAGTGTTTCTGGGTGTTCCATGCCGTGACCTAAAACGCCGGAAATCCACCAGACAACACAAATGACAAGGCCCACCAAAACACCCGTCAACACATTGTGCAGCGTGATGAAATTTTGATCTTTCAAAATCCACACCAACAAGAGTACAGAAACGGTACAAGCCGCGACCAGCATGCCAACTTGCAGCGGAATATTCAAATAATGACTGAGCCACTCACCGGCAAACAGGCCTTGCGGCAATTCAATTTTCATGGCGTCGAGGTATTGAACACGCCCGACGGCCAAGATTCCCTTCATGGCAGAAAGCGCAACAATGCCCATGACAAGCAGCACCCAAAGCGCTTTCAAATTACCAGCACCTAAACGAACCAGGGTCTTAGACCCGCAGCCTGAAGCCCAAACCATGCCCCAGCCGAACAATAAGCCACCCAGCAAGGATGAAAGCCAGAGGAGATCCTTGGTGGCATATATCGATTGAAGGGGGTTGATGAGGCCGGCATAAGCCATGCAGCCAAATCCGAAAATGGCAACTGCCAAGGCAAGAGCCCACTGACGCATGCGGTCAAAACTTCCCATCACGACCACATCGCTGACTGCGCCCATGGTACAAAAATGAGAACGGTGAAAAAGAGCACCCAAGAAAAGTGAGACCACCGCCGTTGAACTCAAGACCAACCAATTCAAATGGGCGAGTTGAGATTCATTCATGCCGAATTATTTCAAGCGACTGAGTCGGTCTTTGGCCGTTTGTGCGGCATCGCTGTTGGGATGCGCTTTGATCAAATCTTCCATGGCTTTTCTGGCGGCCTTCATGTCCTTAAGCTCGACCAAGCAATTCGAGATGGCCAACATGGCCTCTGGCGCTCGAGTATGAAGAGGCGCAATGTTTAAGAGCTTTCGAAAATTGATCATCGACTCTTTGTAGTCTTTGGTGGCGTATTGCGCATTGCCCAACCAAAACAAAGCAGAAGATGCATAACCACTGCTGGGATAACTTAACAAGAAGCCCAACAAGCTACTTTGCGCTGCAGCAAAATCACCAGTTCGAAAGACAGCCAGTGCGTTGTCAAATTGCTTTTTCTCGGCAGGTTCTGCTTGGAATTCAAGACCATCCAAAACAATTTTGATGGGCTCAAACCTGTTCAAGCGCGCGTCGACACTTTGCAGAATGTCCTTTTGTTTCAGCTGAATTTCTGACAACTCACGCAGCAAATTTTCCAAAGTGCCGCGAAGCCTGGCTTGCTCAGATTTCAAACCATCAATTTGATTGAGCAATTCAAGCAAACTGCCCTTTAAGTTGGCATTCTCAGTGGCTTGGGCTTTCACATTTTCAGCAGCTTGCGCATTGATGGTTTGCTGCATTGTTTCAACGCGCTGCCGCAAATCCAAAATGGCACGCCGGGCTTCATCGTCTCCAAACAAGGCCGCATTGGCCAGCAAACTAAAGCCAGACAAGCAGCATGCCAAGCCCATTTGAAGGAAGGATAAATAAGCCCGATTTCGCATAAGACAGATTCAATCAGTATTTGATTTCAACACGGCGATTTTTGGCATACGCCGCTTCATCGGATCCGGAATCTGCGGGCTTTTCTTTGCCGAAACTCACTGCTTCAAGTTGCGCATCGCTGACGCCCAACAAGGTCAAGGCGCGGCGAACCGTTTCAGCACGTTTTTGACCCAAGGCCAAGTTGTATTCACGACCGCCACGCTCGTCGGTGTGACCTTCAAGTTGAACTTTAAACTGCTTGTTGGATTGCAGATGAGCCGCATTGCGCTCCAAGACAGCGCGGGCTTCGGGTTTCAATGTGAAACTGTCGTAGTCAAAATACACCACATTCACACCAGCAGGTGCAACACCTTGTGCACCCGCTTTGCCACCCACAACAGCAGCGACACTGCTTTGTGCGGCATCGGTGGGAGGGGCGACGGCCGAAGCAGAAGCGTTTTTGTCTTCAACAGGTACCTCGTTCAATTTGACGCCCGACGAGCAGGCAGCAAGGGCCGCTGTCAATGCCAAAATCCAAAGACTGCGTTTAATCATGAAAAACTCCAATTTGAAAAAAATTAACGGTAAGGACCCCAGGCGGGCTCGCGAATATCACCACTTTGTCCAGACAGTCGGGCTTTGATCTTGCCGTCTAAAGTCGTTGTCATGAGCGCCTCGCGTCCTTGGAGCACAGTGGCAAAAACAATCAATTTGCTGTTGGGTGCAAAGCTAGGGCGCTCATCGGCTGTGGTTTCAGTGATGGCACTTGTCTGGCCGGTGCTCAAGTTCATCACTTGAACTTTGAACTGCCCCCCAACACGTGAGATGTATGTCAGCCACCGCCCATCAGGGCTAAGTGCAGGTGAGATATTGTAACTTCCGCTGAAAGTGACTCTTTCAACCCCCGAACCTGTGTCATTCATTTTGTAAATTTGAGGGCTGCCTCCTCGATCAGAGACAAAGTAAATTTTCGAGCCATCTTGCGAAAAGCTAGGCTCAGTGTCGATCCCTGAATTTTGGGTTAAGCGTTTGGCTTCACCGGACGCAACATCAATTTGGTACAACTGAGAGCCGCCATCGCGGCTCAAAGTGGCCAGCAATGAACGCCCATCAGGCGACCATGCCGGGGCACTGTTCGAGCCTTTGAAGTTGGCCATGATTTTGCGTTTGCCTGTGGCCAACTCATGCACATAAATAACGGGCTTGCGAGACTCAAAAGAAACATAGGCCAACTGATTGCCCTTGGGCGACCACGATGGTGAAATGATGGGCTCTGCACTGGTCAGTGCAGACTGCGCGTTCTCGCCATCAGAGTCGGCAATCCAAAGGCTGTATTTGCCGGTGGTTTTGGTGATGTAAGCAATGCGCGTTGCAAACACGCCTTTCTCACCGGTCAGTTTTTCATAGACCCAGTCAGCCAAACGGTGTGCCGATAATCGCAAGTCTGCCGCGGCGACGGTTTCTCGGTAGTCACCTCGCTCTTGACCCGAAACCACGTCCCACAGCTTGGCTCGGACTTCGTAGCGACCATCGGCTAAGCGTGTTGAGCTGCCCGCCACAAGGGCATCGGCACTTTTCTGGCGCAACATAGCATGGTCAGGTCTAGACAGCTCGTCCATGCTTAACCCCAAATTGGGGACTGTCCTGAATTGACCACTTCTTTCCAAATCTGCTGACAAGATGGCCGACGTTTTTTGCGGCGCAGTTTCCTCGCCCTTGAAACTCGCAATGGCAATGGGAACTTGCGTCAAGCCAACGCCAGAGACATCGACTTTGAACTGGGCCCATGCCGCGCTAGGCGCAAAGACACAGCTCAACAAGAAAGCACTGAAATGCGCTTTGAAAGGCGAAAAATAGGTCAGAAATGAGGTCTTTTTCATAGGATTAGCTGGTCAATACACCGTTAATTTAGCATTGTGACACGCGTTAAAATCAATTCAATGACACAAAACGCCCAAGACAGCACCCCACAGGGCTTAAGCTACCTGAGCCGGATGCGCCGTCTTTGGCCTTATTTTGGCAAACAGCAAGGCGCTTGGGCGCTGGCCATCTTGGCAACACTGGTGGCTGCAGCCACTGAGCCCCTCATTCCCGCCCTCTTCAAACCTTTGCTGGACGAGGGCTTTGCCGAAAACAGCCTGCCCCTGTGGATGGTGCCAACTGCCGTCATTGGGATTTTTTTCGTCAGAGGCCTGGCATTTTTTGTGTCGCAATACGCTCTGGCTCGCATTGCCAATGACGGCATGCAAGCATTGCGTGAAGCTTTGTTTCGCAGATTGATGCAGGCTGACATGTCCATTTTCAGCAAACAATCTGCAAGTGCCTTGTCCAACACCTTGGTCTATGAGGTTCAAACTGGCGCGACGCAGTTAATTTCAGCGCTGTTGGGTCTCTCAAGAGATGGCTTTACGCTGCTGGCCTTGATTGGCTACTTGATGTTTTTGAACTGGAAACTGACCATGTTGGTTTTCATTGTGGTCCCTGGCTCCGCTTGGATCATGAAGAAGCTCTCCAAGCGCCTGTACGGTTTGACCCGTGACAGCCAATCTGCCACTGACAATTTAGCCTATGTGGTGGAAGAAAATGTTTTGGCGCACCGCATGGTTCGACTTCACGGCGCCCAAGAAAGTCAACTGAATCGTTTCCAAGCCCTCAGCCAACGCCTTAGAAGCTTGGCCTTGAAATCGACCATTGCATCGGCTGCCATGTCGCCCCTTACACAACTGATGGCCGCAGTGGCTTTGTCTACCGTGTTGGTGGTTGCCTTGATTCAAAGCCGAACAGGCTTGCAAGGCGCCACAGTCGGCGGCTTTGTGGCTTTCATTACGGCCATGCTGATGCTGGTCTCACCGATCAAGCGCCTGGCCGATATAGCAACCCCTGTCACGCGAGGTTTGGCCGCGCTTGAACGAGGTCTGCGCTTATTGGAAGAGGTTCAAGTTGAAGTTGATGGTCAGGCATCTGGCCAAAAAGTTCAAACTCAAAACACCGATTCACACCCAAGCACGGGGCCCCGCATTGAGTTTCAAAATGTCCATGTTCAATATGCGGCCGATGCTTCGCCTGCCTTGAACAATTTAAGCTTGAGCATTCAGTCTGGTGAAACTGTGGCCTTTGTGGGCACCAGCGGCTCAGGCAAAACCACCTTGGTCAATTTGTTACCTCGGTTTGTACAGCCAAGTTCTGGACAAGTTGTTTTGCAGGGCACTGACATTCAAGATTGGCCACTCCAACAATTGCGTCAACAATTCGCCATGGTGAGTCAAGATGTGGTGATGCTGAACGACACCGTGGCCGCCAATATTGCATTGGGACAGGTCCTTGATCGCGCCAAAATACAAACATGTTTGGCAGCGGCCAACCTTGACGAGCACGTAGGCAAACTGCCCCAAGGCATAGACACGGTGCTGGGACACAACGCCACCGAGCTTTCAGGTGGGCAGCGACAGCGCTTGGCCATTGCCCGAGCACTTTACAAAAACGCACCCATCCTCATTTTGGACGAAGCCACATCCGCCTTGGACAATGAATCAGAACGTTGGGTGCAAGATGCATTGCACAATCTGATGAAGGGCCGCACCACCTTGATCATTGCGCACCGACTCTCCACCATCGAACATGCCGACAGAGTGATCGTCATGTCGAACGGCGAAATTGTGGAGCAAGGCCGGCACGAAGAACTTTTGAAGGCCGGCGGGGTTTATTCAAGGCTGCATCACAAAAGCGATGCCGCTTGAATCAAAGTAACACAATGTCGTATTGCTCTTGACCCATGGCGCTTTCGCTCTGGAGCGAAATGGGCTTGACAATGAAATCAGACAGCGCAGCAAGATGTTGGCTCTCTTCATCAAGCAACAACTCAATGACAGCAGGCGCGGCCACCACTCTAAATTCTCGCGGATTGAACTGACGCGCCTCGCGCAATATTTCACGCAAAATATCGTAAACCACCGTCCGGTTGGTTTTAACACTGCCTTTGCCGTCACAACTTGGACACGGTTCACACAGCATGTGCGACAAAGATTCTCTGGTTCGCTTGCGCGTCATTTCCAACAAACCCAATTGCGAAAATCCACCCGCCATGGTTTTGACGCGATCGCGGCTTAACTGTTTTTTGAACTCATCAAGCACAGCGGTTTGATGTTCTTCGCGCGACATGTCAATGAAGTCGACAATGATGATACCGCCCAAATTTCGCAAGCGAAGTTGCCGGGCAATGGCATGCGCTGCTTCTAGATTTGTTTTGAAGATGGTGTCATCAAAATTGCGTGCGCCCACATAACCACCCGTGTTCACATCCACGGTGGTCAGGGCTTCGGTTTGGTCAATGATGAGGTAGCCACCTGACTTTAATTCAACCCGGCGTCCTAAAGCTTTGGCCACTTCCTCGTCGATTGAATACAAATCGAAAATAGGACGTTCACCTTTGTAGAGTTGAAGCCGCGCTGCAGAAGCCGGCATGAACTCTTTGGCAAAGGCGGACAAATGCTCAAATTGTTCTTTCGAGTCAATGCGAATGGTTTGCGTGCCTTCACCGACAAGATCTCGCAATACTCTTTGTAAAAGCGTGAGGTCTTGGTGCAGCAATGACTGCACAGGCAGTTTGACAGAGGCATCTTTGATTCGCGCCCAAGTTTTGCGAAGGTAAGCAATGTCCTCACCTAACTCTGCATCGCTGGAATCTTCTGCATTGGTGCGCAATATAAATCCGCCCCCTTGTGTACCGACCAAATTTTGCAAACGCGCTCTTAATGCGTCGCGCTGATCTGAAGGAATTTTTTGTGACACGCCAATGTGATCGTCTTGAGGCAAAAAGACCAAATGACGTCCTGCAATGCTGATTTGAGTTGAAAGCCTAGCGCCCTTGGTACCGATAGGATCCTTGACCACTTGCACCATCAAGGCTTGGCCTTCAAACACTTGCTTCTCAATAGGGACCAAAGTCTGGCTGCTGCGTGCGACTTGAGGCGGCTCGCCCTCAGGCTGCCTTTGCCAAACATCTGCGACGTGCAAAAAAGCTGCTCGCTCTAGGCCAATGTCAATGAAGGCTGACTGCATGCCAGGCAAAACGCGGGCCACTTTTCCGAGATAAATGTTGCTGACCAAGCCACGTTCTAAGGAACGCTCCACATGCAGCTCTTGAACAGCGCCCTGCTCCACCACCGCGACGCGAGTTTCTTGGGGAGACCAGTTGATCAAGATGTCTTGCTGCATGGGGCTTTGTTTCGATTTGAATTAATTCAGCAATGGAATGGACTTGTAGTCTGGGCCGACAGGAATTGACTTCAAATAGGCATGAATATCCACCAACTCTTGGTTCGATAGAATTTTCTCGCTGTAGGGCGGCATCGTTCCTCGAGTGTGTCTCACAAAGGCCTGAATGTACTCGATGGGCTTAGGCTCGGGCGCAAGTTTGGGGCCGGCAATACCGCCCTGCCCTACAAAACCATGACAACCCCAGCAACCATTTTTGACAAACGCTTGTTTACCTTGGTCAGCGGATGGCGCTCGGGCTTGGGCCATTGCATGCGAAGACAAGCAGGCCATGAGCGCGAGCAAAACAGCAGCATTGAATTTGGAAATTCGTGAATTATTTTTCATGTGTGTCTCCTTCTTCAACGAGGTTGAGTCCATACGTTCAACAACGCAGGATGGCCAGATTTCACCACGGCAACCGCCTCCTTCAAGGCTGAAGCCAATTGGGCAGGATCTTTGATCGGACCCTTGGCCCACCAGCCCATCGATTTGGCCAGCTCGTGGTATTGAATATCAGGATTTTCAATACTTGTTCCTACAGGTCCCATGTCGCCGTCCAGATTGACTTTGCGGTTTCTGAAATTGGCCAAACGTTGGACGTGCATCACCTCTTGGTGGTAGCCCCGGTTGTTGTGCATGACGGACAGCAAAGGAATTTTGTGTTTTGCAGCGGTCCACAGCACACCAGGTGCAAACATCAAATCGCCATCCGATTGAATGCTGACTGAGAACCGACCCAAATCGCGGTTGGCCAATGCAGCGCCCACAGAAGCTGGTGCGCCATAGCCCACGCCATAACCGCCCGAGCGACCTAGCCAATGGTGGTGTTTTTCCATGGGCCATAAACGTGTGGGCCAATTGCTCACATTGCCTTCTGAAGCGACCAAGGCCCAATCTTCATTTTTAACGGCTGCAAAGGTCTCCATCACCAAACGCGCCGTGCTGATGGGGCTCTCATTCCATCCCAAGGCAGCGGCAGTGCGGGTGCGAACTTTATCTTCTTCATACGCCTTGCGCTGCAATTCGCCTCGCTTGGCAATGAGGTCTTTTTTATCTGCGGGCATTGCAGAGCGAACCGCTTCAATCAAAGATGGCAAGGTGGTTTGCGCGTCGGCAGCCATTTGCACATCCACCACCTGAAATCGTTGGAAGTCTTGGTAATTGGACTTCGTTAAAAGGTCGACTGAGTTGATGCTGATGAGTTTGGTTTGTGGTTTGATGCGTGAAGCATTGGTTCCGTGACCGTCATTGGAGTTGTTGTCGGTATAGGCATTGACCGTGGCCCAGAAGTCAGAAAGCTCCATGCCAATGATCACGTCTGCATTGGCAATGGCTGTAGCAGGCGCACTCAAATAATGTGTTTTGGGAAAGTTCATGCGACTTCCCTGATCAATCACCTTGGCCTGTAAAAGCTCTGCCAATTGCACCAACAAGCCAACACCTTCGGGGGTTCTGGCGGCGCGATCAACCACGATCACAGGGTTATTGGCTTGCACCAACATCTTGGCGGCTTCTTTCACCGCACCCGAATCGCCTTGTGGCGGTGAAGTTGGAATGTACTTGGGGATGTAAGGCATTTTGCCTTCGTGCAAATGCACTGGTGCCATTTGCAATGCTGCATCTAAAGAAATTGCCACTGGACCGTAAGGCGGCGTCATGGCAATTTTGTAAGCACGCACAAATGACTGTGAAAAGTGCTGCAATGAAACAGGCGTGTCATCCCATTTTGTGTAGTCCCGCACCATGGCATTGATGTCTTGCGCGGCATGGAAGGTGGGCACACCGGGTGGCCGATAAGCTGCGTCCAAATCGTTTCCGCCCACCACAATGACAGGCACTCGGTCACACCAAGCGTTGTAAATGGCCATGGAGGCATGTTGCAAACCCACAGTGCCGTGACACAGCGTTAACAGGGGTTTACCAGAGGCCTTGAAATAACCATGCCCCATGGCCACTGCGGACTCTTCGTGCATGCAGGTTAGAAATTCTGGTTTGGTGTTGCCACCATAGTCAATCAGCGACTCATGCAATGCTCTGAAACTTGAAGCGCAATTGGACGGCAGGTATTTGATGTCAAGCGACTTGATCACGTCCACCATAAAGTCTGAACCCGGCATGCCTTGGCCATGGCCAAGATCTGGGGGGATGCCCGTTTCGGCCTGAGCGCCTTTGGCAGAAGGCGGCAATGCCGAAGGTTTAGCCGGTTCTGCGGCATGCGCCGATGAAGAGGCAAGAGTTGCAGCGGCACTGGCAGCTGCTGCACCAGAGGCCAATACGCCACCTAAAAAACCGCGTCTTGCCAACGGTACATCTGTGGATCGAGATTCAGGTGAATGTCCCTGTTGCTTTGGTTCTGTCATCTTTGTGCTCCTCAAATAGACAGGTTAAAAATGGATTAACGCAGTGGAATAAAAAACTCAGACATTCTTTTTGGCGGCAAGCCATGAGCAATGGCTTCAGCTGCAATGCTGTCCATCATCTCTTGGGTCACACCTTCTTTGTGACTGTAGATTTCCATCCAGGTTTCGATGCCATCTGGCGTGGCTTCTGGTCGTTGCATCAACACGGCACTGAGGCCCGACCACTTGTGCTTCAGTTCAACTTGAAAGGCTTCAACAAGCGGTCGCCACTGCGCGTGTTCAGCAATGGGTAACTTGTAATAAACAAACAAAGTTTGCATGGTCAATTCTTGAGTGTGAATGAAGTTGAAGACTTTACTTGTCTTGTCCCATACCCGCCCAACGTTTGACCAAATCAGTCTCGATGTCAAACAAATCAAGGCAGCGGCCCACCGTGTGGTTCACCATGTCATCAATGGATTTTGGGCGCGCATAAAGCGCTGGCACCGGCGGCATCAAAATGGCGCCATTTTCTGAAGCTTGCAACATGGTGCGAAGGTGTCCGCTGTGAAGCGGCGTTTCGCGAATCATGAGCACCAATCTTCTGCGCTCTTTCAGCACCACGTCGGCAGCTCGGGAAAGCAGTCCGCTTGTCATGCCGTAGGCAATTTCAGACAAAGATTTGATGGAGCAAGGTGCAACCACCATGCCCATGGTCTTAAAAGAACCTGAGGCAATGGTGGCGCCAATGTTTTTAGCACTGTGAACTTCGGTGGCAAGGGCCTCTACTTCTTTCACGCCCATGTCCAGCTCGGTGGACAGCGTCATGCGTGCTGAATCACTCATGACCAAATGGGTTTCAATGCCTGAGTGCTGCAAGACTTGGAGAATGCGAACGCCGTAAACAATGCCTGAAGCACCACTGATGCCGACAATCAATCGCCGTGGGTTGTTAGAAGAACTGGAAGTGCTCATTGAATTGCCTGTTGGGTCATGAAGGTTTGATCAACCCGCTTCGTCTGGCCTGAATTTCGATTCGGCTTTGACGTCATTGCGTTGTTGCTTAAGACTGATCTGGCCATTTTCCAAATATCGGCCAGTGGCTGCTCGCTCTGCTGCCGCATCCCATTGGGGCAGCCAGTCACCTAAGGAATAACCAAACCAAGGCGCTTGGGGCCGCAGTTTAGGCAGTCCAAGCTCTTCCCAAATCGCCTTCGAACGCTCCATGTAGTCTTTGGTAGGCAAGGCCAAGGGCGGCATGTCGCCTTTCATGGTGGCGTCCATCAGCAGGGTGGAGTCTTCTTCACCATCGTTCTCACGCTTAGGTC
>Ga0209296_1003334_pt1 | contig 10963 bp, 13 predicted proteins | sample S_130206_EF_Meta_FD_187319 | JGI IMG/M metagenome (GOLD analysis project Ga0209296, IMG submission 187319) | Freshwater microbial communities from Lake Simoncouche, Canada to study carbon cycling - S_130206_EF_MetaG (SPAdes) (version 2) | ecosystem: Environmental > Aquatic > Freshwater > Lake ...
CGAAGAACACTCATGATGTTCTTTTTGAACTTATCAAAAGAACGACCCGCCGCCTCACGCATTGGGCGGTCGAGTTCTCGTTCGAGTAGGATCTCTCCCATAAGTTCTGTGTAGGTTTTCATTTGCTTCGTTTTACAGGAGTCACTTTCTTTCCTGAGGCTCCCTTCATTCCCACCTTTGTCTTTTCTGCTTTCTTTGCTTTCAATTCACTTGCAGACATTCCTCGACTTGTTTTGGGAGTGGCTTTGCTAACCTTTTTACTTGGTCGGCAATATTCATTCTTTCCACCACCACCACACTCCTTACCTGTTCGTGTGTCTTTCCACTTTTCCTTTTCCCATCTACGAAGATTCGATCCTTCTTTTGATTTATTGACCTGTCCTTTTTCCTTACGGCATTTTGCAGTTGCCTGTGCTGCACGGGCAGACCACTTGCCATATGATGCCATGATCTTTCGATAGCATGCATCTTTCTCTTCGTACAGATCCGAGTCTTCTATTAAAAATTCAGTAAATGATTTCATGTTGATTGAACCTTCCCATCAGTATCCCAATAGTGCAGAGCATAGTTGGGATACAACTGTTTCATTTTGCGAATGATATTGGGGATACCCTTCTCCAATGCCCGCATACGCAGAATGCTGTTGTAATCATATGCCCCGCCAAATACCACAGTCATTGCCTTGCGCTCATGATCGATGCGTCCCTTGTAGCGAGACTGATCTCCACCAACGGTCTTGAGAAAACCATTCAGTCCTGTCTTTCCTGCAACACCGTGCATTAGGAACTCATCACCACCTCCTGCCGACTTTTTTCTGTTGATGGTCGAGCCATCGTCCGTCCACCACAGTTCAAATGGAACAGGAAGTTTCTTCTTGATTCCATAGATGGAGTAGTGCTTCTTCTCAACTGGGATGTGACCAATGTCGGCATAGGTTGGTTTTCTTCCGCTACCAAGTAACTGTTGCAACTCCTGTCTCAACTGCTCCCAACTACGCTTGCCAACTGATACCTCTACGGGTGCAGCGGTGGCTTCTTTAATACTGAGGAGGAGTTGGAAGTAGGTCTTCATTTGCCGCCATATCCTTTCACTAAGTCTCTGAATATCTTCGTCTTGGCAAAGGCATCTGCGGCCTTCACACCAAGGAGAACGACCACACGGTTATAGACATACATCTTTGCATCGTAGTTTCGAACATTCGTCATTCCGCTGTCGATGATGTCCACCATACTCATTGCGCTCACATAGATGGTCACGGGGATTGGGCTGTTGCCAACGCGGATCACCTCACGCTCTGCTGCCTCTGATCCTTTACCATACATCGATATCTGCTTAATAACATCGGGACTCAAGAGGGTGTCGCTTCTCTTCAGATCCACTTCTAACACCACAGCAATTGGATTATTTACTTGTGCCAAGTTAGTGGTGCTGAACTCCTCTGCGGTGCGCCACACATCAGACCATGACTGCGCCCCATATTGGCTCTTATATGTTCCCTTTGCGACAAGCCATTCATTCTTGCCGATCTTCTTGACCTCTCCTGTGAAGGCATACTTGGAGACCATAACGGTGCTTCTAGTCACGCCACGATATCCCTTGCCGCTCCATGATGCCCATGGTGCACGATTCTTACACGCAACCATTTCATTGAAGAGGTTGATCATCGTGATCTTGCGACCACCCTGTGAATCGAACCAATCACCGAATGCTTCCATGATCTTGTATAATTTCTTGACCCACGGCACGGAGAGATCAGGGATATCACCCTTGATCGTGTTGATGAACTTGTTGGGCTTTGGATTGCTGAGGAGATCGCAGATGGTGTATGGATTGTCAAGGATCTTCTTGTCCTTCTTCTCCTCCTTCTGGCGATATGGATTCAACGCCAACTCTTTATTGATAGTCTTAGTCACACCCTTGAGATTCGAAACGATTACCTTGTGCTGCACACCATAGGCATAGGCTTTATAGGCGTACCAGCCATTATCGGCAAGGAGATTCATACCGCGCTTCAAATTTTCGATTGTGGTCTTTGCAAGGTTCGGCAACTTTAATGCCGCCTCGTAGGCTTCCTTGGCTTCCTTGCGAAGACGGGTTATCTCAAGGATCTGTGTCTTGGTGGGCTTGGTGGGCTTAGTTGCCTCGATGAGTTGGGAGTAGGTCTTCATTAGAACTTGACATCAAATTTAACTAGTTTTTTGATCTGTGCAAATACGGTTGGATTGGCTAGTAACTTATTGGCATTCGCAGATCCCATCAGTCCTTCGAAAAGTTTAATCATATATGGGAGATGGGTATCCTCGTTGCCCTGTATATTCTTTGGAGTCTTGGTTTGTAGATGGAACAATATATCCTTTAGACGGATATAGAGTACAACAGGAACAGCATTGTTCTTTACTCGCAATACCTCGTCTTCTCCAGGATACTCTGAAAGTTTGCGAATAATCTGTGGAGATAGAAATGTATCTGATCGATCTATATCGAGTTCTATCATTGCGGACATACTGTTTTTCTTGTTGATGTTGTCCTCGGCAGATGTTGCGAATCGAGCACCAATTTTAATATTCGGAGTCCAAGACTGAATATCATATTTACTCTTATAGGTGGTGGATCCGATGAGCCAATCATCCCCAACTGCTTTCATGAGTTCCCCTGTATAAGAATAGTTCTTCAGATCAGCAGGGGTTTTTCCAAGTCCACGATATACTTTTCCACCAGTCCAGTATGTCCAGTCGGCGCGATTTTTACACGCAGCCATTTCCAACATCTTGGAAATATAAGATGTCTTATTGCTTCCCTGCATATCGAAAAAATTACGCAATGCCCTGCCGTATTTGTCTAACTCTCTCACCCATGCAGGATAGTTGATTCGAAGTTTTTCAACATCAAACATCTTCAGGTCATCGTCATAGAAGATATCAGCCCCATTCATACAGATCGTAATGAGTCCTTTTGGGGTAGGTCTTGCAAATACATCACAGATCGTCAACGGCTTGGCAGGGAGCAGACGAAATGTTAATGGCTTGCTAGGCTTGGGCTTAGTTGCCTCGATGAGTTGAGCATAGGTCTTCATGACGAAGTATTTATCTCTTTATCTTTTGTAGGATAAAGGTGCTAGAGTCATAGTTACCACCAAAGGCATCACGATCCGTAACATCCTTTTCTTGCTTTAACTTATACCCATACTGTGGGGCAAGTCGCTTGATCATCGCACCATACACACGCGGTCTTGATGTGGATCGGCGTGTCTGATTCTTCAAATCATAGTCTGCCTTGTTTGCGCTGAATACCAAATACTTGGGTTGTCTTTTCGTGAGGAATCTTTTGAATGCATCCATCACCGAAGCAAACACTCGCGGTGCATCTCCTTCACCGCGAATAGCAATACTATCATTAACAGTAAAATTAACAATCGCCGTATCAGGTTGTAGTCCAAAGGTCACTTCAAGTAATCCACCCTTTGCTCCTTTGTACTCATACCCGATTGAATATCCATCAGACCATTCTTTTGCAAAGGTGAATGGCTCATTGAAGAGTTCGAGCAAGTCTGTCAATTCGGCATAGGTCTTCACTTTTTTTTCTTTCCCTGACAATGTGCTCGTTGAGAGAAACCCTTTGGATTGTTACAGTTAATGGAACTCTTGTATTCCTTTGTCCAATCCTCGCCAATCTTATACTTCTTGAATATCACATCCCGCTTGGCTTGGAGTTCCTTCTGCCTCGGTGAACTCGGGAATGTCTTCAAGATCAGTATGGTCAGACGGTTCGCTTCCTTGCGATCCTCAGGAGACATGATAGCCCATGGATCTTTGAAATCCTTGAAACTGTGTGAGCCTTCGGAAAGATAGTCAGCGAATGATTTCATTTGATCACTTCTCCTGCAAAGGGTTCGAATCGACTTTGCATTCGGTCAATGGCATCCTGAGGAACACCATGAATGGATTGGTATTTGCCCGTTGTGCGAACAACATGCACCGTCCATCCGAGAGACTTTGCAAGATCGATGTATGGTTGCATCTCCCACTTCATCGTGAAGGTATTGGATACGGCAACAATCTTATGACTGCCACTCGTCATTGCCTTGCGTGTACGAGCAAGGCACTCGGCATGGGCATCCTTTAACTTTGTGGGATCGAAGTTATACTTCTGACCCTTCATGAAATACTGATCGGCTTCAAAGTGCGCCCCTGTTGGTACAAGCGTCTTTGCATAGGTAGACTTCCCCGAACCTGGAAGACCCCGAACAAGGTAGAGAATGTTACCGATGGCTTCTGCCATGCTATAGCAAGAAAAGGATTTCATTTGTTTCCTTAAAGTTAATTTAAACCCTACCCGTAGCCATGGTCTTTTCCCATATTGCAGACTTCTTCAAAGTCTCCCACTTTGTTCGTGCCATAGAAACATCCTGAACGGCAAACATCATATCCGTCCAATCTGCACCATTGTTGCGCCGTACAAAGGTTCCTCGCCCTGCCATCATCTTATCTGCAAGTCCACCATGAAAGTGCTTCATCTCAAAGAACACATACCAAGACTCCTCTGTCTCACCGTTCTTTGTGGGGATGGTTTCCATCTGAAGGAAATGCATCGGATGCCCTGCGGTCATCAGACGAAAGACCATACCCGTCTTGCCTGTTCGCTGACAGAGAATTTCAACAAAGGTCTTTGCATTGGCTTGCGAATTGGAAGTATCCTCCTTAGCAGGAGTTCCAATAGGACTCATGGGGAAACGACTATTCGCCTCATAATGTGCCATTGCCTCGGTGACAAGGTTGCGATAGATGCCATCCCAATTTCTATTGAACTGTTGTTTCATAGAGTTCCTTTTACTTGACCGCGATCTTGAGTTTCTGATTTGCCTGACTAACTATATGCAAGATACTCAGATTGGAATTCTTACTTGGACTTCGAATCATTGATTCTGCCTGTTCCAATTTCTTGATTACATCACTTACAACATCTTTGAGTTCGACATATAGTTTGTAATCAGTCTTCTCTTTGGTGTTGCTGCCGCCCGTCAATGGCACCTTCGGCGTGATGAACTGCACTTCGTCAAGGGACTGCGCCCCGTCCGCTGCGGCTGTCTCCTCTGTGACCCGTTCACCCATATACTTTCTATAACTATTCCATCCGTCATTCCAAATCTTCTCTGATCTTGGAGTGATTCTTTGAAGACCCGACTGTGACCACCATACAGAGATGCTACGGAGAGCCTGATCTGCCTTCTTCTGTTCAGAAGATAATCCCTTAAGGAATACTGCCTTGGTCTTACCCGTTCCTTCGTCATACGGCCATGTCAATCCACCGTCCATTGCATCCATGCCATTCTCAATCTTATGAATGATTGGAATATATGCCTTGAATGCTTTGAGATCTTTACGAGGATTGCCTTTTGCTGCAAGAGCCTTCATATCTTTTGCAAAATCTGCAATTGCCTTATCCAAGTACTTTGCTTGCACGGGTGTCCGTATCTCTGCCACCACCTCTGTGGTCTCCATATCCTCTGTCAATGCCTTGGTGCCATACTTGTCCATCCACATGGCAACTGCCTTGAGTAACTGACGGGGAACAAAACGAATCTCCTTCTCGCTGACGATGCGGTTTTCTGTGCCAGGGTATGCCGACATCTTCAGCACTCCTGGAAAGAAATTCTTGAAGGATAAGCCTTTGGTACGAAAGATCTGATAGGGTGAGGTGCCTGATTTAATCTTCGGTTCTGCAATATATGCAACCACTCCCTTGCCCTGAATGCTGATCGTCCATCCTGCAACACCTTCTTTATTCGTGTCCTCCATAAAGGGAGTGAAGCGATACTTACCGATGAGTTGCTGAGATGCCTCGGAGAGAGTATTGATGCCGTTGATGTTCTTGCGGGGAAGTCTGCCGTCCCAATTTTCGTTGAATGTTTTCATGATGGTATTTAGTATACTATAGTCCTGTGCCATTCACAAGGGGCACATTGGCCCTCAACCTGTAAAAGGCATTGTGGCCATCGGGAATTTTTTTTGAAAATGGGGAATACCGAAATATGAAAAGGGAAAGGGGGTGGGGGCCACTTTGTTTTCATGGGAGAACCTGTATGTGTATTGGGGGATATGGGGGCATTGGGAAATTGGAATTGGATTCGGCATACAAGGGTAGGGGGGGTCTTCGCCACACCGAGGCTCCATGGCATGTACCGCAAAATTATAAAGTGGGCCGACATATTTCAAAACCATTTCTATAAGTTTCACGCATCGCACAGTGTCTCCCACCTGTCTCCCGCGACACTATCTCAAAACATATTCCATATTTTTTTATAACTTCGAATCGCTTTTCATAAGCCCACAGCATGCCCACACATGCCCACAGCATGCCTACGAGAGTCGCCATCACAATACTTAAAATCATTTTCATAACTCTCATATAAGAAAACCCCCACCTCACAGAGAGGCAGGGGTCTTGCGTGAAAGAAAGATTGTTAATGAAGCATCACATCACATATCCCTTACTTAGAAGGGGCAGTTACCCTTCACCGTAGAGGTCTTGGGAGTCACCACCTGCTCAGTAGCAGCAGTCGGAGCAGCACCGAGCGTATCAGCATCGTTCGATGCATCCATCTTCTGATACAGGTCGATGAAGGCAGCACGGGTCGCAACATCGAACCGAGTAGTCACCTTCTCAATCGCCTTAGCACGGTCACCGTAGATGGCGAGTGCATTAGCCGCCTGAACAAGTCGGCGAGTAGTCACTACATCTTCAACGGCACCTTCAGCATAAGACTTACGAATTGCTTGCGCCCACTTGACGATGACAACCGCGAAGTCATCCTGATCGGTAACACCGAGGTAGTTCAGAACGCCCTTCACGATCTTGGTTTCCACCACTTCGGACGGATAGTCCTGTTCGACCGTCTCAGGAACACGATCAAGGAAGGCTTCATTCATGGAATTCGTACCCACGAACTTGCCCGTATCGTCACCGCGACCCTTCGTATTACCCGTCAGGAAGACATTAAATCCCTTTTCAGGCTTGACCCATGTATTGGTCTTCTTGAGGAAGATTGCCTTACCTTCAAGGACAGGCTGCAAGCACATGATCTTGACCGTACCGAGATCGACCTCGTCAAGGAGAAGAATGCCGCCTCGCTTCATTGCAACGATCACGGGGCCGTCAACCCATACGGTCTCTCCACCCACGAGTCGGAATCCACCAAGCAGATCGTCCTCAGAGGTTTCGGGTGTAATGTTCACACGGAAGAATTCCCGATTGTTTTCCGCACAGGCTTGTTCAATCGTAGTTGTCTTACCGTTACCACTCAGACCCGTAATGTAGACGGGGTAGAACTTGCGGCTCTTGACCACTGCGGAGACATCCTTATGCGCTCCGAAGGGAACATATGTTTCCATACGCTCAGGAACAAGAGTACCGCCACCCATAAATGCCAAACTCATATCGGCAGTAGGGGTAGCCGCAACAGTCTTGACCACTGATACGGGAACATCGGTCGGAGGAGCAACTGCCTCAGGCACTGCGACCTTCACAGGCTTGGCAGCAGCGACAGCAGGAGTGCTGTCATCCGTATCGGGGAGGGTATACAGACCTCGACCCGCCCGATAGGCAGGATCGTTGGTGAGCCATTGTGGGAGGTTTAGACCTGCCTCAGTAGCAACAGACTCGACTTGCGAACGGGATAGGACGGTAGCAGTCGGATATGCCTTACGGGCGGCAGAGACGAATGCTTTTTGCTTTGAGGTTAGATGCGTCATAGAAGAGTTCCTTTCTTTCACATCTGAAGTATAGGGTATTCCAATAGAATTACAACCCCTAGGGGATCACAAAGTAAGAAAGTTGTGCAGATATTTGTTATCGGACATAGCACGGCGGGCCCTATAGTAGAGGGGGATTATGATCTTTCCTTAAGGAATTTCTATGAGAAGGTTATGGGTATGGAAAGTGAAATATATTTGAAAAAACCCCATTAGAATGCCCCAAACGGCTTGCAATTCTATTGGAATACCCTATACTTCGGGTGTAAGAGAAAGAGAGAAATTCCCATGACAGCGACTCTACCAACCTCAACGAACCTCGAAGCAAAGAACCTCCTAGCCAAACTGATGGCTACTGAGGACATTACTGTTGAGCATGATCCGTCTGCTCAGACTGCGATGTTCGATATGGAGAAGCGAGTCCTGACCCTGCCTGTATGGAAGAATCTCAGCAGCGATACTCTTGATCTTCTCATCGGTCACGAAGTGAGCCATGCCCTGCATACACCTGCGGGGCGCGAACCACTGACGAGCGCATGCGAATACATCGATAAGAAGCACATGAACACTGCGAAAGACTACTTGAATGTGGTCGAAGACGCACGAATCGAACGAATGATCAAGACCCGCTTCCCTGGCTTGCGTAAGTCATTCGTTGCGGGTTACCGCGATCTGCTAGAGCGCGACCTGTTCGGCATCAAGAAGATTTCCGATCTTGCCGAACTTCCGCTCGTGGATCGAATCAATCTACAGTACAAGATCGGTTGGCTCAAGACCATCCCCTTCACCGCTGAGGAACTGAGTTTGGTTCAGCGAGTCGCGACTACTTCGTCATGGGACGATGTGGTCAAACTGTCTAAGGAAATCTACGATCTCGCCAAGCAACAGGCTAAGGATCAAAAGGATAAGGAAGAAGAAAAGGGCGATCAGGGTTCTCCTGATGGTGCCGAATCCGAAGATGATACGGATGAAGAGTCCGTTCCTACTGATGGGGATGACGGTGAGGATAGTGACGATGTTGAGGATAACTCAATGTCCAAGCCTACCGATGCCGATGATGACTCCGATGAGAAGTCTAAGGATTCGAAGTCGGGTGAAGAATCTGCCGATAACGAGGATGCTGAGGATAGCACCGAGGGTGGCGATAACAGCACCGACTCCGATGACGATGCCGAAGATGGTGATGGTGAGGACGGTGAGGGCGAAGAAACCGCTAGTAACAAGTCCGAGAAGACCGAAAAGAATACTGAAGACGATGATGCTCCTGCTCCTAAGAGTAAGACTCAGTCTTCTGTCGAAGACAATCTTAAGAATATGATCGATAAGGATGCGGTCATGCCTGTCTATGCCGATCTTCCCTTGATCGATGAGGGATATGTGGTCTCTCTCAAGGATATGCGTCAGACTCTTACGGATTGGATGAATAAGGATCCGCGAGTCGCAACGGTTCTTCCTGCCGTCTATGCCTCATGGAAGGCAAATCATATGAATTCGGTTCAGTCTCTTGCTACCGAGTTCGACCGCCGTAAAGCCGCCGATGCCCACAAGCGTACTGCTGTGGCTGAGACGGGCAGCATCGATCCGAATCGTCTCCATGCCTACCGCATCGCTGAGGATATCTTCCTTCAGAATGCCTATGTGAAGGATGGCAAGAACCATGGTCTCATGCTCGTCCTCGATATGTCGGGTTCCATGGCGGCTCAGTTCCACGATACGATGATTCAACTCGTCACCCTTGCTCACTTCTGCCGCCGCGTGAACATCCCGTTCACCTTCTATGGGTTCACGGATCGGGCAAAGACTGTTGGCAATAACAAGCCCTCCTTCAAGACGGGCAGTTTCAACGGTAACGAAATCAATACTCGTCTCGTCACCCTGCTTCAGGATGGAATGCGAACCACTGAGTTCGCTGAGGTTTGCAGTCTTCTGCTGCTTGCCTCTGCTACTGCGGGTGGAGGACTGAGTGTCATGCATCCGACTTCGCAGGTCATCAAGGACAAGTACTCTGCCTACGGCCCGCCCGTTGCATGGATGACTCTTGACAATACGCCGACTAACGGCGCACTGCTTGGGATGCCCCAACTGATGGCTGAGTTCAAGAAGAACAAGCGGGTCGAGATTATGAATCTGATCGTCCTGACCGATGGCGAGTCTTCCGATGACTTGTCAGACCATCATGCGGCATACAACAGTAATAACTCTCGCCGCCGTCCTATCGTGTGGCGCGATCCCAAGAGTAAGAAAACTTATAAGATGTCGAAGGAGTCTCACTACGGTTGCTATGCTCTTGGTCGCATCGAACAGTCTGAAGTGCTTCTTCAGATCATTCGGGATCGGGTTGGTGGAAATCAGATCTGCATCCACCTGACTAACAAGTCTGAGGCTAAGGTTCTGATTCCCCGACACAGCCCCGATCCTTACGATCAGGTTGCCATTGCCGCCATGATGAAGAAGTTCGTCAATGAAGGTTGGGCAAACCTGAAGAACAGTCACGGGTATGTCGAGTACATCATGATCAACTCGCAACTGACTAGCACTGATGAACACCTCGTTCTCACCGATGTGAACGATATCAATGATAAGAAAGCAATCAATCACCTCCGCAAGACCTTCACTGCCAAGATGGCAGCAGGTCGAGCCAACCGCCCGCTGCTCACTCGTGTCGCTGAACTGATCAGTAAGTAATCTTAAGATTCCAATAGAAAGGATATGACTTCCATGCCGATGCCGTATGACCCCGAGAATGACGAAGCCTACGATGACCTCCTCGCCCTCGACCCCAACGATCCCGACAACTATGACGATGAGGATGAATGGGACGATGACGATGACATCCCCGAGGATGAGGTTATGGAGACCGATGAGGATGAGGATGATGACTTCATCTATGACGAGGACGAGGATGACTCCTTTGATCCTACCGAAGAGGATGAGGACGATGAAGAAGACGAGGATCTTTAAATGACAATTACTACTTCTTATATGTCCTTGCAGCAGTTAGGTATTCCACAGGGATATCTCACAGGCAATCCCATTCTCATGGCGCAAGACTTATACACTCGACAGTATCACTGCATCGACTCTGATACTTTCAATGCACTCACGACTGATCAATGGCATAAGAACGAACTTATGTCTCAGTCATATTCGGGGAACATCGCACTCATAGATCCTGCCACACAAATCGTTGCACACATCTATGATGCCGAGCAGAC
>Ga0209296_1003336_pt1 | contig 10963 bp, 12 predicted proteins | sample S_130206_EF_Meta_FD_187319 | JGI IMG/M metagenome (GOLD analysis project Ga0209296, IMG submission 187319) | Freshwater microbial communities from Lake Simoncouche, Canada to study carbon cycling - S_130206_EF_MetaG (SPAdes) (version 2) | ecosystem: Environmental > Aquatic > Freshwater > Lake ...
CCGTGCTCAATTTCTGCTCGTAGGTAGTGCAGCGCGACTGTAAATACGCCACATTGTCGGTGAAAGCGGTATCCTCTCCAGGAATAAGACTATATCTTTTTTCCGGTATAATCAAAGGCTTCACTTGCGTCGTAATCGGCCGACACGCTGTACATATGGACTCGTTAAACACGTCGACCCTGGCGGGTAAAGCGCCGCGGCACGTACGACATTGGATGGTGGGCGTGGCGACTGGCACTAAGCCCCCGGGCCGGTCCATCGGCATCCCCGTCGCCGCGCGACTATAGCCTAAACTCGTCTGATATTGTTTCCGCCATTGGTTCAGCGGCCGCGCGGCAAAACGTGTACCATCGCCCGTCGCCGTATTTTTATGATAGGAGGCAAAGAGATGGTTCATTTATTCTATAAAGATATATTTTTACACCACCTACAAGGTTTTTACACCACCTACAAGGTTTTTAGACTACACACAAGGTTTTTTGCCCCGATAAACTCATCGGCACGCATACCTGGTACTTCGATTTCGTAAAATACGGCGTCGATGCCATCCCGAGATAACGTGAGGCACTCGAACCAAAGACCTCTTTATAGGAGGCCGCATTCTTATTCACCGTGTTTAATTTTAAGCGGGTCAGGCGGTCACTGCTATCCACCGCGCCTTGTTTCCCGTATTGCGCATTGTTGGGTTTATAAATGGTTTTGGCCGAGAAAGTATTCGCAACGGGGCATGTAATACAATCTTGCGTTTGCCTGGTAGCGTTGGTCTGTGTCACTGGCAATAAATTACCGGTGGCGTCCAAATAAGTGATACCCGGCACCGGTAGCGCGGTTAATTTCTGGTCGTATAAGTTCCCGCGGCTGCGCATATAGCTTTGGTGGTCGGTGTAATACGTTTTGCTTAAAAGTGTAGTGGCAGCTTTGATGCGGTTGAGCGCGGGATTGCACGGGCCTGTTAAACACCCGCTGGCATCCAGCATCCTAGAAAAATTGGTATTATTCACTTTCACTATATTTTCTTTGAGACCCGTCGTGTCGCCCGTGGCATGAAGTAAACAGTTTGTATTGGCGGCGATGTCGCCTAAATAAACGGTGCCACCGGGTATATCCATCGGCATGCCAATGCCCGCGCGCCGCCCCGGCACCCCGCTGCCGCTTGTGGGTAGCAACTGCTTGCGCCAGTGCCGAATGGGATTGGCCTTAAAAGGTGTGCCGCCGCCGGTTAAATCAGGGCGCGAATAAGAAGGTACCGCACTATTTGTGGCCAAGCCTTTCCATGTTATATAAGGTGAGATGGGTAATAAGGCCATTTATAATAGAGAGATATTTTAGAATAATCTTAAAATTATATATATATGATACTGGTAAAATCACTTATTGCCATATTATTGCTCATTATCGTTTTTGCTATTTATAATAATTGGGACTATTTTGCCAGCAAATTCGATGGGCGCGAAGGCTTCGAGCAGCAACAGGGGCAATGGCAAGCGGAGCAGCAAGGGCAGGGGCAAGCGGAGCAGGGGCAAGCGGAGCAGCAAGGGCAATGGCAAGCGGAGCAGGGGCATGAAGAGCATGAAGGTCTCTGGCAGGCCGAAGCCGAGGAAGCCGAGAAGGAAAGGGCCGTTGAAGAAATAGCCTACACACTACCTTCCGCCGTCGAAAATTATGAACTCCATGCGGGCGATGCCAAATTTATTAGTGAATTACAAGAAAAAATGACCGAATTATTTCAATTAAGCGAGAAAGCAACGAATATAAATAAAAATATAAAATTATAAAATATATACTAATAAAAATATACACTAATAATAAATGCCAGTCGACGAATCTAGCGAGAACATAGACAGCGGTAGTCAAATGGGCCAAGTGAAAGCACCTGGTGGTATAACAGCCTTAGAAGATAAACTATTAGGCCCTTCATATGATTATGCTGGTCAGATACATTCCCCCGAAGAAATGGGTATGAGTTCTGCCGGTAATTTTGGCGCCTTGACGAATGATATAAAAGGGCTACTCGGGTATATTGATTTATTAATCAGCGGGAAGTGTAAATTAGGTAAGTGCGCGAGCAAAACAGGTGGGCCTTTAGGCAATAAATTTTTCCTAGATACTGCGGTTAAATGCAAAGATAAAGCAAGTGGAAATGAAGTGACCCGTTCGATTTATATTAATAATGTGCCCGACGGCACAATACCTTTTATTTCTAATATGGGTGATGGGGTTAGTTTTGATGAATTTACAGGTCTTGTGCCCGGCATTATGAGTAATGTAGCACAAATCCATCCGATGCAAATTTTAACCGCCTTTACCACCGGAGCCAGCCCGACATGCCAGGCGGTGACAATGCCCACCGTCGATGCCGTTACAAACGCAGTCGGCAGTGATACCCGCTATATTATGAATGGGGATATTGATATGATGAACAAAAGTTGGTTCCCAGACGTCGATGGGCAGCGAAAAGGCGATTATGATACCAGCGATGACAACAAAGATGGCTTTTGTAATCAGTCTAATGTTGATGGGGCTAGTTCTAAATCAGTTTTGCGACCGGCAAGCTTGCGTGGTGCGAGCTTAAAGAACTCCATCGATTATAGCAACATGCCTAACGATATTATCATTAAATTTTATTTCAGTATCCTTGGCTTGTTAGGTATGTACATTTTACTACGCTTAATGCTGCGAAAAAAATAATTAAATAATATTGAATTTATATATTATTGAATTTATATATTATTTAATTTATATATTATTTAATTTATATATTACTTGCGCTTAGGTTTTCGGCTACGCTTTGCCTTTTTATGTTTGCGGCTGCGTTTTGTCTTTTTGTGTTTGCGACTGCGTTTGCGTGTGCGTCGGCCTCCACCTACTGCTGCGGGTGCGGCTTCTGGTTTGTCATTTCCGACTAAGGCATTCGCCTTGCCGACAAGGTCTTGAAATTTTCCTACCACAGCTTCTTTTGCGTCAGCAGCTTTTCCGGTAACTGCGCCTATTAAGGCTGCTTGACCCTCTCTGACCTTGTTTTCGGCTTGTTGGGCCACACTCGGTTTTTCCGCACCTGGTTCACCAGAAGGGCAGGGGCAGGGGCAATTTTTATCATTTGTTGGTGCAGGCTCTGCTGGCTGCTCTGCTGGCTGCTCTGCTTGTGCTGCCACCTGGTCTGCTGCCACCGCATCTCCTTCTACTCCAGGTGCGCCTCCGCGTTTTTTATGATGCGCTTTTTTGTTAAAATGAGTGGGTTGTAATTGTGAATTTCCCATTTTATATTATCTATATATTTAAATTGCGCCTTTCTTTTTGGGTGCCACGCATCCATTTCCCCGACAACGCGCTAAAGCCGTTTTTATAGATGTTTGGTCAGGACCGCTAAAAGATAGCATTTGGGTATTAATATAATTCGTTGAACTTTTTCCTGTCGCTTCAATCCCCTTTAAATTAATATGTTCGGCGCAACTGCGGGACCCCGACGCACCATACCATTTTTTTTTGCCGGAGGGAGGTGTCCCTAGAGGCACTGTGTGCGGTGGCGTGGTTATTTGCCCGACTAGATTTACATTTTGATTTACATTTCGGTTATAAGCGGCGCGGGACATGGCAAAAAAACTGCCCTGGGTCATTTGAACAGGCTTAAAGGGCATCCCCATAACCACGTCCGTGCGATTGTTTGGCAGATTTTGTTTCAGCGGAATGGAAGCAGGACCAACCGTTTGCGGTAGAATTAGACTCATGCTATATATATAGCACTTTTTAAAAAACAACCTTCGCCGTGGAACAAGTTCAAGGTTGCGCCAAAGTACTTTTCACAAAAGTACAGCAAAACCGTACCGAGATTGAGAAGATGAACACGAGCGGACCTTATATCCAAGTTTATACCTTTAATCTCGGTACGGTTTGGCTCAACCTTTCTCAAAGGTTGTTTGTTTTCTAAAGGTAATATATATGTCCCCGATGAAAAAGGTCCTCGTCTTGTGCCAACGAAAGGCCGGACCATTCTACGCCGGCAAGGAAGTCCCCCAAAAGATTGAAGAAGAAATCGCCCCCAAAATAAACGACCTCGTTCAATTTCTCGTAGGTCCAGACACATCCATTGAATATTTATCATCTCTCACTGGCGAACATGCGAAGGGCAAGGTTGATATAAAAGGGGAATTGTCTTTAACAAGCTCAACCCCTTTAATTTTAAATCATGGAAAAGTGGAAGAAGAAATAAGTGTGAAAGAATTTATTAACCGATATAAAGGGACGTATGCGTTAATCATCTTAAACACCTGTCCTTTCATGTTTATGGATTTTACGATTATCGATGAGTTATTAGTCCCGACAGGTTTAATTGTTTTTAGTGCGTATCCAAAGGCCATTCCCTCGACCTTTAAAGTGACTAAAACTGAACCTTTATTTCAATTGGATGAAGAATTAATGGAGAGATTGCCGGAATCAATCATCTTTGTCCAGATTTATAAAAAAATAGCTAGAAAAAAGAAGACATCCTCGCCTAAATCAAAGAAATCGTCGGGTAAAACAAAAACACTTGGTAAAACAAAATCCTCGATGAAAAAAAGCGGAGGCAGGCGGACAAAGAAAATAAAGAATAGGGGTAAGAAGAAGTATTAAAAATTATACAAGTCCTAAAAAGTTACGACCAATCTTACTTGTTGCGAACATTCCACAGCCTGATGCGATTTGAAGATAAAAAATATTAGTTTTTTTAGTACAGCATAATAAATAGCCGGATAAACTAATAAAAAGCACGAAAAAAAGCCAAAACAACTTTGTAAATGTGTCCATTATATATATACTTTTAAAAAAAGTATCACAAAAAGTTTTGCCATACTTTTTTAAAAAGTATCATAAAGGGTTTTGCCATACTTTTTTTACACCTTCGCACATTTAAAACGCCGATTATTTAAACTTAAAGATAAATACATAAAGTAATATAATGGAAAATTTTTAAGTAAGTCATTAATAACAGATAGTTATTTGTCTGAATTAGGTTTAGATAAACAAACTTATACCGATTTGGAACTTGTTAAAAATTTAGACTTAATACGTAAGCATTCATAGTATATTATTGAAAAATATGATACTATGAATTGGACTGATTCAACATTTGATACAATAATTCATATTGCTGATTATATCTCTGCAGAGTATAACGAGCATTTTGATGATTATTGGTATTATTGTTTTTATAGTTTCATTTATAATAATATAATTGTTTTTATTGTAAGTGATAGCGAAATATCAAAACCATCTATTCAATATAAATATGTAACATCTCAAATTGATATATGTGATTTGGATAAAATTAAAAAAGCATTTAAATTTTTATAGGCGTTTTAAACCTTCGCATATTTAAAACGCCGAATTTTACAATTTATCAATTTTTTAAGATTTTTCACCCACTACGGTTATAAGAAATAGTTATTGGAAATGTAATAGTTCTATCTTTTCTATATTTAGATTGTAATAATCCAGCGGAATAAATCATCTCAACTTCCTGTGAAATAGGTACATTATCCGCAAATTTTACCTTTATACATAATGGTGTATATTGAAAAATATATAATGGAATATCAACTTCTTCATTCAACTGAATATCTTTTATTTTGTCTCCATCCGCATCCCATAATTCAAGTTTTTGAATATATTCGGCATTTGTAATTGAATTAACACTAAAAAATATATCAAAATCACGTGATAAAGCAAAACTACACTCTGTATAATCTTTTGGTTTAGAAACGGACATTTTTACATCATTACATCTTAAATTCACTCCTTCTGGTAGCATACATAAATCCATCATATAATTATCTGTCTTATTGTGTTCAAATACTAAATCTTTATACGAAATAGACATTTTTAAATATATATGGTATTATTTCTTTATATTAAAATAATCGGCATTTTAAATGTGCGAAGGTGTAAAAGTATCATAAAGGGTTTTGCGGCACTTTTTTTAAAAGTGCGTAATATATAGATGCAAAAATACTTGGTTGAATTTGTTGGGACTTTTTTCTTCCTCTTCGTCATTATTTCTACTGGGCACCCTTTAGCCATTGGCGCGGCCTTAGCGCTTTCCATCTTTCTCGGCGGGAAAATCTCAGGCGGTAATTTCAATCCGGCCGTCACGATTATGATGGCATCCGCAAAAAAAATCCCCACCAAAGATGTATTGCCTTATATTGTGGCGCAAGTGGCAGGTGGGTTGTTGGCGCTGGAGGCGTATAAGTACCTTTGAGCAACCTTTTCCAAAAGGTTGGGCCAAAAGTACCTTTGAGAAAGGTACAGCCAAACCCGAACCAAGATGGGCGGCATGAGCTCGGGCATGAGCTCGGGCATGAGCTCGGGCATGAGCTCGGGCATGAGCTTGGGCATGAGCTTGGCTAAGACATCGGGCATGAGCTTGACTAAGACCTTGGCTAAGACTGTTGAGAGAATAACAAAATATTTATATAATTTTTATAAATATGTTGCCAACATTATGCCCGAGGTCTTAGCCAAGGTTATGCCCAAGGTTATGCCCAAGGTTATGCCCAAGGTTATGCCCAAGGTTATGCCCAAGGTTATGCCCAAGGTTATGCCCAAGGTTATGCCACGTTTTGCGGCACTTTTTTGAAAAGTGCGGTCCTAGCGCCGCACCCGCGCCAACGCCTGCGAAACGGTCGACGCGCCTGCTCCACCATAGGTCAAATCGTTGTAATTGCGATTTACGGCCTGTAGTTTCTTAAACCGGACATAATTCGACGAATCATACACATACTTTTGATTGCCTGTGTAAAAAGCCGTGCCTTGATTGTTGACCCCATCTTGCGGGGCGTGTAATCGGGAAACCATACTACTACTACCGACTTGGTCGATGGGTCGACCTAAAAGCGGTGAGGGCGCCGAATTGATGGACCCCGCCATATCGCCTGCGCTAAAAAATCGTCTAAAGGGTGTGATGGGTGGTGTGGCCGAGACACTGCCGCTGGGCAGAAAAATGCGATTGCCAAAAGCGCGGCGCAAAGTGACCCGCTCCATTTCGCGTTCCCCGCCGCCTTCCATCCCCGTCCCGGAAAAACGGCTGCCTGCACCCGCGCCAATCAAACCACCCTTGGGCTGCGCGCCGGGAATACCTCCGCCTAATACACTTGGAAATCTATCGCCAATAAAACCTGACATTATATACATTAGAACTATAAAAAATAATATAATGTGTTTCAAAGATATATTGCACTTCGCCGTGGAACAATTTCAAGGTACAACCAAATCGGAACCGAGCTTATGCTCTCCATCTCGGTTAGGGTTTGGCTCAACCTTTCTCAAAGGTTGCTTAAAGGTTGCGTGTGCAATCCGCCAAGGGCAAGATTTTCTTTTTACTTTTTTTTATCAAGTCCGCATATTTGGCACGGCATTGTTCCTCACCTAAATCAATACAAACATTTAAACGCCCTAATTCTTCTTTCGTACAGTGTTTACTCATACACGCATCACTCATTTTTCCGCTTTTCGCTTCTAATTGAATGATTTGGTCAAACAAAGGGTTGCCTTTGCGGTTTTTTTGTATACACTCATAGTCATCGTCTTTACATGTTTTGGCTAAAAACGCATCATATTGCTTGTTCATTTTCAGCAGCGCTTTCTCATCGGCCATATATTTTTTTGTTTTACATTTTTTCCAACATTTTACGCGGGCTGCACTGACAATCGCTTGGGAACACATCATTTCTTTATACTTGCCACCCTGCTTTTTACCTCTCGGTGATTTACTTCTTGGTGATTTACTTCTTGGTGATTTACTTTTTGGTGATTTACTTGTTGGTGATTCAAATTTCATAGGTATATAGTCATTTTTACTACAATCTATATCATCTGGTATTATTTTATATCCTAATTCTGTAAATACTTTATAATATAAAAAACAAGATTTTTTACCACCACCATTAAATAGTTTAAAACCGATAATATTTGGATATTTTGAAATTACTTTGTTTATATATTCTGTGAGTAATCTTCTACCAGATATACCTATACCTATATCCTTATATTCTTTAGTTAAATATTTGGGTCTAATTTCTACTTCAGATATATTGATGTAATTGTCATCAGTGGTTTTACCAACAATAATACCTATAATTTCTCCTTCATATAACATATATAATACATGATGTGGTTTGTCCATAATTCTTAATGCATTTTTTTTAAAAAAAGTATTATCATTATCATTCGTTTTTGTATTTCTTAATGAAACATCAATTTTTTCAAGATGAGATTCTTCTTCATCAGCATAATCATTTGAATCTATAAATTCAAACGTTATATTATTCCCTCCAGACAATTTTTTATATTTTAGTTTTTTTGTTTGTTTTGTTTTATAATTTTTTTTTTTTAAAGATTTCATTTTAATATTATACAATATTTTTATTACAACACTTTTGAAAAAGTGCCGCAAAACCACAACCTTTGGGAAAGGTTGAGCCAAACATCGTAGCAAAAAATATAAAAATTTTTATATTTTTTTTATTCCCAATTTTTGCTGCGTAGTTTGGTCCAACCTTTTTTAAAGGTTGATAGTTTGGCTCAACCTTTCCCAAAGGTTGTGTTTTGAAATTATTAATCCTAAAACAAGTGCGAAGGTTATTATATTTTATATATATAAAGATGGAAATATGTTATCCAGCACTTCTATTAGTTATTTTAGGAATATTAACTATTATTCAAGCAAGTAAGGCAGGGTTGTATTGGAAAGCTGGGCCAATTTTTGCATCACCTGCTTTTATTTTTGCTTTCATATCCTATTATTTATGTAAAAAAGGTTATAAAAAAATGGCTTGGATTGCGCCTTTGCTTGCTGTCATAGGTACAGGTATGATACTTGCGGGTATATAACATGCGAAAGAGTTAAAAAATATATAAAGAAATTTTTTATATTTTTTAATCCCAATTTTTGCTGCGAAGTTTTCCTGCGAAGTTTTCCTGCGTAGTTTGGCTCAACCTTTCGAACTTGTTCCACGGCGAAGGTTGTTAGGTCATAATCCGCGGCGCAATATTCATCGATATCAATTCCTGGAACATCAATTTACATGAATACGGTAATTCCACGTACGCAAAGTCGATGCGGTTATCGCATGTCTTACAGTAATGAATATGCATCTGGTCATTGAACGCCGCGATTAAACCACAACGTTTACATACATGTACCCGGAACGCATCCGACACATCATACATCCGTTCTTTCGTGAACCGCGACGCCCCGTGTGAGCACATACAATCACGTTCCATTTCCCCAAACCGTAAACCGCCATCCTTGGACCGCCCTTCCGCCGGCTGTCGCGTGAGATTCACCATCGGCCCTATGCTGCGACTATGATGTTTGTCCGAGACCATATGCTTCAAGCGCTGATAGAAGACGGGCCCTACGAAAATGGATGTTTCAATCTGTTCCCCCGTGAGGCCGTTGTACAAGAGCTCATTGCCATTCGATTCGTACCCCACCTTCTGCAGTTCTTTACATATATCCTTGATATCAAATTTGCCAAAACTCGTGCCATCGCCGAATAGGCCAAGTTCCAAGAGAGTTTTGCCCAAGACCGTTTCTTTCAATTGCGCAATCGTCATCCGCGACGGAATCGCGTGCGGGTTAATAATAATATCCGGCTTCACGCCGCTGGGTAAGAACGGCATATCGCACTCGGGGATAATATTGCCTATCGTACCCTTTTGCCCGTGGCGACTGCTGAATTTATCGCCAATAATCGGCTTCCGCACCGTGCGGAGGCGCACCTTACAAAAGTTATAGCCATCGCCGTTCCTTTCAATATAATTTTTGTCGATATACGTCTCCTCGCCGCCCGTCCGGTGGATGCGGCTCTGGTCTTCGTATTTAATGCGCTTCGTGTGGTCATTGCGCGCGTCTTTAATTGGCAAGACCTTGGAAATAATGATATCGCGATTTTCGACCAAGGTGTTTTCGGGTATCACGCCCTGCGCATTGACCTTGTCATAATTCCCGAATTTCATGCCCTTGGTTTTTGTCGGGTCGGGTTTACAACGAATTTCTTCGTCCCCGTGAATTTTCTTATCCTCGTCTTTTTCGGTATGATAAATGGTCGCCTGAAAGAGCCCGCGGTCAATCGAGCCCTTGTTAAAGAGGATACTGTCTTCTTGATTGTAGCCCGTGTGTGCCATAATCGCCACAATGACTTGGCAGCCGGACGGAATTTTATTCAACTCAATCATATTCATGACCCGCGTTTCGACCAGCGGACGCATCGGATAGGTTAAGACATACGCCGTCTTGTCCATCCGGTTATCGAAATTTGTCACATACATCCCCATCGCCTGCTTGCCCATCGCACATTGATAGGTATTACGTGGCGATTGATTGTGCTCAGGGAACGGAATACACGACGCCAAGATGCCAAAGATGGTGCTCGGGTGAATTTCGCAGTGCGTATACTTATAGATAAACTGGTCTTGCTTGTTTTTCAGCATCGATGGCTCCATCGCAATCATGCTCATATTTTGCTCCGCCGAATCAATGTATTCTAGGACGCTTTCCTCAATACGACAATCCGTGAATAAATCCTCCCAAGTCAATTCCTTTTTCTGGAGTTTTTCAATAATGTCGTTGGTCAAGACTAATTTATTGTTGCGGACGCGGAGCAAGGGTCGCACGAGCCGACCGGAATCATTACACACCCGGATTTCCTTGCGCTGGATATCAAAGATAATCGAGGTATAAATATTGATAATACCCTTGTATTTTTTCACTTTCAACGACTCGTATAATTCGATGGGGTTCAAGACAATACCGAGCCACGTGCCGTTGACAAAGACCTTCACTTTCTGATACAATTCCTTCTCTGTGAGCGTGGCGATGGGGACCACATAAGGTTCCACGTAATCATAGAGCGAATTACTGTTACAGGGAATGGTCACCCGCGCCATATAACTCATATTTTTCACGACACCGACGCTGGCCCCT
>Ga0209296_1003337_pt1 | contig 10962 bp, 16 predicted proteins | sample S_130206_EF_Meta_FD_187319 | JGI IMG/M metagenome (GOLD analysis project Ga0209296, IMG submission 187319) | Freshwater microbial communities from Lake Simoncouche, Canada to study carbon cycling - S_130206_EF_MetaG (SPAdes) (version 2) | ecosystem: Environmental > Aquatic > Freshwater > Lake ...
CTCCTGCCATTTTTTCTTGGGTACGACCAAATGCTGCGATACCTAACACAGCACCCATTGCGATATGGAATAATCCTGCACCTTGCAGGGTCAACGGATTCCATTGTGTTATTGATGTATGAGTAAATGTTTGTAATAAACTCCATAGGATTGGGAATAAGATCATGTCAAACATACACACTACCATGTACATCCAACCCATCATTGGACGCCATTTTGAGTTCATCCAATCTTCTTTTTTCTGTTCGCTTGCGCTTTTTACTTCTTCTGACATAGTTTTCGCTCCTATTTGTCTGCTGTATTATTTAACTGATTCGAAGATTTTCTTCTGTTCCTTGTACCATTCCTGCCACATCTTTAATTTTTCTGCGTTTTCGTGGCAGCTTCCGTAGTTTTCAACGACTCTGTCGAGGAGCCTACTGGCTTCAACTCCCGAGGGGGTTCCATCAGTTGCGGCGGCACGCTCGGGAACTTCATTACGACTGGCGCTGTCGTGCAAGCTGATAGTAGACTTAGGCAAAGTACACTGAGCATCAAGTTGCTTGCCCGCAACTTCTTTGATAATTTCTCTATTGACATAGACATTTTCCTTGACTATTTTGATCTTTTCTACAATTTTAGTTTCTATTACTGTGTTGACCTGCTGACTTTTTTCTTCAGCTGCTTTGACTTTGGCTTCTAATTCTGCTACACGTTCGCGCCAAGCCATTTCTGTTCCATGGCTTCCGAACAAATAACTACCTGCTACTAACAATATTACCCCAATTAGTTCTGCAGGCAACTTGTATTGAGAAATCAGCGGAATCCATGTGACCAACTTGCTGGCCACATACAGCCCAACGCCAACAGCAATCAATAGATAAGTGATCCAAAGGAAGAAGCTATCTGGAATCAGCGCCAGCACCCAATGAATCTGCCCCACGATCAGTGCGCTCCAAAAATATGCAGAGCGTGTTCGTAATGTTTGATTCGATCTTCAAGGCCAATAGTACCACCGTTGATACGCTTGGTTAGTGTAAGAATATCGCCCTTGTCTGCCCATTGATTAAGATTGTTTTGATCCCAGAAGAAGCAAGCACTTTGTACAGCACCTTCAAATGTTTGTAGGTACTCAGAAGCTTCCTCTACAGGAACATCTATACTGGCCGCAAAGAATGTGTAGTTGTCTTTTCCGGTAAGCTGTATCAGTCCACGACCACAGTATTTAAATCCGTCTCCAGACTCTTCAGGCCCATTGCCCATACGATTAGCGTACACTCTATTAGCAATCTTTTCAGGCTTATTGGCGTATGCAGCTGCGATAGCATCGTCTGGAAAGTATTTAGGAAACACTTTTCTAAGACTGGCTGCTTTGTAGTTTAAATTTTCTTTGAGGAACACAAATCCACCACTTTCATGAGCGCACTGTGCCAAGAAGGCTGCTACACGCTGTGGAGTATTGATATCATATTCCGGGAGTATGGCATCTAGCGCATCGTACCAGTTCTGTAGGTATTGGTTTTTTGGCAGCATTTCTTTCAACTGCGCTTTGGTAAAATCAAATGTAAAGCTCATTATTAGATCCTTTTTAATAACATCGAACGTTCGCCGTTGTTGAACACAAATGTGTCGCCTATTTTATTTATGGTGTAATCTCCTAGAACCTTTGTGAGCCAAAACACTTCACTAGTAGCTGCTTGATCTACAGTATATCCATCTGTGATGCCTTCCAAGATAGATTCTGTGTCGCTGTCTTTGACGATTTCTAAACGAACCTGAGCACCAAATGGTTTTGATATAGTGATTTTATTACCGTCGAGACTGAGATCGTCCATCAGGGTCTTTGAAAAGAACTTTTTCACATCCTCAGTTTTGTTTCGATTCACAAACTCTTTGTATTCATTAACACTGGAAGGTATCTTGGATTTGAGGTTATCAGTATTAACTTCATGTACCTGTTTTTGTTTATAGTATTTGAATTTGAATTCATCTAGGCCTGTGAGTTTTTTAACACCGTAGGTTAGTTCCTGTATGTGTTCTGCAAGTCTAGGTGTTCTGCTGATTTCCACAAACACGGAATATTCTCCGTTGTTATCTTCGCCACTGCTGACATCAGCATCAAGAACGAACTCATATCCTTTTTCGATAAACTCCATGAGATCCTTGGCAGGTGATCTGTCCTTGACCTTGAAGCTGACCACGCAGACATCTTGATCTTCACCCATCTTAGATCTAAATGAATCGACTTCAAATATATCATGGACCATCTCTTTTAGGTCAGTGGCTCTTAGCCCTTCGTTAAGCTGCTGGTTGTTCTGCTGGTTGTGCATTTGCCATATCCTGTGCTTGTTGTTCTGCTGGGTCGATAGAAGAATTAATGATGTTAGCATTAACAATGTCTTCGATCTTGTTCTTATCAAGTTCTGTGTAACCTCTATTAATGTCACTCATCAGTTTCTTAGGCATGCTAATCTTGATCATCCATATTTCTTTGTGATCAATCTTGCCTTTACGTGTGCCTGGTCGTATATCATCGGGAGTCTTGATCTTCCGTACTGTAGCGATCTTGCTTTCAGCTACCTGTACTCTGCAGCCGTATTCAGTTAGTCTTTTGCCGCCTGCAGGCTCCGGAAGTTGCTCATAAGGCCACATAAATGTGCATTCCACATAGTATCTGCTTTCTTTTGGCCCTTCTACAAGTTCGCCATCAATCCAGCTGTCGAACACATACACATCTAATTCGTCCAACACACGCTCAAAGTCTTTGAGCAGTTGTAGACTGTTGTTAGACCCGTAGATCTGTTCAATGTTGCTGATAATATCTTTAATGTCTGCCATAGTATCTCCCGTTGTATTTATCGTCGAAATACAAACATAACACATAACTTTTAGAGCCAGGGGTTAAATACACATGTGTTCGGTCACGGACACTACGGTTTGAGGTCCGTGCCTAACACTTACAGGAGGGCTAACCTTATATGAAGCGAAAAAGAGCGCAAGTTCAGCAAAACGAGCAATATGATCCACGATTCCCTAACAATGTAATAAATATTGATCATAGATTAAATGAAAAACGCAGAAGAGTACAGATTTATCCCAAGAGTCTAAGCCAAGAGACTTATCTACTTAAACTAAACGACCCCAACAAAATGATTGTATTCGCTATCGGTCCAGCCGGTACGGGTAAAACCATGCTGGCAGTTCAGTGGGCTATAGATCAACTCAAGTACGGATCTGCAGATAAAATCATAATTACTCGACCTGCTGTGAGTGTTGATGAAGAACACGGATTCTTGCCCGGGGACCTAAATGAAAAAATGGCACCTTGGACCAAGCCAATATTTGATGTAATCGCAGAAAATTTCAACGCCAGAGAGATAGAAAATTTTATCAAAGAAGGAGTGATAGAAACCAGTCCTTTGGCATATATGCGAGGTAGAACTTTTAAAAACGCAGTGGTCGTAGCTGATGAGATGCAGAACGCAACTCCTAGTCAGATGAAAATGTTACTGACTCGTCTAGGAACAGGCAGCAAAATGGTGGTAACAGGAGACCTCCAACAAGCTGATCGTCCTAGCAACAACGGCCTACTAGAGTTTTTGGGATTGTATAATAACTTTCAGGGCCACAGATATGTGGATCTAGTAAAATTCGATGTGCAAGATGTCGAACGTCATGATGCTGTCAAGGAGATACTAGCAATCTACGGCGACAGTTAATCTTTAGGGAGGTAGGGGGTCAAGCGATCCCCTAGTACTCTTTTGTAAAACTCAAGCATGTCATCATATCCTGCATCGGGATTAAGACCGTTCTTGATCACAGTTTTCTTTTCAAAGTCTAGTATAACCTTAGACATTTGAAGATCGGTACTTCTATAGTGCCTTTTAAATTCAGTGACCTCATCATATTTGCCATCAGGCTTCTTGATGTATTTCACTATCATGTATCTATTATCCATCTATGCTATTTCCTTCTTGATCTATTTCCATCCAGGTATGATCACCCATGTATTTTACCTGAGCCTGGTATTCGTAGTCTTCTGGAGCACTACTAGACCAATCAGTCGGACCATTCTGTGTTAATAACGTATGCTGTTTTCGTGTGTCCCATACTAGCCAATACACATTGCCCATCACTGGTTGAAACTGATATACAGCAGCATGAACAGCATCTGTGATTTCTAATCTACGCTTAATGGCTTGTGCTTGTTTTTCTAACACATTGACCAGTTCTACAATTCGATCATATTCTTGCTGGGCAAACATTCTAGCATGATTGATCATTAGATCTTTTTGCTTGGTTACCGGAACTAGCTCAAATTTAACTCCGCCTGCTTCCGTGGGATACTCTGATACATTCTTATTAAAGAAAGGTACCAGTGTTCCGCCTATGTCAGCATCAAAACTATGCCTGCCTTTGGCTAAGTTTGATTTTTTATCCGACATTAATCTTTGATAATTTTACCAGAGTGGCAGCAAGATTGATTTCTGGATCAATGATCAATGTGTGATCTACTAGTCCTTGTTTGATAATCTGCAGAGCCTTGTCTTGATTTTCTTCTGAGCCAAAAATATCCAAGTGGTTGTAGAGCCATACAAATACTTCTTGCATTTCTTCAGCACGTAGTTTACCGCACAGCATCTTACGTGCTTCTTGTATCTTTCCTGCTCTGAACAACTCAACCATATCAAACTTCCACTCTGCAGATCCCACATCCTCTTTGGTTGCACTGTGCAGTTTAGCATCGTTGGTATTCTGTTGCAGCAGATTCAAACATTTACGTAGATCGGGATATGTAGTAGACACATACATATCCAAGGTGTCTAAATCAAATTCAATGTTTTCTTCAACCAATACAGTAGCCGCACGGGCAGTAAATTCAGTTTGATCTAGTTTTGAGAAATGCCATTGCTGACAACGACTGTGCAGAGCAGGCACAATCATATTAGGATTATTACAGGTTAAGATAAAGCGAGCATAGTTTGAATACTCTTCTATAATGCCTTTCAATGAATCTTGTGCTTGCGGACTTAGACGATCTGCTTCATCTAACAGTACCACCTTAAAGGCACCCCAAGCGATACTGCTGATGAATGGTACTATCTTGTTACGTATGAAATCAATGCCTGTTTCTCGACTGGCGTTTACTTCTAGTACATCAGCATCAAGGATTTCGATTTCGTTGACTAGAATCTTGGCCATGGTGGTTTTACCAATGCCTGGAGGCCCACTTAACAGTAGATGAGGAATGCTTTTTTCTTTAACCCACGTTTCGACCTGTTTTCGTTGTGCAGAGTCACGCCACACATATCCTTCCATCTTTTTAGGACGGTACTTCTCTACCCATAGTTCTTTCATTGTTTCTCCAAAAACGGTTTTAAATTAGGCGGAGTCCAACCATCGGGCTTGAGAACTTTGCCATCTTCACGTTTAATTACTTTGCCTGTCTTTTTATCAATCTTGGCAAAGTTTGTACTCATAACTTCTTTCCATGCACCTTCAGCATCGAACCCGGCTGAGTGAATGGCACCTATGGTCACAACCAGCATGTCAATGAGCGCATCGAGCATTTCTACTTTGTCTTTATTAATAATTGCTTGATTGAGCTCTTCGGCTTCTTCTTCAATCAATCCAAGATACATATTAAATTGATCTCTATTTTCTATATCTGCGGTTTGATCACAGGCCCGCATGAATTTTTCTTGATCACGAAACGGATTAGTCATATAACTCCTTCAAGACTTTAATATTTTTATTATATGCTTTTTTTCTTGTGTGTGCAACCACTCCTGTTCCAAATCACCAAAGTCTGGTGATCTAGCCAAGGCTTGATCTACAAGTTGTTTGATCTGATATAGATCTTGTTTGCAATGCCATTGCGTGTATCCGTCATTGTACGGACTAGAGATTTCTCTGGCGAGACTATGTACCTGAGAAGTGATATCACCCACTTCCCAATTTTTCTTAAATCCCATTAGCTGATCTTAGATAAGTTTCCTGGCATGAAATCTTCTGGATTAATATTCAAACTTGATCCGTTTGAAAATTCCTGACCAATATAAAAGTCATTTGGTCTTTCGTCGGCAACTGCTATAACAGACTTTACTTCAACTTTTTGAAATTCTTTTTCACCGTCACCGTCGTTGATTTTAATCTTACGAGTCCAACGACCGTGTTCAATAAGAACCCATTGTCCTTCTTTGACATCGAGATCGCATTCCTTACCGACTTTATAAACTTCAGCCCAACGAGGTTTAACGCCATGTGCTTTGCCATCGTCACTTTGTATAACGATGCCACCTGCGGTTTTCATCTCGCCCATGTCCATGTTAATAACAAGAAGGTCTTTTGACAGGGGGCGAACCTGCATGTGTCGTGCTTGGAAATTAAACATAGTTTACCTTACTTCTTGTTGCCGCGAGCAGCCACTTCCTCATGCAATGCATTGGGATTCTGAGCATAATAGTCCGCCAACACTTGTTCACGGGTACGCACTACTCTGCCACCTTCTCCAATTTCGTCACCGCGAGCGTTAACTTTCATATTGCCTACAGCTGGAGTTTTTTCAAATCTCAAGCTCATCTTTTCCATGTCAATTTCTTTGCCTCTCATCGAGGTATAAACTTTTCCCATTTTATTCTCCTTTAAAGAATTCGTTAATCGGTAGCTTGTATTTAACACTGTCTATTTTGTGTACGCCAATTATGAATAGCACATAACTGGCCACACTGCTTCCTCTTCCTACCCCCCATACCACATTGTTGGCTCTAAGGGTATCTACCACATATTTCATAGTTTTTAACACAGGAATCATATCGTGCTTGGCAAACAGTCTCAACTCTTCAACAACTCTTTCTCGAATTTCTGGAGTAGGGCATTGCTGATATAACCAATCTAGTATATCCATAGTTTTATACTCTTGAGGTATAAACCAATTAGTAATGTCTATTTCTTGCGGGGGGATTGGATAATTTAAGTGTTCTTGTTGTAAACGACTTACGTATTGAGTTAGATCATCAGAAGTCTGGCAATGTTCCAGTATATCTGGACCGTGCCGCATTACACCTTGTACGAGTTGTTGAGTAGTATTAGTCCACATTGATCAATTGACCTAAATCACCATCTGCCTGTTTCAATTTCTGAGAATGTCTCTTTGCGAGTTCTTCTCTATATATTGTAACAAAAGTAGATAGTTGTGTCAAGAGATCTCTGCTGCCCATTCTAGCCGCAGCGTAATATTTTTTATTCAATTCGATCAAGCGATTTTCGATCTCTTGATCTTTGTATTCTGACAAATCGCCGCTAAGGGGATGAAACATCAGCTGAATAATCCTAGATAGTTTAGCCAAATCACAGTAGCACTGTGCTGCCAAACTTCAATTATCACAGGATTGGTGGCTGATGTTACTATAACTGATCCAGGGAATAGAGGATCCTTCTTCAAAACAGTAGCACCGCTGGTGGTAAATGTTATGGTTCTAGCAGTACCATCTCCGTAGAGCTCTAGAGTGGCTTTGCCGATCTGGCCAAGACCAGTGGCATCAACAGCACCTGTAGGAAATTCGGAGAATGACAGACTAGTGTTGGCACCTAACTTGATTACATGATACATGGCTTGTTTGAAGCTGACATCCTGTGTGCCTGCTACAATAGCTGCACCATAGTCTTTTTTACGCAGATATGCATCATTGAGTGTGACCGATCCCACGATGTTATATAGGAAATCGTTGTCACCGTCCGTTCTAGCCACGTTATCCTGTAGGTCAGTGATCTCGGTTTTGGCAGTTGAGAAGTTGGTTTTGATAGTATCAAAGTTATCTCTAAACACCTGCGTGTCGTTGTCCTGTCCAGCTACAGGAAAGTTTTCATTTATTGCTGCGAAATTGATAAGGCTTGTCAAGGTAATTTTTCTCCACGTTGCGGGAATGCAAGGTATTTATCCTCTATTTCTCCGTCTATAATATCTATTATATAGCGATCTGCTACAAAGTCAATGGTTTTAAAATCAAACCCACTGGCTTTGATCCTAGCTACTACATTCTCAGCCGGGCTAGTCGCTGCATTATCAGCTGATCCCGGTTTGCAATAGCACAGGGGCAGTGCCTGCACGAACCCAGTTTCATATGCTGCTTGTTCTTGTGTACTACGCATCCATAAGGGTAAAAATTCTCTATCGTTGTCCCCTACTGAGCCTATGCGAGATCTCATGTTTTTAATACTGTTAGGAAATACTCGTTGATGATCGCGGTCGCTGACCAACGGAATGTCGCTATCTATTTTGATGCTGTCATAACTGATCAGCACCTTGCTATTGATATTATTAGGTAGATTCACAGTTTGGCTGATACTGCGACCGTTCTTTTCTAGGTCATCTACGATTTCCACATAGATTATCTCGTATATGGTTTCCTGTGTCACAGGATCTTTGGCTTTGGCAGTTTTAAGATTACCAAATTTCAATCGCTTCTGATAATGATTTCTGCTCATGGCCTGTACATATTTCACAGCAGCCACACTTTCTACACCTGCATATATCAACACGCGGAGATCTGTCTGTACACCAAAGTTGACATCACCGTATCGATACAGATCGGCGGGGCGGAATATCACTGCATCAGTTATGAAATTATACCAGGCCAATCTTTTTGGTTTTGTTTGGAACGCTCTAACATACAGGTTGGCAAAAGTTTGATTGTTCTCTACACGCACAGTGAGATTGAATGTGCGATTTACCGTGGCAAAATTCACACTATCTCTTGCCTTGATAGTAAACGTAAATTTGAGATCAAAGGATGTGGTAGCTGTATCGAACACAGCAGAAAAATCTTTGCTCAAGGTAGAACTGTCCTCTGCAGGAGCAAGGCTGTCAGCACGTTCAAAAAATCTAGTTAACCCCGGCCCAGTATCATCGCCGAACTGTTTGACCTTGCCCTGCAAGATACCAGTAGGCAAAAATGTCAGTCCTGGAGGCAGTGTGCCTGATACAAATTCGTAGGCGATCCTGCCGCCGTATAGCAGGCTAACAGCTTCGATGAATTTTTCGCTGGCAGTGTTGGGTTTGATGGTGCCGAGATCACTGTCGGTGATCCATTCAACAGCACTTTCAATTTCACCAATCACTGTAACGGTGAAAGTCTTTTCAGTCTTTGATGTGCCAGCTCTCCAGTAATCTGCATCGGTAGGCAGTCTATTGAGATGAGCCTGTACACAGATATAAGTGACGCCGATGAACTCCACTGCGTCATTGATGTTATAAGTGGTGGAGTTATTCCACGAGCCTTTGTACACATATGATGTATAGGCCAGAGCTGCTGGATAGTTCACTGCACGGATTGTGAATTTATAATCTCTAGAAATTCTAGCTTGATACGGAACAGAACCTGCTATGTCGCCTGTGGATGTGTCCAATGCCATTCCTGGAGGTAGTTGGCTAGTAGTATTGTCGGGATTGGTAGGTAATAGAAAGTATGTGATAGTACCCGATAATGTTGGAGGATCGTAGACGTCCAAGAATATAGTCACATAATTGTTGGCTCGGAAGCGGCCTAGATCGCTGTCAGTGATCCATACCGGCACACGATCGCTGCTGGCATCGGCTTGGAATATATTGGTATCTACTTGAATCAGCGAGTTATCGGCTTGCAGAAATTCTTCGGTAACCACATAGATTTTAAACAGTCTAGTTTCTGTGTACACACCGTCAGTGACAGCCACTATGAAATTATAGATCCTGCTGAGTCTTCTTGGAGTTCTACTAGGTTCGTTGTAGTCAAAGGTGAAACTGTCAAACACAAATGTGTCGTATCCATTGCTGCGAGCTTCTACAAAGTCTATGGGAAACACATCCAGGGGAGCGGTATCATAGCCGCCTGATGTTTCTAAGGTGTATTCCACAGCAAATATAGGATCAGTGAATCCTGATATCACACCACTTTTGCTGAGACTGAGTCCTGGTGGCAACAATCCACCGTTGGGCATGAGATAGTATTCTAGAGTACCGCCAGCTATGAGATCCGAGTCACGTGCTTCTAGTTGAAAATCAACTGGTGCATTATCTAACACAAAATATGCTTCTGCTTCACCAACGTTTAGGAAACCTTCTTGAGTGAGCCATATGGGTCTGTCACTGCCATCAACTGCAAGTTTGAAAGTTCGATCCTCGACATCTACTCCATCGGTGGCACGGATCACAAATCTACTTTCTGTATAAACTTTAACTTCAGTAGGTGAACCTTTGATTGAGCCATTGATCAGTTTAAGTCCACGAGGCAAAACACCTGCGATTAGACTGTATGTGACAGTGGCTGCAAGATTGGTCGTGGCCTGTAGTTGTATATCAATTGATATACGTTCTGTGAGTAAACCTAAACTGCCTGCGGTTGTGATCCAGGTTATCATCTGGATAGCCCCTTAAAGAATACTACCACAGTCTATATCTATGCGTCCAGGCAGTAGAACAGTGCCAAAGTCTATGTTTGCAGATTGCAGAGCCACCTGCACGGCATTGGTATATGATCCGTTGATGGTTCCGAAGTCGTAGGATTCAAGTATATCGGTCACAGGAATAATAGTTTTGAAACTCATTGTGGAACCAAACGCAGTGACTTCGATGTCTTTTCTACTGGTGGTAGAACCTGCTGCGGCCGTTCCTGCCATGGTGATCTGTTGATATGTACTGGCTAACATAGCACCAGCATCTGTGTCTATCCTGATAAAAGCATCTGGAGCTGTGTTATTAACAGTAATAGTGTCTGTGTTTTCATTCAACAGCATCTTGGTGCCGGACACTAGCTTTTTAAATTTTAGATCAGCACCTACTTTTTCTTTGAACACACCTACACCAGTTGCGCCAACGTTGGTGGCAGTGATAGTTAGCTGAGTGCTTAGATCCGCAAAGTTGGCATTTACTTTTTCAAAGGCCGTGCGTAGATCATCGCCTAGGCCATCATTTACCACATTGCCGATATTAATTGGTTGTATTGT
>Ga0209296_1003338_pt1 | contig 10962 bp, 11 predicted proteins | sample S_130206_EF_Meta_FD_187319 | JGI IMG/M metagenome (GOLD analysis project Ga0209296, IMG submission 187319) | Freshwater microbial communities from Lake Simoncouche, Canada to study carbon cycling - S_130206_EF_MetaG (SPAdes) (version 2) | ecosystem: Environmental > Aquatic > Freshwater > Lake ...
GACTTGTGCTCGAAGGCGACCAAGCCGATCTCGTAAAGAGTGCCGAACTTGCGCTCGTTCACGCGCTTCCCAGCCGGGCGACGTCGACGCCGCCAACCTATGCCCATGTGTTAGCTGCACATCGTCAGGCATGGGAAGTGACCGATTTGGAACAGGGCGCGCTGTTGCGTGAATTGCTTGAGGAAAGCGATCCCGCACGTCGTATCTGGATCGGCGCTCAAGGAGGCGCAGATGATCACGTGCTGGCTCGATTAATCACTGCGGCGATTGCGGCATGTCCTTCGAAAGTCGATCAGATCAGCCTTGCGGTTGTGCTTTCGCGAGCCTTTGCTGAGCGCGACCTCACTCCTGCGGCGTGGTCGCCGATTTCCGAGCTTGTTGATCCGGTTCTCGTTCCTCGAGATGAAGTTCATCGGGTGCTTCCAGGCACAGAACTTGGAGTTGTTCGAGAGATCAAAGCGTTCATCGCACAGAACGACTGTGACGATCTCGACCGAGCGTTCCTTTATGGCATCGACACCGACTTTTTCGCTCTGGTGAGTGATTGGCGCGATGTGTTCACTCGGTTCCGACTTCTGCGTGAATTGTTCGGGGTGAGCCAATGAGAGGAACACCTCGCACCGACGTCCCCATGACGGTGCCGCAACTTCGTGACACGTGGGTGGTTTTCACAGTTGCCGGCACGGAACCGCCGTTGGAGCCCGAAGAGCGAATCGAATGCGAGGAGTACTGGCAATCGTTAGAGCTCACTGGTGCAGTGATGGTCGTCGATCTGTTGTCAACCATTGGCGAGAAGGCAGCCAAGCGCCTTTCGCCAATCGTATGCAACGACTGGCGGCTGCGAGCGAACGTCAGTCTCCGCATACGCGATGGCTTCCTGCACACAAGATTCCCACTCCTTCACCAACTTGATGGAGACCCCCATCGCTGGGCCACCGATGACCCACGGCTCGTCCAAATCGTTCGAAAGGAAACCGAACAATGACAAACGCAACCCTCTACCGAACAACAGATCTTGAACAACGCCTCGCATCGTGCATTCCAGGAGGAACACTCGAACTGGAAGCATTCCTGCGACTCGTGGAAATCCGCGAAACAACAGAGATTCCAACCGCAGCGGTCACGACTGGTGCAACAAGCCGTTTGCTCTTGAACCCTGAGTTCATCGAGAAATACTGCGCAAACGATGAGCATCTCTTCTTGTTGGTGATGCACGAACTGTGGCATGTGCTGTTCGCTCACACGCGACTCAGCACTCGACCAACAGTGGCCGAGAACATCGCGTTCGACGCCATCATCAACGCGGAACTCACTCGGCAATTTCCCCAGATTCAGTATCGGGGATTCTTCGAAGCAGTCAACCCAAGCGATTCGTTTCCGGGGCGACTACTGAGGGCCCCCGAAGGATGGCCGAATCACCCGAGCTATAACGGCCAAGGCCCAAAAGGAACGCTGGACATTTTGTCCCGCCTCTATCCGAGTTGCGAGATGTATGCCTACTCCCCAACCTACGGCGAACTCGTCGCACTCATTGAGGGTTGGAAGGGCTATGAAAAGTTTGTTCGATTAGTGGGGGAGAGCGACGGCTCTGAAGGGCCTGTTGTTCTGGGTGACCACACCGGGGCGAACGAAGGGCGCGACCCAATGGCAGACACGATGGTCCGTAGCGTCTTGAGTGAGGTCACCAAGTCGTGGCCCACTCCAAGCGGAGGGCTTGGGTTGGATTCGAGTAATCGTGATGATGCGAATGAGTGGATCATTGCTTCAGCAAAGTTGCAGCTTTCCATTGAGCAGACGATGGAACTTGTACTCCGTCGCGCCTGTCGACCAGCGCGGCGTGGCGATCCCAAACGCGAGCGCGTGCTGCGTGCCCGTGCTGTACAGACACCGATTCCGGTGGCTCGAGATCGTCAACGGTTAGCGCGGAAACGTCTTGGCGTTCACTCGTTGTTGTGGAACGGAGAAGTGCATGAGCGCCGCATCGTCAACAGCCAACCGGGAACGGCATTGGTGTACCTCGATGTTTCCGGCTCAATGGCTTCGGAGCTTCCACGACTGATCGTGCCATTACGGAAATTTGTTGAGCGTGGTTTGGCGACGACCTGGCAATTTTCAACAGTCGTCGAGCCGCTCTCACTCGAAGAACTTCAGGCCGGCACGGTGAAGACGACCGGTGGAACGGCGATTGCCTCGGTGCTTAAGCATGCGTTGAACCAAGACGACGTCGCCAGCATCGTGATCGTGAGTGATGGTTATGTCGAAGATGTCGATACCTCGGTGAAGCGCCAGTTGGAAGAGCGTGGGATCACGGTTGAATCGGTTGTCAGCGATTCGGGCAGCTCGTCACCGTTGAATGAATTGGGCCGAGTCACGAAGTTGGATCGACAATGAGCGGGGTTGTGAGAGTTGCTGAATCAGTGACGCCTGGCCACGTTGATCGGTGTGCCGACGCAATTGCCGAACGACTGGTGGACGAGGCGGTCACGCGCTTTAATGGCGCGAGATGCGGGTTTGAGGTTGCACTCAACGCTGCCGAGGCAGTGCTTCAGGGTTATGTCCTCACGCTTCCGCCATTCGATGACCCGCACTTTCCTCGTGGATACGAGATCGTCGACTTTGCATCGGATGCGGATCTGTCTCGAGTTGTTCATGAGGCGCTTGCGGAGTGTGGGTACGTGGGTGAACACGAGCAAACCCTGCGAGTGAACTCGCAACTGATTGCCGAAGACATTGAAGATGATCGACAGGCAACTTCAACGCTGAGTGACGACCAAGTGATTGTGGTGGGACACGCGACCCCGGTTGATGTCCACAACAATCTTTCAGTTGAAATGTTTGCTGCCCGGCAAGCACAGCGAGCACTGTTCGACTGTGCCCTGGAGAATCCAGATGTGCTCGGGCCAGATGGAAAAGTGCTGTTGGGTCTTCGGGAAATAGACGGCGTTTGTGTCGTCGAGTTTCTGAACGTTTCGATTCAGCATCGCAAGGGCGTTGACTACGGCGAGCTCTATCAATTGCTTTACGAGCCCGTGCTCAATGCGCTTCGTACGGTTCACGGAGTTGAGGTACCCGAAACGATTTCCGCCCGGGAGTTTGTGATCAATGGGCGGGGCGAATTTTCCGAGGGGGGAGTGAACGGCGATACCGGTCTGTCGGGAAAGAAACTCGTGGCCGGCCTGTACGGACCCCGCATCCCCATTGGTGGTGGTGCGCTCAGTGGCAAAGATCAGTTCAAAGCTGATCGGATCGGCACACTTCGGGCTCGCCACATCGCAGTGCGACTCGCTGCAGAAACTGGACTGAGCGCGACAACCACATTGGCGTGGTTTCCAGGTTCGGGGTCACCGCACCTTGTACAAGCGGAATTGGCTGATGGCCGGGTGCTCGGTCAGAGCGATATTGAGGCAATCACCGGTTTCCGTGATTTCACGATCGCGGCTGCGGTGGACGAGCTACTGGTATGCCAACCGCCGTGGTCCGAGATTCAAAAACGGGGATATGTGGGAATCGGTGAGCGGTGGGACAAGTGACTGGGCCCAAGGCGCAGGGCGACTCCCTATATATAGGGTGAGCAAATGGCGAAGATCGAAGTACTCGTCGGTGACATCACCAAGCTGAATGTTGATGTGATCGTGAATGCAGCAAATGCGCAGTTGCTCGCTGGCGGGGGAGTTTGCGGAGCGATCTTTGCGGCTGCGGGTTTGGAGGAGCTGAGTGCGGCCTGCGCAGAGATCGGAAACTGCGCAACCGGATCAGCGGTTATCACCCCTGCATTCAGGTTGGAGGAAGTCGGCATCAAACACATCGTTCACGCCGTCGGGCCCATCTGGGATGTCGCCGATGACGACCTCGAGGGTCAACGTCGACTCGATGAGCAACTTGCTGGCGCCTATCGGACTTCGCTTGAACTGGCCGAGACTGTTGGGGCGGACTCGATCGCCTTCCCTGCGATTTCGACGGGCATCTATGGGTTCCCGGTGGAACGAGCTGCGGCGATTGCAGCGCGAACCTGTGCAGCGCATCAGGGTGAACTCGAGCGGGTGCTGCTCGTGGCGTTCGATGAATCCAGCGCAGTAATCCTGCGCAACGGAATGGCTGAGGTCTGATCCCGTCCGACTACGATTTGTTGCCAGGCGGGGGAACCTTTTCTGGGCCTCCTAGGCGTAGGACTCCGGTAGGCGAAGGCGGGATAACTAATGGGCTTCATATTTCGGAAGCGTGTTCGTGCGGGAAAGAGAAGTTGGTTCAACATCTCGAAGTCCGGCGTGAGTGGAAGCACGAGGGTCGGGCCGTTCACGGTCAATAGTCGAGGCAAAAGTTCGGTGCGTTTCGGGAACGGGGTTTCCTATCGTGGAGGGTGTTTGTCGGTGGTCCTTGCATTCGTTGCTTTGTCGACACTTGCGGTCTCCTTGGTGGCCCGATCGGTGTTGATCTAACGGCAAATTGTTGAACAACAGCGCGACGGCGGAGGGCAAATACAGATGACAGTGCAGTGGAATCACTTTGATGAACCTGATGGGTCAACGTGTGAGCGGATTATCAAAGAGATCGAAATTGATCTTGGAGTTCCAATCCACGATGTTGTCAAGAAGCACCTAAGAGGCTGGCAGGCCGATCGGTCACACGCGTTTCCTCGATTTGAAGATCACTTCGATCAATACCTCTTCGGTCATCTTCATCTGCCGACTGCGATTGATGATGGTGTTGCTGAATTCATTGAATTCACAATTATCGCGACCCCGACTACGTGCTGGACAATTTTGCGAGTTCCTGAGGTTGATGAGGAGAAAGTCAAAGCTGAGCTTCCAATTGTTAGTGGTCTTCGCCGGCGGATCACTCATCTCCAAGAGGGACTGGAACGAGACAACGGTGTAGGTGAACTTATTGGTCGGCTATTCACTGTAGTAGTGCACGAGTTGGAAAAAGTTATGGAGCAGACGGGTGACGCGGTGCAATGTTGTGTGACGGATTTGAGCTCTGTTGATAAACGTCACCTCAGCCGAGCAATGAAGGAGCAGGTGCCTGAGATTCGCGAGCGAGCAACGGATATTCGTAAGGAAGTCGCGAGTCTCGGAATCATTGTTGATGAGATGTCACTAATACTTGATGACATAGTCAACGATCGTCTTGATCTGCATTCGGAATCGAGTGATGGCACAAAAAACGAATTGTTCGACCGGAGAACAGAGATCTACCTTCGAGATACGTTTCACCGGTCACGTCGTCTACGCGTCGTTCACGATGAGCAGCTTGAGAAATTGAGTTTTGTTTTTGAAACAATCAGACATTTGAACGATGCCGATGAAGTGACGTCGGGCCGGTTTATGGGAGCTATTGCCTCAATCATGTTGTTGCCGACATTTATCGTTGGTCTCTACGGCATGAACTTTGACTCGATGCCTGAGCTTCATTGGCCAATCGGTTACGCGTTTGCGGCTGTCTTGATCGTTGCAGTCACTATTTTCCAGATTTCGTATTTCAGACGGAAGCGCTGGCTTTAGTGCGGAATGGGCCGTGGCTGGAGGTGCTGCGCTAAGGATCTGTTCGAGAGTTAACGATCGAGCCCATCCGGAAAGTTTCTTTTGAGGTGGGCATAAATACGTCCCAAAAGCGTTGTCTCTAGGGCTGTCGCACCCCGATATCTATGGTGCACATTCCCCCTTCAAAAGTGCGTTGAAGGGGGGCACTGATCACAATCCTGGAGGAATAACCGGTGGAAGAATCCAACAACGAAGAGGCAGTTATTGAGGCTGCTGAAGGCGTGCTTTCCAGGGTTGCGGCCTGGCAGATGCGGCTGGTGCCGCGCTGGCGCCGTATTACCCGGGCTATGTACGGGCTCGGCATCCTCGATGTCACCGGTGTCGATTGGGTGCGCATCACTCGTCGCGGCATCGCCTTCCGTCCGCTTACGCCCGCACAGGCCGATCGCCTCGCCCGTTATTTAGAAGACCTTGAAAATGGTGTGCGTGTTGCACCAGCCCAGCCCGGGCCCGGGCAGTACCCGCTCGATTTTCTGCCGGCACCTGAACCCGGCCCAGTTCCGGTTGAGTCCACCTATCACGCGGGAGTGGGCCGATGAGTGTGTGGTCAATCGTTGTTGAACGAGCCGAGCTCGAATCAGTTTGTGACGTACTTGGCAACCTCGCGCCTTTGGAAACCAAAGGCGAGGGAGTGTGGGTTCGTTCCATCAACGGCAAGCGGGTGTGGGCGGTAGAGAGCGGCTCGACCCATTGGGAAGTCGACGGCATCGCACTCGATCAACCACTTGAAGCGAAGTGTCTTCCCGGTCGAGCATTGTGGGATGCACTTGTTTTTGTGCGCACAACAACCGATGTTGCTGTGACGTTTTCTATTCCCGACGGCATTGTTTGCTTAGTGGAATCGGAAGTGGGCACATCGGTTATCGACATGGCTCGCGAACTCGAGTTCCCCCAGTACCCCATGTATGTAGCCGACGCCGCTTCAGCGAAAGTCACTGCCGGAGCACTTTTTGACCTCCTCTACCGTGCCCGAGCAGTCCCCGTCGGCCCGGCCGACGAGCACTATCCCGACGCACAGATGTACATCGAAAACGGCACCATTTCGATTTATGCCGATTGGTCGATTCGCAATGGCCTACGCAGCACCTACAAGATCCCCGCAGAAACCGATGGCGAGGCGTCATGTGCACCAATGATGATTCCGATCTTCGAAATGATCCGCGAGTTCGATCGAGAAACCGAACTCACCATTCGCATCCCCGCCCGGTCAGAAATTCCACTGCTTATCGAGTCTGAAAACTTTCGGGCCGCTGTGGAATGCAAGACCGGAGGCGTGAACCGCCACCACGATGAGGTTCTCAAAGTTCTGTCGGATATCAGCGGGTTCAACTGCCAGGTGATCACGCTCGGAAAATTCACACTCGCCACGTATTCGCAACTCATCAATGTGGAACTGTCTGATTCACCCGACGAAACCATTCGTGTGTATACCGAGGTGTGTCGCAATGTTCCAGCAACACTTGAGTTGCTGCAGCAAATCAACGAGAGCAACTGTTCGCTCGTTGGTGCTGGCCTCTGGCATGCAAACGATGTGGTCTGGGGTGGGTTCGACCTTCCATGTAGCGCGATGGACGAACTCGAGAAGTCACTGCGTTCACTCGATCGCCAATTAGTCGGGTACAACGTCTTCCTGTCCGGGTTTTCTGAGGCCCGCTAGGCGGAAAGGAATCTCAGAATTCAGCTGTTTCCCGGTGGCCTGATCCTGTGGCAGTCTCAGCGGGTACGGCGCGGCGAAAGAGGCGGACATGGGACAACTAATCCCTGAAGATTTTCCAATGGAACTGTTGAAGAACGATGCCGAACGCACCGTTGTCGACTGCTTTGCTCGCACGCTGTTTAGCAACTGGCTTGTCGTTCCCGACGTGGGTATGCGCGGGCGCGATCAGGACCATCAAACGGACATCATCCTCATTCACCCAGATATGGGCGTAGTCGTGGTCGAAGTCAAAGGCCACCGTGTTGGCATCCGAGATGGAATTTGGATTGGGCAAGAGGGGACACCGCTAAAGCCCCAGCCTCTCGACCAGGCCAAGAACAATTCGATGGCGCTGCAGCGGCTCATCCGTCGAGAGATTCCAGGACTCGAACACCTCGACGTCGTGTACGGAATAGCGTTCCCGAACTCTCCGAAGATTGCGGGCGATGTAACGCCCGATATTGATATCGATCAGATTCTCTTAGCTGCTGATATGGATGATGCCGATGAACCGATCGAACGGCTCGTGGGTACTCGGCGAAGCGTTGGCCGTTCACTTGCCGCACATGAGATCGAAGCGATTGTGAAACTGCTTCGTCCCGATGCGGATTTCGCATGGGATCCAGATGCGCGGGCGAAGATCACACGTCAGCGTCTTGATGAATTGTGCGACGCGCAAATTTCGTCACTTGTGTCACTGACTGAAAATCGCCGAGTGATTGCTCGTGGTGGTGCTGGAACAGGCAAGACCCGCCTTGCCGTTCAGTGGGCCCGCAAAGTGTGGGGAGAAGGAGACAACGTTCTTCTCACCTGCTTCAACGATCCGTTGGCTTCGTCGTTAGTCGAACAATTTGAAATAGAGCTCGACGAGTACGTACACATTGGCCCGTTTATGCGACTGGCGCTTGAGTTGCCAGGCATGCCGCATCTCGAAGTACCTCCGAATGCTGATCGTGATTGGTGGAATACCGTCGCAATTGGTCATATCAATCTTCATTGGCCAGAGGTCGGCGTGAGGTTTGACACGATCATCATTGATGAGGCGCAAGATTTCAGCCCGGCGTGGATCGCGTTACTTGAGGCATTGCTTGATCCCGACGGCCGTCGACGCGTGCTTTTGTTGGCTGATGAGGGTCAGGGCATCTACGAAAAAGGTTTTGTTTTTCCTCAAGCCGATGACGGCTGGGTGCAGGTTGAGCTTCAATCAAATTTCCGCAATGCGCATCGAATCGCACAAGTGCTTCGACGTGTCGGTGGGCCTGGATCTCCTCAATATGTTCCTGAAGGGTTTGTACCCGTTTGGCATCAGGCAGTTGATATCGAGGGAGCAGCGGGAATCGTCGACGCAGAGCTCGAGAGAATCATCGAAGAGGAACAGCGCAGCGCATCAAGCGTTTGCGTGGCCACACTTCATACCGATGTTCGCGACGCTTTAAGAAAGTCATGCCAACTCGTTCGTTGGGAAGAGCGAGGACATGGTGCTGTGGTGTGCGAGAACATCCATCGCCTCAAGGGCCTTGAGTTCGATACCGTGATTTTGGTGGGGATTGATCCTAAAGACGCCAATCGCACGACTCTCTTATATATAGGTGTCAGTCGAGCGATCAGTGAACTGATTGTGGTGGGTGCACTCGAGGTGTCCGACCGGCTGGGACTGGCGTGACCACGAAGGCTGCTGGTCAGCCCTCAGACTGGCGAATCCGGGATATCACCCAGTAGAGGTCGACCGGGTTGTTGTTCAACCAATTGCGAACCTGGACCTTGCGCTCGGTGGCAGTGAGGCCATCGACGTCATTGCTGCGCAGGTGATGACTGATTGCTGCAGGCGCATAGATGATGCCGGCAATTGGCCGGGCGTCACGAATGAGTTCGAGTGCCTCGATGTGATCGTGGCCGGCATCGAGCAACATGCGGTAGGCCATAGACGGCGCACGATTCACGCCCATGTGGCAATGCACAACGGCTTTGCCGCCGAGATCCTGAACGGTGCGGATGACATTGAGCCCGGCTTCGAACCATTCGTCTTCTTGTGAGCCACCATCGTCGTGTGTGCCCAGGTAGTGGTAGTTGATTTCGGGTGCATAGCGAGCAACGAAGTTCTCGTCGCTCCACTCGCCACGCAGGTCGATGATGTCGGTGATGCCTTCATCGATCCACGCTTGAAGCTGCGCTTTACCGATTTCGGGGCGGGTGGTGTCGAGGTCGCCACAAACGGCGAGCCAATCGTTGATGTGGCAAAGGTGCCTATGCCAGGCAGCCGGGTCTGAGATGTTCTGTGTCGTTTTCATAATGGTGAAACGCACGGAGTCGCTCGAAATGTGCACGACGTCGACGAGCGGCAGAATAGACCCAAAAAACACCAAATAAAGTAATATTTTGTGTTTTTTGGGTCTAGTTGTAGACTACGCCAGTGCGAACGCAAGTATTTGACTCCGCAAATCAAGATGACCCTGACGAGCAACTGAGTACCGGAGAAGCGGCGAAGTTGCTGAACTCGTCTCGTCAACACGTTGTTGATCTCTGCCAACAAGGGCTTCTTCCGTTTACTACGACTGGAACTCATCGTCGTGTGCGGCGGGGAGATGTTGAAGCACTGCGCAACCGGACGGAACGGCTGACAGCCGATCAGCAGCGAAGTTTGTGGTTGTCCTACGCCATTGCGGGTCGGATCGTTCAGGACCCCGCATTTGCACTGTCACTGGCTGCGGCAAATATCGACAAGATGAAGACACGTACACGCGGTTCCGCTTCGAAGTGGCTTGAAGAGTGGACAAAGTTACTTTCAGGACCACTGGACTTTTTGCTTTCATCACTCACCGCTCGTGATCTTCGTGGTCGTGAGCTTCGACAACATTTACCGTTCGCAGGTCTTCTCACAGACAAGGAACGGTCCCAAGTGTTCGAAGCGTGGCGAGCGGTGCGTTCGCCCAAAGGTGATCTGACTAATTCCTAATGAACCGCGAACAACTCTCTCATGTGCTTCGAGCGGCGGCGACGATTGTGAACGATGGCGACATCCTCGTCATCGGAAGCCAATCAATTCTTGGAACCTTTGATTCAGATCGATTGCCAGAAGCCGCCGTCATGTCGGTTGAGGCCGATCTCGCGTTTTTCGATGATCCTCTTGAGGAAAAAATGGACCTCGTCGATGGTGCCATCGGCGAGGGGTCACAGTTCCACATGACCTATGGCTATTACGCGCAGGGCGTTACGATCGAAACAGCGGTTCTCCCTCTGGGATGGCGGGAGAGAGTTATTCGCTACCGGCGTACTGATGCTGCACCGAGCGAGGCTGTATGTCTCGAACCGCATGATTTGGTGATCGCCAAACTTGTTGCAAGTCGGGAAAAGGATCTTGAGTTCACCTCTGCGCTCATTTCGAGCGACCTCATTCAAGTCAGAACATTGCTTGATCGAACTGAAGTGCTGGATCAACCAGAAGCTGTGCGGGTTCGGGTTCGGAGCTCAATCCGCAAGTGCACAACTCGTGCAGGCCATTGAGCTGAATCGACTAAAGGACAAAGTGTTCTCAGGCCCGTTCCCAAGGCTGGAGCGCCGCGATGAGAACTCGAGCGTTCGTAATGAGTCCATCGAGTTGTTCGACCGGATCGCCGTCGATGACTCGATCGACCCACACTTGGTAGCCAGTCGCAGCAACGAGTTCGACCAGTAGCCCGCTTGGTCGAGTTGGATCATTCACCCATTCAGAGACGGCGGCGCGCCAGG
>Ga0209296_1003341_pt1 | contig 10950 bp, 13 predicted proteins | sample S_130206_EF_Meta_FD_187319 | JGI IMG/M metagenome (GOLD analysis project Ga0209296, IMG submission 187319) | Freshwater microbial communities from Lake Simoncouche, Canada to study carbon cycling - S_130206_EF_MetaG (SPAdes) (version 2) | ecosystem: Environmental > Aquatic > Freshwater > Lake ...
CCTCGGCTTGGCAATTGCACCGGCCTCACGAGGGCGAATCTGCTCCTGAACAGCGAGTGCTGTGCGTGCAGCCTCGGCCTCACGCTGTTTCTTGGCCTGCTCAAATAGACTCGCTGCAGAAGAGGTATTATCCTCTTCAAGCGGAATGCGAAAGTCGGGCGGAGCAGGAGGGGCCGCCTTTGCAGTATTGCGCGAATCCTGCATAAGAGCAAAGCGTGTTCCAACATCCTGGCGTAGAGGATCTGAACTGGTGACAATCTCAACCTCTGTCTTCTCGCTCATTTCGACTTCACGTCCTCTATCGAGATAGGCCGTGTAGTCGGGAAGTACAGCGGCGAGTGTCTCCTTGTTCAGATACTGTATGTTCTGACTCGAATTTACACGGTACACTTCACCCATATAATGCTTTACAGTCTTCACAAGTCTCTGTTTCTGGCGATCATCAAGTGTTGCACCGCTGCGACGTTGAACGTGGTCGTACAGTAATCTGTCCAACATTTGCTCATTGCGTTCGCTGAAAAACTGTTCCTTTATAGCCGACATCTACATGACTCTACGATTTATCGTCGGCTGCTCTGAACTCACGTGCTAAACAACCATGACCGAAGCATCAACATTTCGCCATCGCGAGGTGCCCGACGACAAAAAGGACGGAACTCCTCTCCCATCAGCATTCGAATAATAAAATACATGCTGTACATTCCACATTCAGAATCCTTCATCTGGAAACGACGAGCATTATAGGCGAGTTTCATTGCAGGGTCCTGTAATGTGAGCCACTGCATGAATTTTTCAATTTGGCCAGGAACCTCCATGCCGTATGAGTCAAAATAGTAGCACACCTTCTTCTTCAAATCCACATAGTTGCCGACCCAGTGGCTTCCTCCTTTGTTGTGAGGGTCGAGGTTATAGATAATACCAACCTTTGACTTTCCAGCGGCTTTTAATCCGGCCATATCGAGACTGCACATTTCACTAATCAGGCACTTTGTCTTGGTCTTATTGTACGGATCGGGTGCTGCAAAATCAATCGGATAGGGACCGAGGAACTTAAAGTCGGCGACATCTTCTTCGTACTGCTTCATGACGTTCTCAATGTTTGTGCTATCGAGCCACTTATCAGGGTCGGCGCGCCACGCTTCAGGTTGAGGAGGGCGTAAATAGGCCTTCATAAGGCGTTGTTTCTCAGATTCATCAATGGGCAATGCCTGTACAAAGGAGTATTCTTGAATTGGCCCTACACCGACTCCTTGTTCAAGTTCTTTCCGAAGGGCAACCGCACTTACACCTCCAATCTGAGTCCGAAGTGTCGTCTGCGAACCCAAGACTTTTGAGGCGATTTTTTGTAATTCGGACGCAGGGATACATCCATGAGCCGGACGCTTTTTTCCGACACGAGGCCGACATTGACAGGGTCCCGGTCTATAGTGATCTGAACTCACTTTTTTGAGTCGTCTGGTTTTTCTGACCCCGACCATCCTATTGAAGTGTCAGATTCAAATCGTCATACTCCACAGGATGGCGTACTCAATGGTCCGCTTTTGGTCGTATATTTTTACACCTCTCTTAATTCTTGTAATTGTCTTTGCAATGTTTGTCATCTTTACACTTTCCAGTGCACAAACAACTGTCGGCTCACTCATTGCACCGGCACTCGCGATCACCTCATCCGTTGCTGCCTCTGCAGCAAATGGTCTAAAGGCCGCCGCTGCGGCTCCTAGAGTATCCTTTTCACCTACACCAGTAGGAAGCACAACATGACGCCTACACAGATCTTTCAAATGATACTGTTGGCCATTATCCTTACAGGCCTTGGATATGTAATCTATGCAGTTGGCCAATTTGCCGGCAGCAAGGATAACCTGAATGAAATTCAAAAGAATATGGGAGTGATCTTTGGAGTTACATTTGCTCTGGTTCTCATGCTCGGTATTTTCAGTTATATGTATATCCGTACGGACCCTGATGTCTTTGTACCCTTCACCCTGTTCATGCTCTTCGTCAATATGGAACTTTCCCTCATTTCAGTCAGTGCATCGGTTCTTCAGAAGATTGAATAAGGCATTCGGGTGTCCGAGGAGCCTGAATGAGGATTCCTAAAATACGATGTTGAAGACGCGCCCGACCCGTCCAGAAAGTGTCTGTGACACCCATTTGAAGACTGATGCCCTGAATTTGCAGCGTAACACGAATGATTTGACCACGCGCGAGGACTCCCGGTTGTACATCTTCCGTCCAGACACCATCTTTCCATATACGGATTCCATGCAATCCCTTTCGCTTCTCTTGAAGAGTTGATGGGCAATATAAATGCAACTTATTATTTTCCACCATCGGTTGAAAAAGCCGATAGACCTCTTCGCGTGTAAACTTATTTGCTCCAAACCAAGCCAATTGGCTGGCGCAAATAACTTCAAGAAGACTTGTTTGAATTGCTGTGAGTTTACTGGATACCCAATTTGTCGTCATCGCCAATTCAAGGCGACCATTTGCAGGATTGTAGGAATCAATTAAGAGGTGCGGTAAAAGAATTGTAAGGACAGGCATTGTCACTTGTCCATCAATATATGACAGTGGTACCATGGGTTTCTTTTCACGATTCACCCGTGTAACGAGTCCGCCGTGATTTATTTTTCCGAGTTCGAGTTTTTGTAACGGGACGCACCACTCCATTCTGGGTGTAAAGGTTTAACAAGTTTAGACCCAGGGAGATGCATCTAAGTTGGCGAGGTCCACCTGGTTCAGGAAAACGATACGCCATCCATCAAGAACTTTACAAACGCGCTGCGGCCCGTGGAGTGGTTCTAAAAATTATTACAAAACTCTGGAGTCTCGAGAAACCAAAGGAGGATGACGGAGGCGAGGACGATGAAGTGACTACAATTGCATCAAAGGACCAGATTCCATTTGAAACCTCCATGATCCATTTTGGATTTGATGTCTCCCGAATGAGTCTACAGGATCGTCATATTCTGAAGCCAATTCTTGAGCGTCTCGGAAAGGGGTCACATGTACTCTCTGGAAGGGAACAGGCTGAGAAGCGCATTCTTGTCTTTTATCATGCTCATCTATTGAGCACAGAATCATGTGTTATCCTACAGAGTCTTCTGGAGCAGGATGGATCTGATATTAGTATTTGGTGTACTTCGGAGCATCCTCTTCCGATTCGTATTGCACATCACTTCAGAGAAATTGGCGTTGGCGGACCTGATCGCGCCTATGAAAAAATCAAGGAGCGGATTCAGATTGCAGGCGGTAATCCCTCTGCACTCTTTGACCCACAGACACTCTTTGACCAGGCAGTGCGACGACTTGCTCGGCCGACGAAACCGACTCTTGATGAAGTGGCAGGTATTCGTACCTTTATCTATGAGTGCCTCATTCGAAACATTCGATGGATTGAGTGTCTTCACCATTTAATGATCTCATGTCTACGACTTCCTTTATCGGAGCCCCATCGCCTCGAGGCACTCAGAATACTGGCAAAGCAGGAGGGCTCTGCAGCAGGCCAGACCATTCCTAGTTATCGCATTCCGATGGCATGGGAGAGTACATTTATCCGTATGCGTGAAGCACTTTCTGGAGCCTTATCAGAGGAGGATGCAAGGCCTCAGAGTACCACCACTCCTGCGGGAATTAGTGGAAACAGTACGACTGCACCTCAAGGAGCCGCCGTTGCAGTGGATACAGGAGCCGCCGCAACAGGAAGACCTGGAGTGGCTAAAGCACGAGGCGGAAGAAGAAAGCCCGTATGATAAACTTAGACTGCGGAGGCGTCTCTGGGAAGGCTATCGTGCGGGAACTGTGCGACTCGTCTGTAAAACATGCGGGTCAGCCAAGGTGATTATTCTTCATGAAGCGAGCAGGCCGTGCCCCGATGTCTGGAAAACCTGGGGGCGTATTTTCCAGTTATATGGTCGTGGGTCTAGACAGACTGGTACAGGCTGGCGTGTAGGCTTATTTGCGGCACCAATTCCGAGAACTTTGCCTGCTCCAGGGCAATCCGTGGGTCCTGAACATGTGAATGGCGGATACACACTTCCTTGTAAACAGGATCGTATTATTATTTATAGGGAGGAGGAATGTACTCGTGTCTTACTTCATGAACTATTTCATGGAGCATGCTCGGACAGGTTGTCCTCGCTGCCTCACATGGAGGCGGAAACAGAGTCATGGGCAGAATGGGTGCTAGTCGCTCTGGCTTCAGAAGGTAATCTTGAAAGAGCACTTGCCCTTATGAAAAAACAGATACGGTGGATGAGTGCGCAGCATAGGGTATTGCGAGCATTCTACAATGTCTCAAAGCCTGAAGATTTTGCATGGAGATATACACTTGGTCGTGAACACGCCTATCAGCGTCTTGGACTTCATGTTCCAATGAGTCGCGGCATTTCTCGTGTGACTTCAAGCCGTCTCACTGCACCTGCGCTTGAACTATAATGATTTAAATAAACCCTTTGAAGAGCAGGCAATGAATCCTGACCCGTATCTCTACAAAGAGACACTGGTCTGGACAATGACTACAAATGGTTATAAATACTTGACGCTGAATCTTATCAAAACAATTGAGAAAGCCAAGTGTCCTTGGAAGTTGCTAGTGGTCGCAGCGGATCGTGAGAGTTACACCTTTTTTCGGAATGAAGGCTACCCTGTGCTTTTGTATGGGAAGGCGCAGCGGACACAGGAGACCGCAATTAGTCGATGGGGGAGCCCGCAGTTTCAACGGTATAATCTGATTAAACTGGAAATTGCCCAAATCTTTGCACAGAATGCTGCTGTAAAGCGTTGTGTCTACATGGATGGAGACATAACCCTTTTTAATGATTTTCTTCCGGACTTGACTTCAAGGCTTGATGCTGAACCCGAGGTTCTGCTCTTTCAATGCGACCAGAAGGAGACCGGACCCTGTACTCCCACAGGATGTACGAACTGTTGTACTGGACTTATCGCATGGGCACATGGACATGACCAAGGAGTCTTCGATACTTCAAATCCTCAGGCATGGGGCGAAGTTCGCGACGATCAAGTCTGGGTGAATAAGCAACTTCAAGCAAAAAAGGTTCCGTATAAGACTCTACCGCGCGAACTCTATCCGAATGGAGCGTATATTAATACTATTCAGAACTATCCTGGAGCCTTTTTACTTCATTACAATCACCGTGTAGCGAATTTTAAGATTCTTGAAATGAAGAGACTCAAGAAATGGGTGATTCCGTATCTCTAATGCCCTCCGTGTCCACCTCCACCATGGCCACCCCCTTCGTGTCCACCTCCATGGTGTGCAATGCCGCCACTATATCCACCTGACCCGTAGCCTCCATAGCCTCCTAAACCCCAAAAATACGGAGAATATGCATATTGATTTACAGGAACCTCTTGTATAATAACCTGTGGCTGCATTCGAGTACGAATCAGATTTATAAAAAGTAAAGTGACTACAATTCCAAGAAGAACTCCTAGAATAATACCCCACATCTCTCTTTTTGCGTTGGAAAACAAATCAAAAAAAGAAATGAAGTCGGTCAATGAGGGTTACGATCCCTCTACCTTGCGGTTAACAGCCACACGCTCTACCAATTGAGCTAATCGACCAGGATGTCTCTTAACAAATAAGCTAATCGACCAGGATGTCTCTTAGCAAATAAGCTAATCGACCAGGATGTCTCTTAGCATATGAGCTAATCGACCAGGATGTCTTGTTAGACTTTGTTATTTACTTATAAGTACGACGACTCTTCTTACTCTTACGAGTTTTCCGAGCCCTACGAGTCTTACGACTCTTTCTATAGCGTCTACGTTTACCTCCAGCATTCGGATTTGCTCCTGGTACAAACGGCGGAGCATTTGGATTGAGTGCTCCCGCAGGTACAAATGCCTCTGCATTCGGATTGAGTCCCGCCGCAGCCGCAGGTACAAACACCTCTGCATTCGGATTGAGTCCTGCCGCGGCCGCAGGTACAAATGCCTGAGCATTCGGATTGAGTGCCAGTGCGGCCGCAGGCGCAGGTACAAAGGGCTCCGCAGCCGCGGGAAGTCCAGTCTGTCTCTCTAGATTAATCGCTGCAAGTAGATTATTACCAGCATTCGCATTTTCTTCTATAACCTGTGGCGGAGGTTGGGGAAGAGATAATCCAGGAGGTGGAGGATGCCAGGCTCTTATCGTAGCCTGTGCATTCTTCTTAAATTTGTTAAAATTGAACGGAGGCATTCTACTAAAATAAAATATTTTTTTTATAACTCTTTTATCTTTTTCCAATTTTTTCGTCTCTTTTAGAATTTTATGAATTTTTTCTTTTATTTTTTATTTTCTATTAGTTACTCTTGGCAAATTTACGCCTTCGGGGCCTCAACCTTCGGCACCTTGACGTAGTGCTTGTTGAGGTAGCGCTGGAGGTTGAAGTACGTGAGGCCCTCCGTGTCAGCAACGCCGAGCAGCTTCTTGAGCGGGGCATCAGGCTTGATGTCGTGCTTGTTCTTGAGGCCCTTCTCCTTGATGTAGGTCGTCACCGCCTTGGTGACGTTGGAGCGGCTCATCTCGCTGCCCTTGGGCTTGCCAAGGAAGACGCAAAGGTCATCACTGAGCTTGGTGGGGATCTCGAAGATACTGAGGCGGGCAGGCTTCGCAGCGCCGTTCTCGTCGAGCTGCGGCGTGGTGCGACGCTTGCGCTTGCGGGCATCCTTGATCTCACGGGCAACACGCTTCTCGAGCTTCTTGAGCTGGGCGTGCAGGGTGGAGATCGTCTCGCGAAGGCCGTTGAGGGAACCGACCATGCCACGGATCTCATCGCCGACCGTCTGGACCGGCTCCTCAGCGGCCGCCTCAGTAGGCACAACAGCAGACGCCGCGACAACAGCCGGCGCCGCAACAACAGGGGCAGCCGCAACCGGCTCGGCCTTGGCCGCCGCCTTCTTGGCGACAACCTTCTTGGCCTCAACCGGTGCAGGGGCAGGGGCAGGGGCAGGGGCAGCAACGGGAGCCGGCACTACCGCGACCTCAACCGTCTCCTTCTTAGCAACACGCTTCGTCGCAACCTTGGTGGCAGGGGTGGAATTCATTGTACTAGTACCGGTGGAAGAATTAGAAGACATTTTACGCACTACTATTTTTTTCATGAGTCGTCTCGCTCAAATTTTTATATTCGCATTCACTTTTTCCCTTAAATTTCCCTTTAAAATCAAAAAAATATCTTTTTTTTTTGAAGTTGACTCGTTTTCCGTCAGTAAATCCCCGCTTCAAGAACTTTTCCCATTTTTTGCTCTTACGGAAACCAAACTTCCGGCTAAGCAGGATATGGAGGGTCTCCAGTTTCGCCGCTGTGCAAGTATCAAGAGCCGTAATCATCCAGATGCACAATGCCCTTCTAATGCGTCTCAGGGCGACTTTTGCCAACGCCATTCAAAGCGCCCCATACGTTTTTTTGATCGTAGAAAGAATGATCAAAGAATCATATATACGCGCTCAAATGCATTACTCGTTGGCAAAATTCAGCGTTGGTGGAGGCTCCTCATATCCAATAAACGTCGCCGCACACAAGGTCTCTTTGTACATCTCAAAGATATGCTAAATAATACAACTGAAGTCTATTCCATGGAGGCAGTATCCTCCATACCACAGGTCTTCTTCTTCTCCTATGCGGATGCCCAAAAAAATGGATGGGCATTTGATATTCGCTCTCTTGTTCATCTCACATCACAGGGTCAGGCGCTACAGAATCCCTATACTCGTGAGGCCCTACCAGAGTCTGCTCTTGCTATGTTTCGAAAGCGCGTGGAGTGGCTCAGATCAAAAGAATACCCTCTTCTCTATGTCTATGATGAAGTGCTCACTCCAGAACAGATCTGGAATCAGCGTGTTCTCGATGTCTTTATGAAAATCGAAGCAATGGGATATCTGCTCAATACAAATTGGTTTCATGACTTATCACTCAAAAATCACAGAAGTTTCTATAGAGCGCTCTATCAACTCTGGACCTGGCGCCTTGGACTGAGTACAGATGAAAAAGAGGAGATATGCCCTGGCTACTCTCTTGCAAACACACGCCTTTTTCATCATGTACCTGAAGATATGAATCGTGGTCACCAGGATATGAAGTGGTGGAAAAAGAAGAATCTGAATCTGATTCATGCCTTGGTCACACGGGGTACGAGCAAATCACTGCGAGGGCTAGGAGCACTATACGTAGTGATGGGCTTAGTACAAGTGAGTGAAGGAGCCGCGGAGGCATATCCGTGGGTTTTAGAGAGTATAGGACTCGATTAATTCGACGGGAAACTATCCTTGAGTTGATCTTGAAAACCAGTGCGTGGAAAGACATCACCGCCGCCATAGATATTTTTGTAGTAGGTCGGATTTGAACTGGGGCCATATGTCTGTGCAGGTGTAGGGAAATAGCCAGAAGGAGGTCCACAGAGATTTATATTGGATAGGAAGGTATTGTTATCTAAGACAACACCATTTGTGCTGACAAGTTGATATCTTTGGCGCGTCTCATAGGTAAAACACGGTAATGTTATACCATTGGGATTTGTTGCAGGATCTGGGTCACTTGACACAGCACATCCAGCGGCAGTAAAGATAGTACGAAGACTCTCTCCATTCACACCCTTACCCGTTGCAAAGTTCAGAGTTCCATTTGAATCGAATAATGCATTTCCGCGAGGAAGATCACTGGAGTTACCATTAGCAAACTCCATAACACCTGTTCCAGCATTGATTCCACGATTTGCCACCACAGGTGGCCTTCCTGAATCGGCATAGGTAGGCCCTACCTGCTTCTTCCAAGTCAGAAGGGAGGAATCCGTCACATTCGTGCGAGCAATATAGCGAATGGCAGCCTTTTGTCTTAAGCGTGTCAGTTCACCTGCGTTCATTCTACAGGAGCCCTACTTTTTAACAAGAAAGAGAAGTTTATCATTGTTCCATCCAGGCGAATAACGGCGTTCATGCTCTGTCACTACAAACATGGCCATGGAAAACTGGTCTAATACATCGGCAAGTCCTTCTTCATATCTCTCTTCGGGAGTATCACGAAAAATATCTTCAATTATAATCAGGCCACCAGGTTTTAGGAAGGGAATAGCCTGTTTAATAATGCGAATCTGGTCAACAAGTCCATGAGAAGAGTCATCTAGAATTACATCTAGATCTCCACCTGTTGCCTCGAACCCCTTACGAATAGACTCCTCTTCATAGACATCCATTTCGCCTACAGACACTCCAGGAAGTCCGTAATTAAGTGTATTCTGTATGAAATTCTTATCACGATCAAATCCAAAGATATGAGTATCCTTATGGGTAAAATAGGTGCGCCATAAGAGTATAGAGTTACCCCCTGCAATTCCAATCTCTACAAATCGCACAGGCTGAAATCGGAATCGAGATAAGAAGAGACTATAGACTGCCGTATAGGGATGCCTGTGTCCAGCATCGTTATAAGGACTCTTATCTGTCTTATAATTACTACCAAGGGTGCAAAGATGAGTTGCAGCAGCAGTGGAGTCGACCGTAATGCTTTGAATCCTCTTCATTAGAATTTGAAGGGGTAAAAAAAATTCGGAAAGGGCGCGGCAAAAAATTTGATTCATCGTTTTCCTATATATAGTTTTCAGAGCCATATATATTCCAAATGTCATCCACTATCGTTCAGTCAACCGATTTCTCTACTTCCAACATCACTTTCTCTCCGATTAAGCTTATGGATAGCGGTGCTAAGATGTCATATCTTAGTTACTCTGGGCGCCCTCTAGTCATGCAGACGGCGTCAATGAATCTTCCTTATGGTATGAATGTATTTGACAAGGCAGGTCCTGTTAAGTACAGTGTTGATCTCTCCTTCCGCGGCTATGAGGAGGGCAAGGATGCAAAGGTCCGGGCCTTCTATGATGTTCTCATGAAGCTTGATGAGTTCATGGTCAAGAAGGGTGTTGAGAACTCTCAGGCCTGGTTCAAGTCGAAGCTCAGTGAGGATGTTGTCAAGGCCTTCTACACGCCGCTAGTTCGTGTCTCCAAGGATGCCAATGGCAACCCGAAGCCCTACCCGCCGAGTTTCAAGCTCAACCTACGCAAGAAGCAGGGCTCTGATGTCTTTGACATTGTTGCCTATGACCAGAACAAGCAGGCGTACAACTATGAGGAGACAACGCTTGAGGAACTCCTTGTCAAGGGTGCTCAGATCACGGCCCTCATCCAGTGCACGAGTGTCTGGTTTGCGGGAAGCAAGTTTGGTCTGTCCTGGAAGGGCATCCAGCTCCGTGTAGACAAGCTTCCTGACTCCATTCGTGGTTTCGCCTTTGCGGATGAGGGTGAGAGCCATGCAGCACCTGCGGCTGCACCCCGTCGTTCTGCACCTACTCCCGCGCCTGTTCAGGAGGAGGTTGATGACGATGATGCCTTTGATGCTCCTGCGCCTGTGGCTGCCAAGGCCCCCAGTGTTCTGGCCGCAGTGACGCAGGAGGATGCTGAAGGTGATGAGGTTGAGCCGATTGCCGTCCCCAAGAAGACTGTTGTCACGACCAAGAAGGTTGTAAAGGTAGTCAAGAAGTAAATAAATCAATAACCAAATAACCAAATAAATAACTAAATTTTAAAAAGGAAAGAAAACAATAAAACTATTTAGGTCTAAATACGACCCACTCTTTTTTTGTATGAGTGTTCTTCAGTTGAAGAACTGTAATCTTCAAACACAGCCAGATTTATCTCAAAGTCAAGCAACACGACTAAGTTTCTCTGGAAATTCCATAGCAGCCTTTTTTACAGAATATCTGCCTCCAAATCTAGAATATCTTGATCTTGGGAATAATTATCTATCAGATGATGGAATTCCGTTTGTACTTCCAGATTCCATTGAAGAACTTTTGCTCGACTCAAATACTATCCATCATCTTGATGGAATCCATTGGCCACAATCTCTACGGAAACTTATGCTTGATAACAACTGCATTCGAGCAGTT
>Ga0209296_1003347_pt1 | contig 10932 bp, 11 predicted proteins | sample S_130206_EF_Meta_FD_187319 | JGI IMG/M metagenome (GOLD analysis project Ga0209296, IMG submission 187319) | Freshwater microbial communities from Lake Simoncouche, Canada to study carbon cycling - S_130206_EF_MetaG (SPAdes) (version 2) | ecosystem: Environmental > Aquatic > Freshwater > Lake ...
AATCGCACAGAAAAGGGCAGGTAGCGCGGCCGGGCAGACTTGGTCGTGCGCGGCTTGGCACCGATCAGATCAAGCCGGTCCTCGCCTCGAAGCTGGTTCTGCACCCGGTCCAAAAACAGTCGCCGAACGTGGCGAAGGCCAAAGCGCGGCCCCCAGGCATCGTGGCTTAGATCCAACCAGACCCCTTCCGGCCCATCGTGGCGGCGCGCCATGACTTGGCGCGGCGCTCCGGCAAGGCGGGGCCCCAGCAGGGCCGCCGATGGGCCCAAGAGCGGCGCGCCCACCGACGACTCCCCCATTGCCAAGGTCGAGGCGGCGTCGACAAGGCGGAAGGCTGGCGGTGCGGCACCGTCGGGGCTCCAACCGCTGTTGGTGATCAGCCGGTCACGACCACAGATCACCTCAATCGCGAAGGGTTGGGCGCAGGCCAAAACCGAGAAGTCGCCCCGGGCCGGCGCTCCCGCATCGACCATGGCCAGCAGCCCCCCACCGGTCAGCCGGTGATAGCCACTGAGCGGGACCGCATCCGGCGGACGGGTCATGCCGGAATCCTGTGCCAAGGCAGCGGCGACCCGGGCGGCACGCACCGACTCCCCACCCTGGAAAGACGCGAGGTGGCCGTCACTTAAGGTGAAAAATCGCACGGCATTCGACAGTCGGTCGATCGTACGGGTCAGCATTGGCGGCGGCTCCAGCCCGCGCTGGGACAGGGCATCTTCAAGCGTCAAAAGGTCGAACAAAAGTTCCAGCCCGGCCTGCGGTGAGCGCGAGGCGTGAACGCCATCGGGCAGGACGGTGCGCGGTAAGAGCGATTCCAGCCGAGCGATGGCGGCCTTTCCGAGCCTTTCGCCCGGTCGGCCAGCCAGGGCGCAGGCGGCGACAGCCACCACCGCCGCCCGCTCTGCGGCACGGTCGGGGGCCTTTGAGAGGGTCAACAGGTGCCGGGCCTGCCGAGCTAGGTCCAGGGTCATGCTGGCGATCTCTGCGTCGGAGGCCCCCGCGGCAAGGGCGCCCAGGGCGCAGGCCAGATTGAACACCCGGCGCTCCAGAATAGCGGGGCTCCAGGAAAAAGTGTTCCAAGACCCAAACAGCCGCCGCCACTGCATATGAAGCCGCAACGCCTGGGTTGGGCCTTGCGCCGTGTCGGCGAGAAGGTCGCGGATCCAATCGTATCGGTGCAGGGCCTGGGCCAGGCGATAGGTCGGACTGGGCAGGTCCCACGGGTCGCCCGTGGGGCCCAACTGCAGGACGGAGCCGCCGAGATCGAAATCACCGCGTAAAATAGCGCGCGCCTTCATCGGATCGGCGGGACGAAAATCACGCGGGCGGGAGGCAATGCCTTTCGGCGTGGGCCAGTTTAGCAACTGACCGTGCAGGGGCGAGCCGTACCATTCGCCATCCCAAGCGGCGCGGAGAAGGCGCAATCCAGCCAGGCCGCTCTCGCCGATAAGGCTAGGAAGTCGCGCCAGCACGGCGCTGCGTCGGGAAGGATCTGCGGTGCCGTCGGGCAAGGCCGCCCTCAGGTCCCGCGCAGGGCGGCGATATTGGCGGCGTAGGCGCTGGCCCCGCCCTTGAAGGCGGCGTTTCCGGCCACCAGAGCCGTGGCACCGGCAGCGACGCAGCGCGCGGCCGTCTCGGCATTGACCCCGCCATCAACCTGCAGGTCGATCTGGCGCGGGGATTGATCGATGATTGCCCGCACCCGCGCGATCTTGGAGATCGCACTCGGAATGAAACTCTGGCCCCCAAAGCCCGGGTTGACCGACATGACCAGTACCAAGTCGACCAGGTCCAGAGTCTCTTCGACAACGCTCGGTGATGTGGCGGGGTTGAGCACCACGCCCGCCTTGGCGCCGAGTTCTCGAATTCGGCTCAAGGTGCGAGCCAGGTGGGGGCCCGCCTCCGGATGGACGCTGATAATATCAGCGCCGGCAGCCCGAAACGCCTCAAGATAGGGGTCCGCCGGACTGATCATCAGGTGACAGTCGATTGGGATCGACACCAGCGGACGGAGCGCCTTCACCACGTCAGGACCGACGGTCAGGTTCGGCACAAGGTGGCCGTCCATCACATCGACGTGCAACCAATCGGCGCCGGCGGTCTGCATGGCCTGGGCCTCTTCCCCCAGGCGGGCGAAGTCGGCGGCCAGGATCGAGGGGGCGATTAGAGTCATGGGAAGGGACTTAACCCTGCGCCGGGCCTTACCTCAAGAGATTTGGGCTTAAGTGTTGCGGATGAAGCGCGCCGCGAAGAAGCCGTCCATGCCACCCTCCATCTGGCTCGGCAGCAGGCGCAGCGCGCCGTTGACGGCGCTGGCCGCTGGCGCACCGCCCTCGCCTGGCACAACGGGATCGAGGGCGAATTCGGGATGTCGCTTGAGGAAACCCTGCGCTTGGCCCTCGCCCTCTTCCGGCTCAAGGGAACAGACGCAATAGACCAGCCTGCCACGGGGCGAGACGCGTGCGGCGGCCGAGTCCAGCAGGCGCTTCTGCAGCGTCGCCACCGTAGCGAGGTCGCCAGGGCGCGCCAGCCAAAGGGTTTCTGGGTGACGCCGGAATGTGCCGGTGGCCGAACAGGGTGCATCCAGCAGCACGGCGTCAAAGGTTCGCGTATCTTTCCAGTCCACGCCGTCAGCGGCGGCAATTTCAGCCGTAAGGCCTGTGCGGGCCAGGTTTTCGCGCACCCGACGAAGGCGGGAGACCGAGCGGTCCAGGGCCGTAACGTCCGCGCCAGCGGCAGCCAATTGCAGGGTCTTGCCGCCCGGGGCCGCGCACATGTCAAGCACGGTCTGGCCAGGTTGGACATTCAGCAGGCGGGCTGGAATGGCGGCGGCGGCGTCCTGCACCCACCACGCACCGTCGGAAAATTCAGGCCAGCCTGAAACCTCGCCCTTAAGCCCCACCCGGAGCGAACCACCCGGCAGGACCGTCGCTTGCAGCGATTGGGCGAGCGCGGCGGCACCTGCGGCATCCTTCAGGGTCACATCGGTGGGCGGCTCTTGCGCGATCAGGGCAGCGATCGCAGCGGCCTGGTCGCCATAGGCGGCGCGCCACCGGGCCCACATCCAGGGCGGGACGAGGCCCTCAGGGGCCTCCTCGCCGGGCGCAGCTTCAGACAGGCGGCGCAGCACGGCGTTGATCAGGCCCTTGAAGGGTCGCGCCTCCTTATCAGCCTGGGCTAGGTCAAGGGTGGCCGAAACCGCCGCAAAGGCCGGCACGTTCATATAGCGCACCTGGGCCAACCCCAATCGCAGCAGGTCTCGCACGGCCGGAGGCGGCGGCTTGGCCAGCCTGGCATCCAGCGCCGCATCGAGCGGGCCCAGCCGCCGCAACACCGTCATTCCCAACATGCGCGCAAAGCCGCGGTCGCGGCCATCCAGCCCATGCAGGCCCGTAGCCTCTATGCCCTCATCGAGCCCGCCGCGCCGGTCGAGCGCGGCCTGGAAAAGGGTCAGGGCCGCCTTGCGGGCAGCCAGTCCGTGCTTGGTGTCTTGCGGAGCATTATTCACCGGGGGCGGCGTGCCTGCTTAACGCGCCGCGCGCAATAGGTTAGGCAGGGGTTATGTCTGAAGAGATCGATCCGCCAGCGCCCGCCAAGGTGCTTACCCCCGCCGCCCAACGCGCGCTTGCCGAGGCTGCGGAGCGCCGCGCCGCCGCAGAAAAACTCGCCCTGCCGCCCGAAGACGGTGGCCCGATCGGGCCGGAACCGACCCGCTATGGCGATTGGGAACGCAAGGGAATCGCGGTCGACTTCTAGCCTTCGGCCATCTCGGCAATGACCCTCAACGCCGCCTCGCGCGGGTCATTGGCTGCGGTGATAGGGCGGCCGCAGACGATGTGGGTGGCCCCGGCGGCGATGGCGGCACCCGGCGTTGCGGCGCGGGCCTGGTCGTTCTTGGCGGCCCAGAACGGCCGCGCCCCAGGGGTCACGACCAAGAAGTCTGGTCGTCCGACAGCGCGGGCCAGATCGCGGGCCAGGGACGCCTCCTGCGGGCTGGAAACCACCCCGTCGACCCCGGCGGCCAGGGCCTGGCCGATCCGGCGTTCCACAAGATCTCGCGCACCAAATGCCGAGCCCATCTCGATAAGATCGGCATCCGTCAGGCTGGTCAGCACGGTCACGGCCAGAATCTTCAGCGGCGAGTCCGTGCCGCGACCCTGCACGGCAGCGGCCATGACCTGTGGCTCGGCATGCACGGTCAACAGGTCGCAGTTCGAGCGGCCCAGCACGGCGGCGGCGCGGCGCACGGTCTCGCCGATATCGTGGAGTTTCCAGTCCAGGAATACCGATTTGCCCTGGGCCTTGAGCTCGCGCGCCAGGGTCATGCCATCGCTGGCCAGCAGCTCCAGCCCCACCTTATAAAAACTGACCGCGTCGCCGATGGCGGCGACCATGGCGCGGGCGTCATCAGCCGTGGGCAGGTCGAGCGGAACAATCAGGCGAGGGTCTGTCTGGGGGGCGGCGTGGCTCATGTCAGCCCCTTAGCTTACCGTGAACCAAATTCACAGTTGCCGGAACCGGTGGCCCTGGCTGGCGATCAAGGCCATCGTCCATTCATCTGGGATCAGTTTGGCGGCCAGAGCGATCAGCTTATTGGGGGTGCCGGGCACAGACACAGGCCGGTTCGCCTCGACCGCCTCATAGCCCGCCGCCGCGACCTCGTCGGCCCCCAGCCACATCCAGGCTGGCAGGGCGCGGTTCGTGCGCTCGCGCGTACCGTTGACGTCATGGAATTCCGACAGGGTAAAGCCCGGGCACAAGGCGGTCACGTGCACACCGGTGTCGAGGTTTTCCAAATGCAGGCTCTGCGAGAAGCGGATCATCATCGCCTTTGATGCCGCATAGAGCGTGTGGCCCCCCGCCGGCGTGACCAAGCCTGCGAGCGAGGCAACATTAACGATCCGCCCAAAGCGCCGCTCGATCATCCCGGGCAGCAGTTTGTGCGCCAGTTCGCAGGGGGCCACGACCATCACATTGAGAAAGGCCTGCTGGTCGGCCCAGCCGGTGCCAGCATAGGTCCCGGTCAGGCCGTAGCCGGCATTGTTAATCAGGGCATCGACGTTACGGCCTTGCCCGGCCAGGGCATCGATTATGATCTCAAGACCGGCGGCGTCGGCCAGATCCGCCGTGACGGTCAGGGCCTCGACCCCGAAGCGGAGGGCAATTTCGGCGCTGAGCTTTTCCAGCCGATCGGTGCGCCGCGCGGTCAGGGCCACGTCGTAGCCTTGGCCGGCGTAGATTCGGGCAAAGGCTGCCCCAATTCCGGCAGATGCGCCGGTGATCAGGGCGAGGCGGCGAACCATGGCGGTCTCTTCACAAGAAACAGGGTGGGAGCCTCAGGCAGCACGACCAAGCCGCCGGTTCAAGACGCTCGGAAAGCTAGACCTAGTCCTTCAGCAGATCGTCGACCGAAATGGCCGATAGCCGCGCTGTGGCGGCCTCATACGCGGCGGCGATGGCACGGCGCACCGTATCGGGGATCTTCGCCCCCGCCGGGCATCCGTCGACGCCCTTGGGCGGCACGCCGAGCTTGGTGCGGCCATCAACCGCACGCAGCACCGCGTCGAGCTGGAAGGTGTCTGGGGGCGGGTCAGCCAAGCCCCGTGTAGCGCCCACCAGGCCCGCCTTGCCGAGCATGGCGGTGACGCGTCGCACCACTACGGGGTTGGTCGGCATGGAAGCCGCCAATTCCTAGCTCGAGATTGCATACTTGGCGGCGAAAGCGCCCTTGTGCGCCAGATAGGCCAGGGCATGAACGGCGACAGGGAATTTCTGGCTGTCAGATATCGGGTGAAGCGGATTCCTTCGCGGTTGCACCGTTGATTTATGGGGCCGCCGAGGGTTTGCCGCAACGATTCACCCAAAGGCTGCATTGAACGGCAGGTTGAAAGGGTGTATCGCGCCCGCCGCACCTCTGTCCCGGGGCCCTAATCCTCGGACGCATGGCCGCCCGCCAGCCCGTTTGGGCCCGTGCGCGCCGGAGATACTGAATGGCGAATTCCGATACCCCGCCAGCACACGAGGCGCACGCCGCCTCGGCCGGCCATAGCGAGCCGGATCGTGGGCACGGGCAGCCGCGCGGTGCCCATTTCTGGAAACTCGCCCTCGGCTCTATCGGCGTGGTGTTTGGCGATATTGGTACCAGCCCGCTCTATGCCTTGAGGGAATCTCTGGCCCATTCGCGCAGCGGTGTTGGCCAAGAAACGGCCGTGCTCGGCGTGGTCAGCTTGGTGCTGTGGACGCTGACGCTATTCGTCACCATCAAATACGTTATTTTCTTTATGCGGGCCGACAACAAGGGCGAGGGCGGCACACTTGCCCTGATGGCCCTGGCCCAGAAGGCGCTAGGGGGCCTGGGCGATGGTATCGGTCGCAAGCGCACAACAGCGGTGTTCTTCCTCGGTATCGTGGGAGCGGCGCTATTCTATGGCGACGGCATCATCACACCGGCCATTTCGGTGCTTTCAGCCGTTGAAGGGGTGAAAGACGCCCCGCATGTGGGCAATATACTGGGCCCCTATGTGGTGATCATCTCAGCGGTGATCCTGATTGCTCTGTTCCTGGTGCAAGCCAAGGGCACGCACCGAATGGCTGCGCTGTTTGGGCCGGTAACCCTGGTCTGGTTTCTGACCTTGGGCGGGCTGGGCCTGATCCACATCCTGGACGACTCGCGTATCTTCCGCTCATTGTTGCCTTGGTACGGGATCAACTTCCTGCTGCAGGACGGTTTCCTGGGCTTCGTGATCCTGGGCAGCGTGTTCTTGTGTGTGACCGGTGCTGAGGCGCTCTATGCAGACATGGGCCATTTCGGAAAAGGCCCGATCAAGATTTCCTGGCTCTGCCTGGTGTTCCCTTGTCTGCTGGTCAACTATCTGGGCCAGGGTGCCCTGATCCTGCGCCACCCGCAGTCAGCCGGCAATCCGTTCTGGGACATGGTGCCGACGGCGGCCTATTGGCCGGTTCTGGTGCTGGCCACCATTGCAACCGTCATCGCCAGCCAGGCCGTGATCACGGGGGCCTTCTCCATGACCCAGCAAGCCGTGCAGCTGGGCCTTCTGCCCCGCATCGACATCAAGCGGACCAGCGAGACGCAGGCCGGACAGATATTCGTGCCGCAGGTCAACCGCCTCCTGATGGTTGGCGTGCTGCTGCTGCTTTTCGTGTTCCAGAGCTCGCACCGTCTGGCGGGTGCCTATGGTATCGCGGTTACGGGTGCCATGTTCGTCGACACCCTGTTGGCGTTTGTCGTGGTCCGCCTTATCTGGAAGTGGAACCTGATCCAGACCAGTGCTCTGCTGGTGCCGCTGGCCATGATCGACATCGTGTTCATCACCTCGAACATGCTGAAGATTCCCGAGGGGGCCTGGCTGCCGCTCGTGCTTGGCGGCATACTGGTCATGGTCATGGTCACCTGGACCAAGGGTGCCCAGATTCTGAGCGAGAAGACCCGGCGCGACAGCGTGCCCCTGGCCGACCTGTTACAGATCCTGGCCGCCCGCCCGCCGCATCGCGTATCGGGCAGCGCCATCTTCCTAACCGGCGACCCGGACATGACGCCGGTCGCCTTGATGCACAATCTCAAGCACAACAAAGTTCTGCACGAAAAGAACGTGATCCTGACGGTGCGCACGGCGGGCAAGCCGCGCGTGGCCGACGCCGACCGCATCGAAATCGAAAAAGTCGACGGCGATTTCCAGAAGGTCGTGGTATCCTACGGCTTCATGGAGAGCCCGAACCTGCCCAAGGCGCTTGGCCAATGCCGACGCCTGGGTTTGAAATACGATATTATGGCCACAAGCTTCTTCCTCGGGCGACGCTCCATCGTGCCCTCGGCCCAGAGCGGTATGCCGCTTTGGCAGGACCATCTGTTTATCTTCCTGATGAAAAACGCCGCCAACCCCACTGACTTCTTCAAGATTCCGCCTGGACGCGTGGTGGAATTGGGTGCCCAAATCACCGTCTGAGCGCCACGGGGGGAGAGACGCCTTGCAGCACGGCCTTTCGCTGTTTGGCGATATCTTCTGGATCGCCGCCCTGTCAGTGATGGCCGGCTGCTCGCGCTGGGCCTGGCCCAGGATCAAGCCGGGGGCGAGAGTTCCGATTCAATGGCGGCGCGACGGCAGCCCGTCGATGCGGCTGGGCAAGTCGCTGGGCCTGAGCGGCTTAGTCTTTATCGCCTTCCTGGTGGGCGCCTATTTGAAAGTTGAGAGCCTGTCGTCGCGGCTGAGCATGAACACGATTCTGATCGTGTTTCTGGTGCGCCTCAGCGCTGCGCCCCTGTTCGCCGTTATCCACCTGATCCAGGTGCGCCGCTGCCTGATCTACCTGGCCGATGAGGGCCGGCTCGTCGAGTAGGACGATCTTTGCTTGAAGATCGAAGCCCGGCGCCCTTTAAGGCGCCTGCACGAACGCCCAAGGAATTTGCCATGCCTGCTCAGAAGTCCGTCAAGAAAGTCGTACTCGCCTACAGCGGCGGGCTGGACACCTCGATCATTCTAAAGTGGCTGCAAACCGAATACGGTGCCGAGGTTGTGACCTTCACCGCCGACCTGGGCCAAGGCGAGGAGCTGGAGCCGGCGCGTAAGAAGGCGCTCCTCCTGGGCATCAAGCCGGAAAATATCTTCATCGAGGACCTGCGCGAGGAATTCGTGCGCGACTACGTGTTCCCGATGTTCCGCGCCAATACGGTCTATGAAGGTCAGTATCTGTTGGGCACCTCGATCGCCCGGCCGTTGATTGCCAAGGCGCAGATCGACATCGCGCGTAAGGTCGGTGCCGACGCCGTCTGTCACGGTGCCACCGGCAAGGGCAACGACCAGGTGCGGTTCGAACTGGGCTACTATGCCCTTGAGCCCGACATCACCGTCATCGCCCCCTGGCGCGAGTGGGAATTCAAGAGCCGCGAGGCGCTGCTGGCCTTCGCGGAACAGCATCAAATCCCCATCGCCAAGGATAGGCGCGGCGATGCCCCCTTCAGCGTAGACGCCAACCTTTTGCACTCCTCCTCGGAAGGCAAGGTGCTGGAAGATCCCTCAGTCGAGGCCCCCGAGTTTGTGCACATGCGCACCATCGCACCCGAAGACGCGCCCAATACACCCACAATCTTCACGATGGACTTCGAAAAAGGCGATCCTGTCGCCATCGATGGCATGGCGATGAGCCCTGCTACCTTGCTGGCCAAGCTAAATGAGCTGGGACACGACAATGGCGTGGGCCGACTTGACCTGGTCGAGAACCGTTTCGTCGGCATGAAATCGCGCGGCGTGTATGAGACGCCAGGCGGCACGATCCTGCTGGCGGCCCATCGTGGCATTGAGAGCATCACACTCGACCGCGGGTCCATGCACCTGAAGGACGAGCTGATGCCGCGCTATGCATCGCTGATCTACAACGGCTTCTGGTTCAGCCCCGAGCGCGAGATGCTGCAGGCCGCCATCGACCACTCCCAGGCCTTGGTCACCGGTCAGGTGCGGGTCAAGCTCTACAGGGGCAATGTTTCGGTGATCGGCCGCACCAGCCCCTATAGCCTGTACGACCAGGAACTCGTCACCTTCGAGGAAGGCAGGGTAGCTTACGACCAGCGTGACGCTGCCGGCTTCATCAAGCTCAACGCCCTGCGCCTGCGCGTCGCTGCCAAGCGAGCGCGACGGGATGGGGTCTAGGCCTCCACGATCGCTTTGAACCCATACCGGTCACGGATCCTCTAAGGCCGCCGCTCTGCTGTCGACTGAGGCAGTCTCGCGTCTCTGCGCCAAGCGTGACAGTGTGCTGAAAAATCGAGGAGACCATCAATGTTGCAATCCCACGGCTGGACCGCCCTCGTCACCTGCGCGGCGTTGTTTCTGTATTTCATCGCCGGCGTGAAGGTCGGCTTGGCCCGGCGCAAACACGGCGTGGCCGCCCCGGCGATGAGCGGCGACCCCAATGTGGAACGCGCCCTGCGCGTACAGGGCAACACCCTGGAATGGCTGCCGATTTTCCTTCCTTCGTTGTGGCTGTTCTCGATCTACTGGAATGACCACCTAGCGGCTCTGATCGGGGTGGTCTGGATTATCGGCCGCATCCTCTACGCCGTCGGCTATTGGTCCGAGGCAGGCAAGCGTGGGGTGGGCTTTGGCATCCAGACCCTGGTGGCGTTCGTGCTGTTATTTGGCGCGGCCGCGGGTGCCATCCGCGTGATGATGGTCGCGGGCGGCTAGGCCCTGGCGCGCGGGCGCAAATTATGGCTCCATGGCCCCGCATCCGCCCCAATCTTGAAGCGTTTCAGCTGGGTCGGTTCGTTTAACGAAGGAGGCGCAGATGCGCCGTTTAATGATCGTCGGAGCCGCAGCCGCAGCCGCCACAGTGCTGGCCCTTGCTGGTTGCGCCACGCCCACCCCCTACCAGCCCATAATCGCCGCGAGGCCCACCTTGGGCGGGTTTTCCGAAACGCGCCTGGCGGCCGACCATTACCGCGTGACCTTCAACGGCAACGGCTTGACCAAGCGGGATACGGTTGAGCGCTACATGCTGTACCGCGCCGCCGAGTTGACCCTGGCCCAAGGCTACGACTGGTTCGAGGTCGACGACCGCCATACCGACCGCGACCGGGCGACCTATGTTGATCCCGATCCATTCGCCTTTGGCCCGCGCTATGGGCCGGGTTTCGGTGCCTTTGGCCCACTCTATGGGCCGGGTTTCGGCTTCTTCCGCCCCAACTGGCGCTACTACAGCCGCGGCTATGGGTGGCGCAGCCCTCTGTTCGGCGATCCGTTCTGGAATAATCGGTTCGACATCAGCACGGTGGAAAAATTCGAAGCCGGCGCCGAGATCACCCTGCACAAGGGCCCGGTGCCCACCAGCACAAGCCGTGCCTTTGACGCGCGGCAAGTCAAGGCAAACCTCGAGCCCCTGATTGTCCGACCTGTGCCGAAGTCCTAGACTCGGGTCGCG
>Ga0209296_1003351_pt1 | contig 10928 bp, 10 predicted proteins | sample S_130206_EF_Meta_FD_187319 | JGI IMG/M metagenome (GOLD analysis project Ga0209296, IMG submission 187319) | Freshwater microbial communities from Lake Simoncouche, Canada to study carbon cycling - S_130206_EF_MetaG (SPAdes) (version 2) | ecosystem: Environmental > Aquatic > Freshwater > Lake ...
ATGCCACTGGTACTGAAGCTTGTAACTCACCCGTACTTGGTTTATACAAGTATTTAGCGTTGCTTGTGAAGATGGTCGTGCTTTGGCCAGATGTTGTATTGGCGAATATTGGATATAAATTTGCTGATGTTGTCGTATCATTGGAGATGGTACCAATTCCTGATGGACCGGCAGTACCTGTTGCACCAGTTGCACCTGTTGCACCAGTCGGACCTGTGGGCCCCGTGGCTCCCGTAGGTCCTGTTGCACCAGTTGGTCCAGTTGCACCGGCAGGACCTGTGGCTCCTGTAACACCCGTTGCACCAGTAAGACCTGTGGCTCCTGTAACACCAGTTGCACCGGCAGGACCTGTGGATCCCGTAGGACCAGTTGCACCTTGAGCACCAGCAGAAGCTGTGACTTGCCATGTCGTGCTATCATATATCAATGTAACAATGATACCTTGAATATTCAAATTCAAATCGTCAGCACCACCTTCAATCGTACTTCCGTTTCTTGCTACCAATAAATTGTTGGTAGCCCAAGAAGCACCGTCAGCTAGTACAATCGTAGTACCAAGAACTGGTGATGCAGGTAGTGTTACTGTATATGGTCCGCCAGCTGTACTAACGATATACTGAGCATTTGCTGATAGAGTTGTTGTCGTAGTAATTCGTGTCCATGGTGTGATAGCACCTGTAGCACCAGTTGCACCGTTAGGTCCTGTTGCACCAGTAACACCAGTAGCACCAGTAGGTCCTGTCGGGCCTGTAGGACCTGTGGATCCCGTGGCTCCCGTAGGTCCTGTTGCACCAGTCGGACCAGTTGCACCGGCAGGACCTGTAGAGCCCGTGGCACCTGTAGGTCCAGTAGCACCCGTAGCACCAACACCACCGGCAGTAGCAGTAACTTGCCATGTTGTGCCGTCATAGATGAATTGTGATGTGACACCACGAAGGTCTAATAAAAAGTCATCAGCAACACCTTCAATAGTATTACCATTTCTTCCGACTGTTAAATTATTGAGTGCCCAATTACCACCATCAGTAAAGACAACTACACCACCAGTTGTTACACTTGATGGAAGATTAATAGTAAATGCACCAGCAGTTGTGTCAGCAATAATCTGTTGATTAACTGTTGCTGTATATGTTGTTGTGACTCTTGTCCATGTCGGTGCAGCACCTGTAGCACCCGTGGCACCTGTAGGACCTGTTGCGCCGGCAGGACCTGTTGGACCTGTAGGTCCAGTTGCACCAGTTGCACCAAAAGGACCTGTCGGACCTGAAGGACCAGTTGCACCGGCAGGACCTGTTGGGCCTGTTTGACCTGTTGAACCGACTGGTCCGTTAGGACCTGTAGGACCTGTGGCGCCAGCAGGACCTGTTGCGCCAGTAGCACCAATCAAACCTGTGTTCGCACCAATCCAATAACCGTTTGCTGCGATTACGTCTGTCGTGCCTACTGTTAGGCCATTTTTGACTACAAAATTTGAATTAGTTGCCATTTATTTTTTCTTATAAGTCTTGCGAACCTGTTATTTGTGGTTAGTTATTAGCAGAAACTGGAGGCAATCCAGTTACAGGGTCTACGCCAGCCGAAAGTTGCGTAATAGAACCAACAATATTGCCATCAATAATTTGTTGATAGACCCATCTACCAGTCATTGCGTAATCATTGTCTCTGGCGCAATATATGTGTGTTTCCATTGGGAAACCTTCTGCTTCTGAAAACTCTACATCAGCAAAATAAACACCTTCTTCATCACCGGATTTACGAACATTTTTAATTTGTCCAAAAGTTACATTTCCAATAGTATGTGTCATATTTTTCCTTTTTATGCGGTTCGTTGAAACATTGCTATACTGGTAGCGTTTGAGTCTGGCAAGCCTCTACTTCGCCATGTTCCAGACAAAGCGGCTGAACCAGCACCAGTGCTTGCGCCATAGTAGCAACTTGCATTACCCCCATTTTCAGGGCAATATACAGCCATTGATGCGTTTAGGGTAAGAGGAGTACTACCGCCTCCCCTAGCCATTAGAAGATAAGAGCCAATAGGATAACTTGTATTTTGTAAGGTAGACCCTGTGTAGTAATCAAGTGCAACAACTCCAGACGAAACTGTTATTCCGTTACCAGCGGTCACAGAAGCATTTGATCCGGCAGGTCCTGTAGGTCCACTAGGTCCTGTAGGTCCAGTTGCTCCCGTAGGTCCAGTAGGACCTGAAGGACCTGTAGCACCAGTCGGACCTGTACTTCCTGTAACACCTGTAGCGCCAGTGGGACCTGTAGGCCCCGTAGGTCCAGTCGGACCTGTTGCACCACTCGGTCCAGTTGATCCCGTTGGACCTGTAGCGCCAGTTGCTCCTACACCAGTAGCGCCTGTAGGTCCTGTAGTTCCTGTGGCTCCCGTAGGTCCTGTCGGACCTGTAGCACCCGCAACTACGCCAGCGATGAGTGATGAAATATTAACTGTTGCCATTTATTTTATATAATTTGTGATTAGAAGTTTACCATTTATTTAGAGGACAGTTTGCAATAGGTATTCTTATTTTTGCTTCTAAAAAACAACCACACTTTTTACATAACCCAGTTTCTCTAAACTCGCACACATTACAAATTTCAGCACGTTTTTTAACCTCTTTAGTTAATTCTTTAAAATTTTCATTTAATGTTTCTAAAAAATTAAACTGCATCGTCCATCCAAACCCAAGATTTATATGTACCAGCACTTAAACTATAATGAGGACTATTGAGTACACCAAAACCCATTCTTAATGAAGTTGGATATGTTCCACATGTACCATCATAACCAGCGCCAACGGATCCATCACTATTAGACCAATTACATGGTTGTTGTGAGGTATTATAAAATCCATGGCCACCACCAGAACCCAAGAAAACACGATAACCATCTTTATTTCCACCAGTTAAAGTGTCAAGATTACTTCTTACGTTATATGCTCGATGATTACTAAAATATGAGTAGTAATTTGTTCCATCTTTTTCTAAATTAAAACCTTTCCAAGGGATACTATATCCTATACAATCTTGTGGGGTTGACCCAGTTGAAATAGATCCGCCTGTTGTGGAACTTTGATTAAGTTCCATCATAAGAACCCAATCTTTACTATCTAATCTATTGAAGTGAACATATGCTTGAACTGCTTGTGTTTGAGTAACACTATTGTATGTGTTTAAAGCACGAATCCAATAAACGCCATTTGTCGTAATACCAATTGTATTTCTTAAATGATATGGAGTAGTTGCACGTGCTGAAGATGTACCATCTCTTCCAGGATTAACAATAATATTAAATGATCGTATTGCTGATTGTGAATTAGATGCTGCAGTTATATCAAATGTATATGTTGTAGAATTACTAATGTTTTGAGCGTCACCTGATATTACACCAGTAGAACTATTTAAAGATATTCCAATTGGTAAAGCTCCAGATGAAATTGAATATGTAATAGCTGTTCCATCTGGATCTGAGGCTGATACAGTTGCATGTGTGCCAGTGGCAAGATCTGTAATTGTAGCAAGATTTCCTACAGAAGTTGACCAAATTGGATCTCTATCAATATTACCAGCAGGACTTAATGTTGACAATAATCCAGATGGATTAGTAACTGTTATATTAAACGAAGCTCCACCAACATAATTTACAGCTGTAGCATTAGTTGCAATAGTTAATTGTGATGAACTAACAAATGTTGTAGTTAAACCTCTTGATGTATTAGCTACAGCAGCACCCTCAACGTATGCTATACAACCAGTTTTAAAATTAGAACCATTAATAGTAATAGTACTATCAGTATCAGCATTAATAATACCAGAAATATTTGTTATAACAGGAGGAGCATCAACGCCTTGCCAACCAACACTATTGTATTGCTCGACTAAACCTAATGTTGTGTTATATCGCAACATACCAGCAACAGGGGCCGCAGGTCGTTCTGCTGTTGTTCCAGCAGGAAGGTCAAAATAACCGGTCGATGTATTGTTTTTGTCAGAAATGTCTGCTGGTGTAGTAGCTGCACCTGTCGGTCCCGTAGGTCCTGTCGGTCCCGTAGGTCCTGTCGGTCCAGTTGGACCTGTAGCACCCGCAACTACGCCAGCAATTAAGGTTGATATTCTAGCCATTTCGTTTCTCTAGTTTAGTTGTTGCCATTTATTATATAGTTTGTGATTGATTAGGTTCGTCAGCAGGAAGTGGTGTGTTACCTTCAGCAAGCCACTTTAGGTATTCTTGGTAATCGGTGTTGTCTGGATTAAAAGGAATAGACCAAGTATCATTTTTTAAAACTGCAACAACAGGAGCAGTATCACTACCAATTGGTTTTATTCCAAGTTGAAGTTGATATTTAATAATCATTTATAACTCCGCAGAAAATTGAAAATTATTGGTAGCCGTACCAGTTGGTGAATAAGGGACTACCGCACGACCATAATTTGCACTTGACATTGTTGTGGCTGTAGTAAACGATATGGAAAACATATTTCCACCACCACTTGCCGCTCCATCATTAGTAAGAATGGCGGGTGCTTGACTTAATGCATAATTGTCAATCCCTGTTAAATTAATTTGCCAACCTGAACCTGTGTTATAAACAGGATTTACTGCAACAGCTGGTTGTGTCCTCATTGCAGTTGGTAAATTGAAATTGATTCTTGCGGTTGTGGCACTTACTATAGCACCCGAAACTTCATAAAATTGACTACCATTTGGCTTAGATGTTGATTGCCAATAATACCTCTGACACAAAGACAACTCAGTACCAAAAGGCCTGTAATCAAAACTCGTTGCTGTTGAGCCTTTTTCTAGTTGTACGCCTGTGACATACCAAGTAGCGCCGTTTGTGCCGACTACTGATGTTGCGCCTGTGGCTGAAACAAGGTTTGACGCTTGCCAAGAACCAGCAGTGCCGTTATATGTAGAGCCAACACCTAAACCAAACTTCACTCTTAACCCAATGCCATTTGTTGCACCAATCCAAGTGCCAGATGTGTCACCAGCGATAGTTACAGTCTTTTGTTCCCAAGTATTTGCGGTAGAGATTGTGTAGGTAAATGGATAGGCACGACTGTTATTTGAATTACCAATCACTCCACCGAATGTTCCTGTAAGACTTGATCTAACCCAAAACGAAATTGTCACAGTGCTTGCACTAGCAGTACCAAACGCCAAATCTGCGAAGTTAAACCCTTCTATATCTTGAAGTACAGCAAAGTAATCTGAAGCGCCAACGCTATACGCTGAGAGAGATGTAACACCTAAATAGTTTGCAAAGCCAGTAGGAGGCGTAACAGAACCCGCATTTTGTTGTACTGAGTATTTAGAGGCAACAGACTGCAATTGCTTCCATCTGTCCAAAACAAGTTGACCATCAGTAGGAGTAACACTAGCCCCAGCGTTTCTCTGGTCTAAAACCATCGCCCCGTTTATGATGCGGTTTTTAAATCCAAAAGTATTGGTGGTATTTACAGAGGTAGCCGTGATAGTGCCACTTACATCTAGTTTTGTTGCTGGAGAAGTAGTACCAATCCCCACATTCTGTGAAGTATCAATAGTTACTGCCGTAGTGCCAGCAGTATTAGCAAAGATTGAACCACCTGATGTTGCAATGTTTAAGTTACTTGTACCATTAGATATGGTTGTAGTGGCACCAGAAGCACCTGTGGCTCCAGTAACACCTGTGGCTCCCGTAGGTCCAGTTGCACCAGTAGGTCCTGTAGGTCCAGTTGCACCAGTCGGACCTGTGGCTCCCGCAGGTCCAGTTGCACCGGCAGGACCTGTAGCTCCCGTAGGACCTGTAGCACCAACAGCACCAGATGATGATGTGACTTGCCATGTCGTGCTGTCGTAAATTAAATCAACAGTAATACTTTGAATATCTAAAATTAAATCTTCTGCTACACCTTCAATTGTGGAACCATTTCGTGCTACAGTTAAATTATTTGTTGCCCAATTTGCACCATCAGTAATTTTAACATTCGTACCTAATACAGGTGATGCTGGTAATGTTACAGTAAATGCTCCGCCAGCTGTACTAACAATGTATTGAGCATTGGCTGATAATGTGGCTGTTGTTGTGATTCGTGTCCATGGCGCAAGAGCACCTGTAGAACCTGTGGCACCAGTAGGACCAGTTGCACCTGTAGGACCAGTAGGTCCTGTACTTCCTGTGGCACCAGTAGCACCCGTGGTACCTGTAGGTCCAGTTGCACCTTGTGGCCCAACTGTTGCAGTAACTTTCCAAGTTGTACCTGAATAAATTAACTGAACAGTAACACCTTGTAGATTGATTGTTAAATCTTCTGCAAGGCTTTGAATAGTAGAACTGTTTCTTCCAACAGTTAAGTTTATTGTTGCAAAGTTACCACCATCTGTAATCACTACAACAGCACCTAATGATGGTGATGCTGGTAATGTAATTGTAAATGCACCACCTGATGTATCAGCAATGATTTGGTCACCAGATACGGCAGTATAATTGGTTGTCTTTTTAATCCATGGTGGTGCAACACCTGTAGAACCTGTGGCGCCTGTAGCACCTGTTGCACCATTTGTACCGGCAGGACCTGTAGCACCCGTAGCACCAATCAAACCTGAAGTTGCGCCTGTCCAAGCACCATTAGCAGCAATGACTGCCGTGGTGCCTACTGTAAGGCCATTTTTGACTACAAAATTTGAGTTGGTTGCCATTTAATTATTCTTATATGTTATGTCTTAATAATAAAGTAAATACCACGATAAGGAGGTAAGTTTGCATTAGTTACACTAACACCAGTTGCACCTACTGAAACAGAAATACCGGTAGTTTTGCTGTTAGTATCAATAGTAAAATCACCAGATTTGTCATCGCCATTTCCTTCACCACCTTTATAGTTGGCAGGACCATTATTAAAGTCATTTACGTTAGCAAATGTAGTTGTGTGAAAGTGTCCTGGATCGGTTACAGATGCACTATGATTATGGGATGGAATTACAGCATCATTACTACCACCAGAACTATTGGCTGAATACGTTGTGCCTGCACCAATTGGCATCCTATCTCTAAAATCAGGAAGGTTAAAAGTTGTTGAACCATCACCTGTTCCGAAAGTCGTACTGATTACAGCAAACAATGCTGAATAAGTAGTACGACTTACTGCTGTACCATTACATAACAAATATCCTGATGGTGCTGTGGCTGTAGCCCACATTGAAATTTCACCCGTAAGATAACCAGCAGTTCCAGTAGGTCCAGTTGCTCCCGTTGGACCTGTAGGTCCTGTTGCACCTGTCGGACCCGTAGGTCCTGTTGCACCAGTCGGACCTGTTATAGAATTACCTGAAGGACCTGTAGGGCCTGTCGGACCTGTAATGCCTGTGGCTCCCGATGCGCCAGTAGGACCTGTACTGCCTGTAGGTCCAGTAGCACCAGTCGGACCAGTTGCACCAACACCTGTAGCACCCGCAGGTCCAGTAGCACCCGCAGGTCCTGTTGGACCAGTGGCGCCAGTAGGTCCTGTTGGACCTAGTATGCCTGAACCTTGTACGGTGCTAAGTAATTGTGCCATTTATTAAAATTTACCTTCCGAGAACACGTTTACAAAAACTGTTCCATCTTCCATTGCTTCGAGTTCATGCCATTCAGCCGCAACCAAATTAACTGGTTGTGTCATCTTGGTCATCAATAACTGACGTCCTTCTTTAGTTACAAGACAAGAACCCGCATGACAAATAGTTAAATGAGCATATGCATGTTCGTGTCGTGGTAGACCTTGCCCTTTGTTGGCATGGTAAATATTTAGGACAGCACCATCATAGGTAACCATGTGAACTGGCGTAACTGCTTCAACCATTTTATTCTTCCTTTGCAACCGGTATATCTTGCCATTTGCCGGTGTAACCCATTGATGAGTTGATGTAACGCACTTGCATTACTTGTGTGCCATCTTTTTTTAGAAGCATACGAAACTCTGGGACTGAACCGGGGTAAATCATAGGTTTGTTAATTTATACTGTAAATGTGCCGGAATCATTAAACTGCTTTTGATTCTGTTGGCTTCCAAAATGCACCGTTTTCTTCCCATGCATAAGATTGAGTGTCATCACCAGGATATGGAATTGGGCAGTCCCAATTATTAGTAACTACATTATATACCCAACTGTTATATGGTTGCGGTCTCACAAAAACATCCAAGTCTTCTCTATATATTCCACCAACAAACGCATACATTCTTCGGAATTCTCCTGTTGAGCTTGTCTGTTTCCACTTTGTATGTTCACCAAACAAAGATTGTAAGAAAGTAATACCAATCTGTTCTGTGCTTGGATATGTTGCATCACCTAATACAGTATCGTCTATAACAATAATTTGCATGACTATGTTGTTAAAATCTAATTGAGCAAAATGTGCCATATTTTTCTTCTTTCTTTTCCATTTACCTAATGGACAATAAACATCATCGAAACGTGCTTTAAGAAACATAAAGCAACCACATTCCTTACACATGCTTGTAATTTTTTCATATGAAGGACATTCTTTACATATTGCAATTCTTGTATCATACATATTTACCACGTAATAGAACCTGCGCCTCGCCATATGTATGTCTTAGTGCCGCCTGAATTCGAATAGCTTGGAGATCCCGATGTAGATGTAGCATCAGGATATATGGACGAATACTGTACAACAACAGCCCCAGTAGCACCATCACCACCATTACCACCAGAACAGCCACTACCTGTACCACCACCACAACACTTGCCACCCTGTCCACCACCGCCACCAGCTCCGTAACCAGTACCGGTACCTCCAGCTACAGAACAACCGCCAGAACCAGCAGAACCGCCGCCACCATTGTATGGCGAGCCGGCACCAGCACCTCCAGGGTTGGGAGTATCTGAACGGCAAGCTCCGCCGTTTGTTCCTGTTCCTGTTCCACCAGTATTTCCACTTGGTGAGCCACCAGCACCGCCAGCACCGCCTGGATTAGGGTTAGTAGCACCGTTGCCGCCGCTTCCTCCATTAGCTGTTTGACCAAATGCAGTTGATGCAGAACCTCCCCCACCGGCAGCGCCATTGGCGTCACATCCAGTTCCAGGACTTCCATTTCCCCCACCGCCGCCACCAACACCAAACGAGTAACCTGTTCCGTTTTTAGTAATAGCTTGAGTGCTCGCAACATAACCGCCGCTGCCTCCTCCGCCACCACCGGAACCAGCCCAACCTCCAGTAGCCCCAGAACCACCACCTCCGCCACCACCCAATAGATAATAGTTAATAGTCCAGTTGTTATAAGGAGTTGTGACGCTATTAGAAGCACTAGATGCAGAACCACTCCCTGCACCGTTGGTAGCATACACAGTAAATGTGTAAGCGGTACCTTGAGTTAATCCAGATACCGTAATAGTACCAGAACCTGCTTGAGAAAGCGTTCCAGTCAATCCACCTGGACTTGAAGTTGCTGTATAAGATGTAATAGCAGTACCGCCATTACTTGCCGGCGCTGTAAAGGCAACAGTTGCTGTATTATATGCTGTTGCTGTTGCAGTACCAATTGTTGGTGCACCAGGAACTGTATAAGTTGTTACAGCTGCACTTGCTGAACTAGCTGCACCAGTACCTACAGCGTTAGTTGCAGTTACAGTGTAAGTATATGCTGTATTGTTGCCGCCTCCTGTAGCAGAGATGGGAGACGAAGCTCCCGTAAATGTAGAACCACCTGGACTACGAGTAACGGTATAACTTGTGATTGATGCCCCAGTTCCACCAACGTTTGCTGGAGCTGTAAATGCAACTGATTGAGTACCTACTCCTGAATTGGTTGCAGTAACACTAGTCGGCGCTCCCGGAACTGTCCATGTCGTAATAGAGCTACTAGCTGCTGAAGCTGCCCCAGTACCTACAGCACTTGTAGCAGTAACCGTGAATGTGTATGCTGTACCCGTCGTTAATCCAGATACCGTAATAGTACCAGAACCTGCTTGAGAAAGCGTTCCAGTCAATCCACCTGGACTTGATGTTGCTGTGTATGAAGTAATTGCCATACCACCATTACTTGCTGGTGCTGTAAATGCAACAGTTGCAGTAGTAGACCCAGTTGGTGTTGCTGTCCCGATTGTTGGTGCACCAGGAACCGAATAAGTTGTTACTGATGCACTAGCAGATGAAGAAGTGCCGTTACCCGCAGCGTTAGTTGCAAATACGGTGAATGTATATGCAGTATTGTTACTTAATCCAGAAACAGTAATGTTTCCTGAACCTGCTTGTGAGACAGTACCCGTTATTCCACCTGGAGAAGATACAGCGGTGTAAGATGTAACCGGCTGAGCATCTGTATCGGTATTACTTGGTGCAACATAAGCAACCGAAACAGTACCAACACCAGTATTGGTTGCAACAACAGAAGTTGGTGCATTAGGTACAGTAAAGTAACCAATAATTTCCCATTTGCTACTTATTTCCGAATACACTTCTACAGCATTTAATGATGTATTAAATCTGGTATAACCATTTGCAGGACTTACTGGTCTTTGTGCTGTTGTTCCAGAAGGTAAGTCAAGGAATCCTGTTGATGATGTTGGTACATCTATAGTAGAAGGGCCAGTTGCACCAGTAGCGCCTGCAGGTCCTGTAGGTCCAGTAGCACCTGTAGCACCCGTTGTTCCAACACCAGTAGCACCCGTAGGTCCTGTAGGTCCAGTAGCGCCCGTAGGTCCTGTAGGTCCTGCAGGTCCAGTAGCACCCGTTGGTCCAGTCGGACCTGTTACAGAGGAACCCGCAGCGCCTGTTGGACCTGTAGGTCCTGTAGGGCCTGTCGGACCAGTTGAACCGGTAGCACCCACAGGTCCTTGTGGACCTAACGAACCTGTAGCACCTGCAGGACCTGTGGGGCCTGTGGCTCCAGTGGGTCCTGTGGCACCAGCAATTACGTTAGCAATGAGTGTTGATAGT
>Ga0209296_1003353_pt1 | contig 10925 bp, 9 predicted proteins | sample S_130206_EF_Meta_FD_187319 | JGI IMG/M metagenome (GOLD analysis project Ga0209296, IMG submission 187319) | Freshwater microbial communities from Lake Simoncouche, Canada to study carbon cycling - S_130206_EF_MetaG (SPAdes) (version 2) | ecosystem: Environmental > Aquatic > Freshwater > Lake ...
GTTTGTCCGCGGGCCAGGTTCAGCCTGAATGGCCGGACGGTCCGACCCACCCCATGATTTATTTGACAGCCGTCCGCCCCCTCATCCGCCTTCCTCTCTCCAGCTCAGCATGTCCCCAGCCCCGCTCCTCGCACTCCGCCAACTCGTCAAAAACTACGGCGGCGTGCGTGCGCTTCGCGGTGTGGATTTCGATCTTCAGGCGGGCGAGGTCCACGCCTTGCTCGGCGAAAACGGCGCGGGCAAAAGCACGCTGATTAAGGTCATCACCGGCGCGCATCAACCCAACGGCGGCACCCTCACCCTCGCCGGCCAACGCGTCGCTAACCTCACGCCTTCGAGCGCGCGCGCGCTCGGCATCGCCTGTATTTACCAACAGCCAGCCTTGTTCCCCGACCTCACCGTCGCCGAAAATCTCGCGCTCCGCCTCGAAGCCACCTCCGCCAGCTCGCGGATCGATTGGCCCGCCCGCCGCGCCCGAGCCGAGCAATGGCTCGCCCGCCTCGGCGCCGAGATTTCCCCCGAAGCCGAAGTGCGCTCCCTCTCCATGCCCGAGCAGCAGCTCGTGGAAATCGCCTGCGCCCTTGGCGCCGGTGCCCGCATCGTGATCATGGACGAGCCCACCGCGTCCCTCACCCAAAAGGAGCAACGCCTCCTCTTCGCCGTCGTCCGCGACCTCCGCAAAAACGGCGTCGGCGTCATTTATATTTCCCACCGCCTCGAGGAAATCTTCGCCCTCGCCGACCGCGTCACCGTCCTGCGCGATGGTCAGAGCGTCGGCACGCACGCCGTCGGCGACATCGACGAAGCTGGTCTCATCCGTCTCATGGTCGGCCGCGAAGTCGCCCAAATCTATCCCGCCGCCGAGTCCGCCCCCGGCCGCGCGGTAGCACTCTCGCTCCAGGCCGTCGGCTGCCGCGCGTCCGGAGTGCACAACGTTTCCTTTGAGGTCCGGTCCGGCGAGATTTTCGGCCTCGGCGGACTCGTCGGCGCCGGTCGCACCGAGCTCGCCCGTATCCTCTTTGGCCTCACGCCGGCGGACTCCGGCGAGATCACGCTCCACGGCCAACGCCTCACCCTCCGCTCGCCGCAAGCGGCCGTCGCCCACGGCATCGCCTACGTCCCCGAAGACCGCCGTCGCCACGGCGTCGTGCTCGAACTCCCCATCGCGCACAACCTGACGATGGCTATCCACCGCCGCTTCTTCCCGACGACGTGGCTGCGTTTCGCCGCCGAACGCGCCCTCGCGCTCGATTTCATCCGAGACCTCGCGGTGAAATGCGCCGGCCCCGACGCCCCCGGCGGCAGCCTCTCCGGCGGGAACCAACAAAAAGTTTCCCTCGCCCGTTGGCTCGCCACGAAGCCCAAGCTCCTCATCCTCGACGAGCCGACCCAGGGCGTCGACGTCGGCGCAAAAAGCGAGATCCACAAGATCATCCGCCGTCTCGCGAAAGAAGGCCTCGCTGTGATTTTGATTTCCAGCGATCTCCCCGAAGTCATCGGCATGAGTGACCGCATCGGTGTGATGGGCGGAGGCACCCTCCGCGCGATTCTCCCCGGCGGCTCCGCCCCCCATGACGTCATGGCCGCCGCCCTCGGCACTACCGAGAGAGGGGCCGCATGAAACGCTTCTTCCGCGAACTGTCCGTCCTCGGTGCGCTCGCCGCAGTCCTCGTCGGCATGGCGATTTTCGCACCCGCGTTTTTCTCGCCGCAACCGCTTCTCTCGCTGCTGACGCGCGAAGCGCCGACCCTCATCGTCGCCTGCGGCATGGCCTGCGTCATCATCACGCGGCAAATCGACATCTCCGTCGGTTCGATGTTTTCCGTGTGCAGCGTATGCGCCGGACTCCTCGCCGCCCGCGGCTGGCCGCTCCTGCTCGTCCTCCCCGCCTCCGTCGCGCTCGGCGCGCTGCTCGGTGCAGTCAATGGTCTCCTCGTCGCCGGCCTGCGCCTGCCGTCCATCGTCGTCACGCTCGCGACCATGGTCACGCTTCGCCAAGGCCTCAACCTCGTGCGCCAGGGCGAATTCGTAAACCTCCCCGACCGCGTCCAATGGTTCGGTCTCAGCCAAATGGCCGGCCAACTCGTCCTCGTGGGCGCCTCCGTCGTCTTCCTCGTGGCGCTCGCACTCGCGATGCGGCACGTGGCCGCTGGCCGCTTTGTTTACGCTGTCGGCACCGATGCCGAGGCCGCGCGCCTCGCGGGCATTCGCCCGCAGCTCGTCACGTTTCTCGTTTTTATCTTCATCGGTGCCCTCACCGGCCTCGCCGCCATGATGAACCTTGCCCAGTCCCCCCAAGTGCAGCCGCTCAGTGGCGCCGGCCTCGAACTCAAGGTGATCGCCGCCGTCGTCGTGGGCGGCGTCGCGATCTCCGGGGGCCGCGGCAACCTCTGGGGTGCCTTCACCGGCCTGCTCCTCCTCGCGTGCGTATCTCCCGCCCTAATACATCTCCACATCGAAGCCTATTGGGAAAAAGCGATCCAAGGCGCCATCATCCTCCTCGCCGTCGTCGCCGATGGCCTCAGAACGAGAAAACTAAACCGCTAATCGCCCCTCATCGGCGCTCATATTATGAATCCAGAAATCTACCAAGATGAGGGCCACAAAACGATGGGTGCAGTGATGAGCGCCGATTAGCCGTCCACCATGTCTGTTTCTCCCGACAATAAAAATCCCCGCGACTGGAAAGCCCTTCTCACGCGACACGAGATGCTGCTCCTCTACGTGCTCATCGCCGAGTGGTTGTTCTTCTATTTCGCCGGCACCACAACCAACCGCCGCGGCGTGGTCGTCGGCTTCGGCACGCTCGACCGGCAATTCGACATCCTCCGCCATTCTTGCGAAATCGGCCTCCTCGCCCTCGCCCTCACGCCCGTCATCATCACCGCCGGCATCGACCTCTCCATCGGCTCGCTGCTCGGCCTGTGCGCGATCCTCTTCGGCAAACTCTGGCACGACGGCGGCCTCCCCATCCCCGTCGCCGCAGGCCTCACGCTCGCCCTCGGTGCCTTGGCCGGTGGCCTCAACGCCATCTTGATCACCGCCCTGCGCCTCCCGCCACTCATCGTGACACTCGGTACTTACTCGCTCTTCCGGGGACTCGCCGAAGCCATCACGCATGGTGCCATCACCTACACGGATTTCCCCGCATCGTTTCTTTTCGTCGGCCAAGAACGCTGGCTCGGCCTCCCCACTCAAGCGTGGATTTTCTTGGGCGTCGCGCTCGGCGTCGGACTGCTCGTCCACCGCACGACCTTCGGTCGGGCCTTCCGCACCATCGGATTCTCTCTCGAAGGCGCGCGCTACGCCGGTCTTCCCGTCGCGCGCCGCTTGGCGTTGGTTTATGTGCTCGCCGGTCTCATCGCCGCCATCGCCGCGGTTATCTACACCGCCCGTCTCGGCCAAGCCAAGGCCGACGCCGGCACCGGCTACGAACTCTTCGCCATCACCGCCGTCGTACTCGGCGGCACCAGCATTTTCGGCGGCAGCGGCACCGTCCACGGCACGCTCCTCGGCGTCGCCGCCATCGCCGTCCTCAAGAACGGCCTCGCCTGCCTCCCCGTCGTCATGCGCATGAACGCCGCCGAGGAAATGTCCGGCCTGCTCACCGGCGCCTTGCTCCTCCTCGCCCTCACCGCGAGCGTCCTGCCAAAAATCTTGTCTCGCTTCCGCACCCCCCACCACGCTCCCGCCCCGTAGCTTCTCCGCACCCTGTCCCTTTTCGCTCCCCCTTTCACTTTCACTCTCCCTTTCACTTTCCCTTTCACTTTCTCTCCCACTCCCCCATCCATGAAAAAAATCCTTCTCCACCTCTGCACCGCCGGCGCCGTACTCCTCGCCTCCCTCGTCACCGCGACCGCCGCCGACTCCAAACTCGTCGTCGCGATGCTCCCGAAGTCCAAGGGCAACGCCTACTTCATCTCTTGCAAAGTAGGCGCCGACAAAGCCGCCAAGGAACTCGGCATCCAGCTCCTCTTCGACGGCCCGACCGACTCCAACGCCGCCAAACAAAACGAGATCGTCGAAAACTGGATCACCCTGGGTGTGGACGTGATCGCCGTCGCCGCTGAAAATAAAGAGGGCATCTCCACCGCTCTCCGCAAAGCCCAGAAAGCGGGCATTAAGGTTCTCACCTTCGACGCCGACGCGATGACCGACGCCCGTTCCTTTTTCGTCAACCAAGCCACTCCCGAGGGCATCGGCCAGGGTCTCATGGACGAAGCCGCTCGCCTGACCAACAGCGAAGGCGAGTTCGCCATGATCGTCGCCTCCCTCACCGCCTCCAACCAGCGCGAGTGGCAGAAACACATTGAAGCCCGCCTCAAAGAAAAATACCCGAAGATGAAGCTCGTCGCCGTCCGCCCGTGCGACGACCTCAAGGACAAAGCCCAATCCGAGGCCACCGCCCTGCTCAGCGCGAATCCGAACTTGAAACTCATTATGGCCATCTGCTCCCCCGGCGTCCCCGGCGCTGCCGAAGCCGTCAAACAGGCCGGCCTGACCGGCAAAGTAAAAGTCATAGGCCTCGGTCTCCCGAACGAAAACAAACGTTACGTCCACGCCGGCGTCACCGATAGCATCATCCTCTGGAACACCGGTGACCTCGGCTACCTCGCCATCTACGCTGGCGTGGCCCTCGCGAAAGACGAACTCAAGCAGGGCGCCAAGACCTTCAAGGCCGGCTCGCTCGGCACCTTCAGCATCGCCGGTGACAACATTCTCCTCGGCAAGCCCTTCATTTTTAACAAGGCCAACATCGACCAGTTCGACTTCTGAGACCAACGTCATGGGAGTTTTCACTGCTGGTCGCTGCGTGCGTCAGCGCGTCGTATTTCGACGATCGTCCAAATATCACGAAACGTTGGCCTGAGCCGCTACTCAGTACCCCGGCGCGCGCAACCTTAGCTCCCGCCCGGGCGTCCTGCTCTGATGATGTCCTTCCGTCCCCACCGCGTCCGCACCTTGGTTTTGTTTGCACTCGCGCTGCTGGGGACAGCGGCCCCACTTTCCGCCGGCTTCCTCGGCTTCGGCGCGCCGAAGGACGCCGATGTCAACGTGGTCGTCGACATGACGGATGCCGGTCGCAAGGTCGCGCCACCCACCAAGGAAAAACCCGCGTTCTACTTCCCCGTGCTCGCCGGTTATCGTGAGGCCGGCTCACTCGTCGCCGGCGAGAAAACTCCGCCCCAAAACAACGTCGCCAAGCTCCTCGCGAAAGCCCTCGCCGCGCAGCACTACTACGTCATGGGCACGACGACACCGGCGCCCACGATCATTCTCGTGTTTCATTGGGGCTACATGAATCCACAAATCGATGACACCGGGGACGACGAGAATCCCCAGCAGATATTTTGGAATCAAAAAGAGATGCTCGCCCTCGTCGCCGGCAACACCGTCAAGAACGTCGGCGCCTTTGGCTCCGACCGTGATGACATCCTCCAAAACATGCGCGACGATCGCTACTTTGTGATCGTGTCCGCCTACGATTTCGAAGCGGGGAAAGAAAAAAAGAAAGTTCTCCTCTGGCAGGCCAAGATGAGCACGCCTTCGAACCGCGTCTCTCTCGCTGAGGTCATCCCTTCGATGATCACCGCCGGCGGCCCGCGCTTCGGCCGCGAGACGAGGCTCCCTGAATCCGTCACCGCACCGCTGGCCAAAGAAGGCAAAGTCGACATCGGCACCGCCGTCGTTGTGCCCGACGCGCCCGCCAAGGCGAAGCAGCCCGAGCCGGCAAAAAAATAGCACAGTGCTCCAGCCCGTGCTGGCTGGGTGTCGCGATCGCGACCGTCTGCAAACGTCCGTCCGCCGTCATGCGCTTTCTCTCCAAATCCAAACTCATCGCGTTTCGCCAATGCCCGAAGCGCCTCTGGCTGGAAATTCATCGGCCAGAACTGCGCGAAGATTCTGCCGGCACGCTGGCGAGTTTCCAAGTCGGCTATCAAGTCGGCGACATTGCACGCCGCATCTATGATCCCGAGGAGAAAGGGCACGTCATCGATGTAAAAACGGAGGGCTTCGACGCAGCCTTCGCTCGCTCCGCGCGGTTGCTGGCCGATTCTGCGGACCCGATTTTCGAGGCCGGTTTCAAGGCCGAAGGCGGGCTGGCGTTTGCAGATGTGATGCTGCCAGTGATTGAAAACGGCGAACGTGCTTGGCGGATGGTGGAGGTGAAGTCGTCCACCAGCGTGAAGGATTATCACCGCGAAGACGTCGCCGTGCAGGCCTTCATCGCTCAGGCTGCGGGCGTCACAGTGAAGTCCGTCGTGTTGGCGTGCATCGACAGCTCTTGGGTTTATCCGGGAGAAAAAGACTACCGAGGCCTGTTGGCCGAGACCGACCTGTCGGCGGAAACGTTTGCGCGATCGGACGAGGTCAGCGCTTGGATGGACGAGGCTCAACGCGTGGCGGCTCAGCCCGCCGAGCCTGCGGTCGGCGTCGGGACTCACTGTCACGTCCCCTTTGCTTGCGGATTCTGCAATTACTGCAACCGGGCCAACCCACCGAGCGAGTATCCGGTGGATTGGCTGCCCCAGTTCTCGGCCGCGCAACGCCGCAGACTGGCAGAACAGGGCATCACCGACCTGCGCGCCGTGCCCGACGAACTCCTCAACGCCAAACAATCCCTCGTCAAAAAGCACACGTTGAACAAAACCGTCTTCTTCGACGCGGTGGGCGCGGCCGCCGATCTCGCCCCCCACGGCAGCCCGGCCACCTTCCTCGATTTCGAGACGATCCAGTTTGCGGTGCCCATCTGGAAAGGCACGCGTCCCTACCAGCAAATCCCCTTTCAATTCAGCCTCCATACGCTCTCGACGGACGGTCAATTATCCCAAAGCGCCTTCCTCGACCTCACCGGCCGTGATCCCTCCGCATCATTCGCTGAGGCGTTAATCGCGGCCTGCGGTGCGAGCGGCCCCGTCTTCGTGTATAGCGCGAGCTTTGAGACCAGCCGCATCAACGAACTGGCGCAGCGTTTTCCTCACTTGGCGAGTCCGCTGTCAGCCATCAACGCACGGGTCGTGGATCTGCTCCCCATCGCACGCAACCGCTACTACCACCCGTCCCAACAAGGCAGCTGGAGCATTAAGGCGGTGCTGCCCGCCGCCGTCCCCGCATTGAGTTACGCCGCACTCTCCGGCGTGAAGGATGGGGCCATGGCCATCGCCGCCTACTTCGAGGCCATTCGGCCTGACACCACGTCAGCACGCAAAAACGAGATTGCCCAACAGCTCCTCGCTTATTGCCGACTCGACACGTTTGCCATGGTACGGCTCTGGCAATGCTTCAACGGACGAAATGAGCCGGCGCTCAACGATGTCTCGCCAGCACCTCACCTCGTCCGGCCCGGCATCGGCAGCGACGCAGTGCGCGACGGCATCGGGGCATAGTCGGGCCGCACCAAATCAGGCAACAGGTCGGCGACCTTCACGCCCGCGCCGGTTTGCAGACTGCGATTCGCAGCAATACCGACGGCAATGGAACAGGCCCCCGCCCGTTCATCCGCCGCGCGGATATATTTGTCGACCGCCCGATTCGGCAGAAAAATATCTTCCAACATGAGCCGGTCGCCGCCGCCGTGGTCGCCCTCCGCACTCCACGGCACGATCGTCCGCGCCTCCCCGCGCAGGGGAATCACCCGGATCGTCACGCCACCATCGGCGACGCCGCCCTGCACGGTCTCCGTTCCGTTGACATAAACCGACTCGACCATCGCGTGCTCGATCCGTCCTTGAGTGCCGTTAAACGCCACCGTGTAGCCTTCCCAAGCGTTAAAGGTGTTCAGCGAATAGCTCAGCGTCGCACCCGTGTCGTAGGTCACGAGCGCGTTCATCGTGTCTTCGATGTCGATGTCGTCGCGAAAAACACAGCGGTCGCGGAAATAGCCATCGTGCCCCTCCTGATCGCCGTAGAGCGCTTTCAACGAGGGGCTCGCCGAAAGATCGAGCGCGAAGCCACACTGCGACTTCTCCGGACACGTGCTGCATCGCTCGTGCGGCCCCGTCAGCCCCATCCGCCGCGCCGTCGCGGCCGTGTAGAATTCCCGCTTGCCCGTCGCCATCACGAACACCGGCATCGCGCCGAGCCACCAATTCACGAGGTCGAAATGGTGCGTGGACTTGTGAACAAACAACCCACCCGAATTTCCCTTTTTGCTGTGCCACCGTCGAAAATAATCTGCGCCGTGGTGGGTGTTGAGCAGCCAGTGAAAGTCCACCGAGAGCACGTCGCCGATCGCGCCGCTCATCAGCAAATCCTTCACCTGCGAGCGCGGCGGCGCATAGCGGTAATTGAACGTGACGCGACAACTCCGGCCTGTGCGGCGTTGCGTTGCCAGCACGCGACGACACTTCTCCGCGTCCGTCGTCATCGGCTTTTCCGTGATCACATCGCATCCCACCTCCATCGCCCAGATCAAGTAATCATGGTGCGTCGCATCGACCGTCGTAACGATCACCGTGTCCGGCTTGGCCTCGGTCAACATCCGCCCAAAATCTGCGGCCAAATATCCGGGAGGGACGATCGCGCCATTCTTCGCCGAACGCCGGCGAGCCAGTTCGACGCGACCGGCGTTGACATCGCAGAGGCCCACCAACTGGGCGTTCGCCGCGTGGACCTTTTCAATCCCATCCTGATACAGTTCGTGGCGCGAACCGAGCCCCACGATTGCATAGCGGCGACGCTCGGAAGACTGCGCGGCTGACTGCGGTGTGGAGGAAGCAGACATGAAGTAAACAGACAGATTATTCTGGGACGAAAAATGAATAGGGACACGGCTCCGGCGCGGCGGGCAAGCCCCCATTTGCAACCGACCCAGCGACGACATTTGAAACCTGCGGGTGCCGAGAGACCGAGCAACGGCGGCGTTCGCCTGACAGTTCGGGCGCGGACGACCCCACGGACATTATGCAAAGAAAAATCCCGCGCCGATGAAGGTGCGGGATCGGGAAAAGGGAACGAGCGAGCCGTCGCGGTTACTTGGCGCGAGTAGCCGCCCACTCACGCTTCTGCACCGCGCCGTCGCGACCAGGGCTTTCGATGGTGCCCGTGAGCTTGTCGCCCTCGAGCTTGGCCGAGTATTTCGAGACGCGCTTATTACCGTTAAACTCCGTCGTCACGGTAAACGCCACCGTGCCGGCCTTGAAGGAGGCATCGCTGATCGCGGCCTCGGGGATCGTGTTATCGCCCATCTGCCAACTCTGGAGCGCGCCCGTTAGCTTGCCGTCCTTGAGCTCAAGTTTCATCGCACGCTGAGTGGCTGGATTGTCGCCGCGACCGGGCTGGGACCATTTCCACGTGCCGGTGGGCGAAGCGTCGGCCGCGATGGCGGTGACGGTGATAAAACAAGCGGCAAAAAACGCCGCGAGGAATGTGAGGGGGGATTTCATAGGTATGTTTTCGGAATGGAGGGGGAACAGACGGATCAAACGTCCCGACGTTGCGCCCCCCACTCGTCACCCCAAGTTCCCCGACATCGGACAGTCCACCCCTTCCTCAGCCGAGCCCGCCTGCTCGCTGCGAGCTAAACCTCAGAACGCAACTGCTGCAGCAGCGCCTGAATATAACCGATACAAAACGCGAAGGCCTTGTGCCCGCCGACATCGCCGACGATCTGCGGCACATGGTCGGCCATGATCATGCCGTCGAACCCGATCTCGCGGTACGCCCGCAGGGCCCGCGGCATATCGACGTCGCCATCGTCAGGCATCACTTCCTGAAACTTGAGGAAACCGCCGCGGATATTGCGGAAGTGCACGTTGAAGATTTTCCCGCGGCTCCCGAAATAACGGATCACGTCGAAAATCTCCTCGCCGGGTTTCTGCAGCATTTCGGAGACCGTGCCCTGACAAAAGTTCAGCCCGTGGTACGGACTCGCCGACGTCTCGACGAACCGCTTCAGCCCATCGACGGAGCCCAGCACCGTCTCGACGCCGCGCCAACCCTGGCCTTTCGGCATGCCCGGATCTTGGGGATGCAGCGCGATCTTCACCTTCGCCTCCTCGGCGACGGGCACCACGCGCTTCAAAAAATATTCGATCCGATCCCAATACACCTGCTCGGTGATGCGCCCCGCCTCCGTGAGTGGCGGCTCCTGTTTGGCGATCGCAAAATCAAACGTGCTCAAACTCGCTCCGCCCCGCCCCGTCGTTCGCTCCGTGCGCACGACGCCGATGAAGGTAAGATTGTATTTCACCATCGGGATACCCGCTTGGCCGGCGCGGCGAATCATGGTGCAAATATCTTCGATCGCCCGATCACGCGCCGGATCTTTGGCGAGCAGGATCTCCGGCATCTCCGCTCTAGCAATCGGGGCGGAGGACATGGGCAACGGCACACAATCGAGCGTGATTCCAAACGACTCGACGTGCTTCCGCAGGCGGCCAAGTGCCTCGAGACTCCACGCCTTCTCAACGTCGCGCCCGAGGTTCCCGCTGCAGATATTCGTCACGCCAAACGCCGCGAGCGCCCGCAGCGTCGTCTCCGAGTGGTCATGCTGGTGGCCTGCCTTCATCAGCACCGGCCGACGCCGTTCGGGCGCTACCGCGGTCGCCGCGTGCGCAGTGCCGGCCAGGGTCAGCGCCGCGGCACTCACCGAGGCGGTAGACATAAATCGACGCCGACCCATGGGAGCGGCCGACGTGAGCGGTGGCAGGGCAGGTGGCAAGCGGGGGTCGTTCATGCGAGAGGCAAACGGTGCGAACGCGGGACCGGGTTGCGAGGAGATTCCCCCGGTCGGATGCCATTGAAACTGAAGTCCGCCAGGTCCATGTCGGCGCGGCATGGGCGTCTCACCCGTGCACGCGCGCAGCATCCTGCCCGGTCGTGGCCGAACTCATGGGCGGGACTGGAATCCCCCCAAGCACCGACTTGACACGCGGCGTCTCCTTAGGCTTTTTCGCCGGAGACTCATGAACATTAACGGCACG
>Ga0209296_1003354_pt1 | contig 10923 bp, 4 predicted proteins | sample S_130206_EF_Meta_FD_187319 | JGI IMG/M metagenome (GOLD analysis project Ga0209296, IMG submission 187319) | Freshwater microbial communities from Lake Simoncouche, Canada to study carbon cycling - S_130206_EF_MetaG (SPAdes) (version 2) | ecosystem: Environmental > Aquatic > Freshwater > Lake ...
CGCGAAGAGTGGCCCGGGCTGCGGTGAAAATCCCGCATCACCACGGAAACGAGCAGCCTTCACGGATTCGTCACTCACCCGACGCCGTTTTGTCACCCAAGCGTGAGAAGATGCTCATCTGACCACCATGCACTTCAACGCGCTCACCTGCACGCTCGCTCACTCAACAGCGCGACGGCTCCTCGCCGTCGCCTCCCTCGCGCTCCTCGCGCTGGCCCTGCTCTCGTCCACGGCTTTTTCACAAGCTGCGGCGGGTAGTATCAACGGCCGCGTCTCCGAAGCCGTCACGGGCAAGTCGCTCCAAGGCGCCATCGTCAAACTGCTCGGCACCACTGCCGTCGCCTATACCGACGCCGAGGGCCGCTTCTCGCTGCCGGGACTCGCGGCCGGCAGCTACCGGGTGGAGGTAGACTATGTCGGCCTCGACGCCTACACGACCAGCGTCACGGTGTCGGGTGGGCTGACCGCGACCGTGAATGCCATGTTGGAAAGCAAAGTGATGAAGATGGCGTCATTTACCGTCGCCGAGTCCGTGCGCGGCCAGGCTCTTGCGATCAACCAGCAGAAGACCGCCAGCGGTCTCGTGAACATCGTTTCCGAGGAAACCTTCAGCACCAATCTCGGAGGTAATATTGGCTTCACGCTCCAGCAGCTCCCCGGCCTCAGCGTTAACGAGGACGAGGACGGCGAGCCATCCGGCGTCAACATCCGCGGTCTCGAAGCCAAATACAATTCGGTGCAGGTTGACGGTAACCGCATGCCGACCTCCGGCAACTCGCGCGCCTTCTCGATCGGCCAGCTCAACGCCGAGAGCGTGAGCAACATCGAGGTCATCAAGGCCGCCACGCCCGACCGCGACGGCGACGCCCTCGGCGGCATCATCAACGTCGTCTCCCGCTCCGCCTTCCAGCGCGAAGGTCGTTCCGTCGAATTGAACCTCGGCGGCCTCTACTACGACATGCGCGAGAAATGGAACTACAACGCCGCGCTCAACTACCTCGACATCTTCTCGGTGGGCGGCGGTCAGAAAAACCTCGGCGTCGGCCTCAATCTCGCTTGGTCCGAAAACTCCCGCGACTACGACAACCTCGACAAGGACTACGCCTACCTCCGCCCCCAGAACGAGCCCGCCCTAGGTCTCACCGCGCCCCTTTACTTCCACACCAACGCGGCCCCGCAGACCAACTACCGCGAGACCAGCTCGCGCAGTGTGAACCTCGCGCTCGACTACCGACTCAGCGCCGCGACCTCCGTCTACCTGCGCCCGTTCTTCCGCCACAACGACACCGACGCCGAGAAACCGCGCGCCCGCTACTACATCAACGCCAACCATAATTTCGCCGCCGCCACCGGCACTAAGACCATCGCCCAAGCCACCTACAACACCGGCCGCAGCCTGCCCACCACGCTCAACGAAATGCGTTACCAAAACGACCTGAGCGAAACCGACAACGACGTCTACGGTTCCTCTTTCGGCGGCCGCCACGAGATGGATAACACCACCGTGCTGTTCGATCTTTTCCTCTCCAATAACGAATCCAACCGCGACCGTTCCCTCGCCTACGTCGTCCGCAACCAAGGTTTCAGTTTCGCGTATGACATGACCAACCGTTCGAACCCGATCTACACGATCCTCAATGGCAAGGATCCCTACGACGTCACCAGCATCAACCGCGGCGATCTCACGCTCAATCCGCGCGACGGCGCCGAAAAAGCGTCCAGCGCGAAAGTCGATGTCGAGCGCAAGTTCTCCTCTGACCGGCTGACCGGTTCGTTCAAGGTCGGCGCCAAATTCCGCTCCAACGTCAAGGAGCAGGACCAAGCCTCAATCGTTTACACGACCGGCACCAACGCGAGCGGCTTCCCCTACGCGAGCCTCCTGCAGCGCACCGACTACAAGACCTTCGGTTCTCTGCCGATCTACCAGTATCCCGATCTGAACAAGGTCGAGGCTCTGCTGCGCTCGAGCCCGAACCTCTTCGTGTCAGCTCCCGCCACCGTGTTGCTCAACGATGTGCTCAACGACTACCGCGCGCAGGAGGACGTCGCCGCCGCTTACGGCATGGGTACGTTCCGCTTCGGCCGTACGACGCTGATCACCGGCCTCCGTGCCGAGCAAAACACCTTCAAAGCGCGCACCTATCGCTACAACAGCAACGCCCCGGCCGCCCCCACCACCGTCAACGCCAAGCGTGATTACACAATGTGGCTCCCGGGGCTCCACCTCCGCCACGAGTTGGGCAAGAACCTCATTCTCCGCGAAAGCTACAACCGCAGCTACAGCCGTCCCGACGTCAACAACCTCGTCGCGGGCCTCAACCTCGACACCAACACCGGCAATATCTCCGGCGGGAACCCGAACCTCGAACCTTCCACCTCGGACAACTACGACGTCCAGCTGGAATACTACACCCCGAAGGGCGGCCTCTACTCGGCCGGCGTCTTCTACAAAAAGCTCAAGGGGTTTTACTATTCGACGACCCTGCGGTTCACCAACACCGACGCCAATGGCTATCCCATTCCCGACGCCAACGGCCCCCGCATTTACTCGTCCACCGATAACGCCCTCGGCGCGCTCAACTACGGCCTCGAGTTGATCGCCCGCCAGAAACTCCTCTTTTTACCCAAGCCCTTCGACGGCCTCGGGGTCTCCCTCTCCGCGACGATGACCAAGAGCGACGGCAAATATCCCGGACGCTTGAGCGAGAATCTCCCCACGTACGGTTTCAGCGATCGCATCTACAACGCCTCCGTCGAATACGCCGGCGGCGGGTTCCGCGGGCGTCTCGCCTACACCTACCGCTCCGATTTCCTCGAAGGCCTCGATGTCGACAACACCTTCGATGACTACTTCGGCGCCTACAAATCCCTCAACTGGGACTCCAGCTACCAAGTCATGAAAAACACGCGAGTGTTCTTCAACGTGAACAACCTTACCAACGAGCCCCAGATTTCCTACCAGGGCTACAAGCACCCCGACAATCCCGAGGACATCACCACCTACGGCTGGCGAGCGACCACCGGCGTCTCAATCCGATTCTGATCCCGCTTCAGGCCGGGCCGGTCCTCGGGGACCGGCCCATTCTTTTGTTCGCAGCTTCCATTGTCGCCACGTCCTTTGCCATGAGCCACCGCCTTCGTGTTTCACTCGCCGCGTTTCTCCTCGTCACCTCGCTGCTGCCCGCTGCCACCACCATTTTGCGCGGTCCCTATCTCCAGCTCGCCACCCCGACGAGCATGGTCGTCCGCTGGCGCACCGACGCGACGGAGGGTTCCCACGTCCGCTATGGGCTCGCGAAGGAAGCGCTCGCCTCCTCGGCCAACGCCTTCGGCATCTCCTCCGAGCACATCGTGCAGCTCTCCGGCCTGCAGCCGGGCACCCGCTACTTCTACTCGGTCGGCGGTGCCCGACAAGACACCGACGGCGACGGCAAGCCGCTCAAATCCCCCGTGTATTCCTTCGTCACACCGCCGCCCACCGGGCCAGCCAGTCCGACGCGTGTTTGGGTCCTCGGCGATCCCGGCACCAAGGGCTCCGGCCAGCTCGCCGTGCGCGACGCCTACCACAAATTCAACGGAGAACGCGCCACCGACCTGTGGCTCATGCTCGGGGACAACGCCTATCCGGACGGCACGGACGCCGATTATCAGAAGGCGGTGTTTGAGATGTATCCCGACACGCTGAGATCCGCGCCACTCTGGCCGACAATCGGCAATCACGATGGTCACAGCGCCAATTCTGTCACGCAGTCCGGCGTCTACTACGACATCTTTACACTGCCCACGCGCGGCCAAGCCGGCGGCATCGCCTCGGGCACCGAGGCGTACTACTCGTTCGACTACGCGAACATTCACTTCGTGTGCCTCGACTCCGAGGACTCGCCGCGCGCGGCCGACGGCGCCATGGCCCAGTGGCTCAAGGCCGATCTCGCGGCGACGACGCGCGACTGGATCATCGCATTCTTCCATCATCCGACCTACTCGAAGGGCACGCACGATTCCGACCGCGAGGGCCGCCTCGTCGATATGCGGCAAAATTTCCTCCCGATCCTCGAGGCCGGCGGCGTCGACGTGGTTCTCACGGGCCACTCGCACGTCTACGAGCGCTCCTTTTTCGTCGACGGGCACTACGGGAAGAGCGCGGACTTCGATCCTGCCCTCCACGTGAAACAGCCGGGCAACGGCCGTGCTGAGGGCGGTGGCGTTTATCGCAAACCCCGCGGTCGCGCCCCCCACGCCGGCGAAGTCTCCGTCGTTAGCGGTAGCGCGGGCTCCGCCGGCTCCAAGACCAAACCCCCAGCGCTCGACCACCGCGCGATGTGCGTCTCGTTCAACGAACTCGGCTCTGTCGTTCTCGATATCGACGGCCTCCGCCTGGACCTGACCTTCATCAACGAGCGCGCCGAGAAACGCGACGGGTTCGCCATCGAAAAGAAATAGCCGCCACCCATTTCGCTCCAGCACCGCCGTCTCGACCCACTGCCAGCCATGAACCACCTCCGCCGCCTCCGCACTGCGCTTTGCCGCAGCTGCACGCTCGCCGGCTTCCTGCTCTCCGCTTCCCTCGTTTTCGCCCAATCCGCCGCCACTGGCACCGTCGAAGGCCGCGTGCTCAACGTGACCAGCGGTCGCTACATTCAAAACGCACGCGTGACCATCGAAGGCACCAAACTCGAGACGAGCACCGACTCGGCCGGACAATTCCGCCTGCTCGACGTCCCCGCCGGACTCGCCCGCGTGAGGGTTTCCTACCTCGGCCTCGCCCCGTCCGAAGCCGCCCTCAACATCGCCGCCGGCCAGTCCGCGACGCGCGATTTCCGACTCGGCCGCGACGCGAAGTCCGAGGCCGACGAACTCACGACGCTGGACACATTTATTGTCTCCGGCTCGCGCGAGGCGAACAACATGGCGATTGCGATCAATGAGCAACGCTCCGCCGCCAATGTTAAGACCGTGATCGGCACCGAGCTGATCGGCGATCTTGCGACCGACAACGTCGCCGAAGTGATGAAATACCTGCCGGGCGTCACGCTCGACGGCGTGTCGGAGGCCTCCGGCGTGCAGGTGCGCGGCTTCGCTGCGAATTTCACGACCGTTACGACGAACGGCGCGCTCGTAAGCAGCGCCTCGCCCGATCCAAGCCGCTACACCTCGGTCGGCGATTTTTCCGCCAACGGTATCTCGCGCGTCGAGGTCACGAAGGTGCCGACGCCCGACATGCCCGCGAGCTCGCTCGGCGGAACGGTAAATCTGATCCCGCGCAGCGCCTTCGAGGCGTCACGCCCGTTGTTCAAATATCGCGTATACGTCAGCGCGCACAGCGACGAGCCGAACATCTTCAAGAAGACTGCGGGGCCGCGCGACGAAAAGAGCTACAAGGGCCTACCGAGCGCGGAATTTTCTTACACGCTGCCGGTGTCGAAAAACTTCGGCCTCACCCTGAACGCCTCCTCGTCGAACCAATACTCGGGCATGAAGCATGAGTTGAGTTCCACGTGGCGTTTCGTGGACGTCGCGCCGACCGCCGCCGCGCCCAACTCCGCGACGCTCGAGAAGCCCTACTTTCAATCCATGTCCTATGGCCCGCAGTCGCGCACAATTTGGCGCAACGGCGGCGGCGTGCAGCTCGACTGGCGCCCGGCGAAGAACCACGTGATCACGGCCGGCCTTAACTATAACGTAAGCGCGAACCTTCAGGACGCTCTACTGCAGGTGCCCACCGTCGGTAGCACCAATTCCTCGGCCGTCACGGGCGGACAGTTTCTCACCTTCGGTCCCACCTTCACCGCTGGCGCCACGGGCCGCGCTTCGGATAACCAGCAGAAATACACCTACGACCAGTCGAACGCGCTCGGGGTCCTGAACCTCACCCACCGCTACGACGGCCGCCTCTGGCAGATCGACTCCGGGCTGAGCGGTTCGCTCTCGAAATCCTGGTGGCGCGATCTCAGCCGCGGGCACTTCTTCAACGTGCGCACGTCCCTCACCGGCGTGAGCCGCGTGCTATTCGACGACATTGACAAGCCCTCGCTCGCGAAAAAAATCACGACCCTCGACGCCGCCGGCAACCCGATCGATTGGTCGAAGCTCGCCAACTATCGCATCGGCGTCGTCGAGTCCGCGCCGCGCGATGGCCGCAATACGCTAAACATGGCCCGGCTGAATCTGAAGCGGTCGCTCGATTTTCTACCCTTCGAGGCCAGCGTGAAAGTGGGCGGCACATTTGCGGCCGACAACCGCGACAGCGTGCGCACCCTGAATTCCTACACGTTCGTCGGCCGCGACGGCATTGCCAACACGGCGGACGATTCCGCCGGGCCGTTCATCGACGCAAAGTCCTACGTCGAGAAATGGCGCTTCGTCCAGGGCCAGGAATTCGCCAGCTCCTACCAGCTCGCCGAGCTGTTCAAATCCAATCCCAGCTACTTCACGCAGACGCCCGCGCAGCTCGTGGCCAACGAGGTGAACCGCATCACGCGCTCCTACGACCTCTCGGAAAAGATCACCACGGCCTACGTGCAGGGCGAGGCGCGGCTCCTCGAAAATCGCCTGCGCGTGCTCACCGGCGTGCGTTTCGAACAGACTGACGACCGTGGGCACGGTCCGCTCTTTGATCCCAATGGCGCGTTTCAGCGCGACTCCGCCGGCCGGCTGCTCCGCGTGAACAACGCCTTCGTCCGCCGCCCCGAAGCCGGCGCCGCGGGCTCTTTGCAAGAACTGCCCTTCATCCGCCGGGAGCGTGGTGCCACCTCGAGCCGCACCTACGACGGCTACTATCCGAGCCTGCACCTCACGTTCAACGCCACCGAGAATTTCGTCATGCGCGCCGCCTACGCCGAGACTTTTGGCCGGCCCGACCTCACTGCGATTCTGCCCAACACCAGTGTCGGCACCGAGACGTTGCAGCCCGCGCCTGGCGCGCCCCCGGGTAACATCACCGTCACCAATCCCGGACTGAAACCTTATAGCGCGAAAAATTACGACCTCTCGCTGGAGTATTATTTTACCCGCGGCGGTGTGCTCTCCGTCGGAGGATTCCGGAAGGACCTCACCGATTTCTTCGGCACGCTCAACACCGTGGCCACGCCCGCGCTGCTCGACCAGTTCGGCCTCGAAGACTCCTACCTCGGCTGGAACGTGCAGTCCTCGATCAACGTCGGCGCGGCGAAGGTATCGGGGATCGAGTTTAACTATACGCAATCGCTGAACTTCCTCCCCAGTTTCGGAAAACATTTCAGCACCTTCGCCAACTACACGAAGATCCGCCTCGAAGGCTCCAACGAGACCGACTTCTCCGGCTTCGTCCCCGAGTCGGCGAGCATTGGCCTCACCTACAGCCGCAAGCCCCTCATTGTGACGACGCGCTGGAACTACCGCGGCCAGGAGCGCCGCGGCCTCGTCGGCAGCGCACTCCCCGGCGGCTTCAACTACCTCGTGGCGTTTCCGAGTATCGACCTGAGCTTTGAATATCAGATCACCAAGCGTCTCTCGATCTTCGGCAGTTCGCGCAACGCCCTCAACACCCCGCGCCTCTACCAGCGGTGGAACGCGGTTACTCCGGACTACTCGCGCTACTACCGCAGCAGTCCCGTGGGCGTGCAGAATGCGATCGGCATCAAGGGCACGTTTTAACCAGAGGCCTCGCGCGCTTCTTCACCTCGTCGTTATCCAGCCTCCGCCTCGCCTTTTTTCTCCTCTGCTATCGTTCAAACTTTTTACTCATGACCGTCGTTCACCGCTTCTCTCCAAAACTATTCCGTCAGCGCCGTTTCGCGCTCGTTGCGATGGTGTTCACCAGTTTCGTCGGCCTGCTGGCTTCGCTCTCCGCGCAAACTGGCACCACCGGCGCGATTCGCGGTGTCGTCCTCAACGACGCCACGGGTAATTTCGTCCAAGGAGCGCGCTTGTCGCTCGTCGACACGCCGCGCACTGCCGTCACTGACAGCCAAGGCAAATTCCTTTTCGGCGCCGTCGCAGCCGGCGACTACCGACTGCGCGTCGAGTCGGCCGGCACAGATGCGAAGGAGTTTCCCGTCACCGTCCTCGCGGGCATGACTGCGCCGCTCACTCTGCGCCTCGCCTCCGAAATCATCGCCATGGAGAAACTCATGGTCACCGCGCAGGCCGAAGGGCAGTCGCAGGCGCTGAATTTCCAGAAGAACTCCGAGAACATCCGCAAGGTCGCGTCTCTCGATGCGCTCGCCAATTCCCGCCTCGGCGAAGTCGGCGAAGTCCTCCAGTCGATGCCCGGCCTCTACCTCGAAATCAGCACCCACCAGCCCGTGCGCCCCAACATCCGCGGTCTCTCCTCGGAGTTTAACTCGATCACCTTCGACGGCGTGCGCATCGGCAACACCAACAACGACCGCTCCGACGGCGTGAGTGGTTATCCGGCCGAGAGCCTCTCGCGCATCGAGCTCATGAAATCCGTGACGCCCGACATGGAGGGCGACGCGATCGGCGGCAGCATCAACCTCGTTTCCAAGCGCGCCTTCGATCTCTCCGAGCGTCTGTTCAAGTTAAACCTCGGCGGAGCCTACAACAACCAGCAGCAAAACTGGGACAAGCAGCTCAATATCGAATACGCCGATCGTTACGGTCCCGAGGGGCGCCTCGGCGTTTATCAGTCGATCAACCACTACCGTTCCGACCGCGGTTACCACACCTCAAGCATCAGTTACACCGTCGATACCGCGGATAATTTCAACATCGCCACCTACACCCTGCAGGACCGCATCGAGGACGATTCGTGGAAGCTCAAATACACCGGCAGCGTCGATTACAAACTCAGCGACCGAACCGTTCTCTGGGTCCGAGGCATCTACAGCAACGACTCACGCTCGCTCGAGGATTACATCGCGGTCTACCGCCCCGGCACCCGCACCAACATCACGCCCGACTCCGCCAACTCCCGCAATGGCCGCGTCGACACCAGCCGCTCTTTCCGCGAACCCATTAGCGTCAGCGGCCAGATTGCCGGCGGCATGGAAAACAAGTTCGACCGCTGGACTCTCGACTCGAAGGTCAGCTACAACCGCGCAACCAACCAATACACGCAGACCTTCACGCCCGTCTTCAGCCTCAACGGCGTCGATCTTTCCTACGACCGCACCGTACGCGAATTCCCGCTGTTCCGCGTCGACAACGCGGTGAACCTCAACGATCCGACGAAATACGTGCACACGAGCGTCGCACGCAATCAGCACCCCTCGCGCGATCAGGAATACACCTTCGATTTCAACGCCCGCCGCGAGCTCGACGAACTGCCTTTCAAGGCGAGCCTCAAGACCGGCGCGCGCGCCAAGCTCCGTAGCTGGGTCTTCGGCGGCGATCCCGCACTCGGCAACTGGACCTACACCGGCCCGCAGTCCGCCGCCGCCATGTCCGAGATCTATGTCAACGACCGCTTCTTCCATGAGGGCGGCAGCCGCGTCGTGTTCCCGTCCGTGCAACCCAACATCGCGAAATTCCTCGAGGCCTTCTACGCGCGGAATTCTGAATACACCCGCAACGACAACACCTCGGCTATCCTCATCGAATCCAACCGCAAGAGCTCCACGGAGGACATCTATGCGACGTATCTGATGGGTAGCGCGACCTTCGGCCGACTCAACGTCGTGACCGGCGCGCGCGCCGAGCGCACCGCGTATACCGGCAAAGCCCGCCAGCTCACCACGCCGCGCGGTATCCTTACGAAATCCACCATCGTTGAAAATTCCACGAGCTACACCAACGTGCTCCCCGGCGTGCACTTCAACTACGGCCTCGCACCCAACGTCGTGCTGCGCCTCTCCGCCAATCGCACCGTCGCCCGTCCCAGTCCCGCGGCCATGCTCCCCACGCGCCGGATCGACGACGACGCGCGCACCATCACCGACGGTAATCCGGATCTGAAGGTCACCACGTCGGATAATTTCGACCTCAGCGCCGAATACTACCTGAAGCCCCTCGGTGTCGTGTCCGTCGGTGCGTTTCGGAAATCCATCGCCGGGTTTTATTTTAGCACCGCTTCGACCGTGGTGGATGGCGAATACGCCGGCTATCGGCTCACGCGCCAAGAGATGGGCAAAGGCGGCAAAGTGAGCGGCGTCGAAGTCGAGTGGCAACAGCGTCTCAGTTTCCTGCCGGGCGCGTTCAGCGGCCTCGGCTTCGGCACCAACTACACGTGGCTCAGCTCCGAGGGAAAGTATCCCACGCGCCCGACCGATGCGCTTACGTTCATCGGCACCGCCAAAGTCACGGGAAACTTCAACGTCTCCTACGTCCACCGCGGCCTCGACCTCCGACTATTTTACAACACCCGGGGCGACTACCTCAGCTCGGTCGGCGCCCGCCGCACGCTGGACGTGTTCGAAAAAGAACGCGCCACCCTCGATTTCTCCGCGAAATACCGGTGGAGCAAACGTCTCTCCACCTACGCGAGCGCGAAGAACCTCACCGACGCGCCGAAAATTTCCTTTCAGGGCAATGCCTCGAATCCGAACGCCATCCGCTACTACGATTTCTCGGTGAACTTCGGCGTCACACTCGACCTGTGAATCACCTTCGCCTCACGTTCGCCCGCGCCCTGGTCGCCGCCGTGTTCGCCCTCGGCGTTTCGCTCCGCGGCGCCGCACTCGATGCGCCGCCGCCCGGCGCCTTCACCATCGTCGTCATCCCCGACACCCAGGGCTACCGCGGCCGTGCGACCAAGAGCACGCCGCAGAGCACAGATCCGCTGACCAATCCTGTTTTCCAAAACCACACCCGCTGGATCGCGGAAAACGTCCGCGCGCAAAACATCGTCTTCGTCTCCCACGTCGGCGACATCGTGGACATCGACAACGCCGAGCAGTGGCAGCTGGCGCGCGAGTGTCTTGACCGCCTGCACGGTGTCGTGCCCTACGGCCTCGTCGTCGGTAATCACGACATGAAGAACAACGG
>Ga0209296_1003355_pt1 | contig 10923 bp, 14 predicted proteins | sample S_130206_EF_Meta_FD_187319 | JGI IMG/M metagenome (GOLD analysis project Ga0209296, IMG submission 187319) | Freshwater microbial communities from Lake Simoncouche, Canada to study carbon cycling - S_130206_EF_MetaG (SPAdes) (version 2) | ecosystem: Environmental > Aquatic > Freshwater > Lake ...
AAGAATGAAAGCACCAACCATTCCTAGTATGCAAATACATAGTGTTGCGCTAACCATAAAGGTTACATAGAAAGTAAGTCTGCCTCTTAAATCTTCCATTTGAAACTCCTAAACATATAAATCTAATCTGCTAGGTTTAAACATTCCAAGCTCTAACTGGTTAACTCTTGCCTTCTTGTTGTACAGTTCTAGTTCTATTTCTACTCTAACCAATTCAACTTTGTGTGCCTTGATTGCTTCTTTGTATTGTTCTTGAACTTTCTCAACAGCTTTATCAAAAGCCACAGTTTCCATATCATGCTTTGCTTGAACCATCGGATACCATTTGCTTGGGATTATCATTTCTTTTCCCTTGCAAACGCTATCTTGTATCCTTGAGCAACTAAAGACCGCAAGTTGTGTGAGTCAGAAGTCCCACCCCACTCAGCCATGTTGTTCCAGATTACTAAAAAATCATCACTTTTACATAAATTTTGGTGTCTTGTAAGCCACTCAGCCATCTGCTTATGTCGCTCAGTAGGGTCATGCACACCCCATGCAATAGAGTAAAACTCACGCACATTACATAGGTCTTTGCCTGTGGATTGAATTGCGAGAGTAAGAAAAAGTGCTACTAGCCATCTCACGACATAGCCCAAACGATGATGTAAAAGCACCAGACTACAGTAATGCAAAAAAGGACTGCGGTAGTAAAAGCCACAGTCCAATCTTTCATTTTTTAATCCATGTCTGCCAAACAGCACCAGCCGCCATGATTAAACCAGCTACCCATAGAATAGGCTTGGCAGCAGAAGCAACCCATCCAAGAACTTTAAAAGCACCTTGCAAGGCATCAAAAGCATCTACAAGACCTTTTGTGTTCTTGTCTATGCTATCTACCTTAGTCTCTACTGCAAGCAGTCTTTCATAGATTTGGGCGTGAGTTACTTCTTCTGACATACATTCACCTATTAACAAACAGCAGGGGCTACACAAACCACTTTAGGACTAACTACCAAAGGTGTTGTTGTTGTCGATGTCACCACAGTTGGAGTAACCAAAACTGCTTTTTCTGTTGTTACAACAGTAGGAGTTGCAGTATTGTTTGTAGTCGTAGTAGGTGCTTGAATTTTGCCAGCAATGCTTACAAAAGCCTCGTTGGTTGACCTTGATGTTGATGCTGAATTGTCAGACTGACGCATACCAAGATTGGCATTAGCACGAATACCATAAAGCTGAGTAGTCATTGGGACAACCAAAGTCGCCCACTTAAAGATTGTGTCGCCAATATCAGCGGGTGCAGAAATGCCTTGGTTTGCTTGGCTATTTAGTTGGTTCAAAGTCATTACAGCCGCTACCTTGGCTGTAGCGTCACCAGAGGATGCAATAGCACCCAAGGCTTTATAACGCTCTGCTTCAGCCTCAGATTTGGCTTGTTGAATCTTAACTTGTGACTCTGCATACATTTTGTAGTCAGTAGTTGCACAACCTGTTAAAGCTACTACTAGGATAAGGCCAAGTTTTTTCATAACAATCCTTTAATTAAGTTCGGGTGCAGACTCTTTAGGCACTTGAGCATCTGCTTGCTCTTTGACTTTGACGATAAGAGGCCAAACACCTGACTTAGCAGGCATCTCACCAAGCACAGTCAAGATAAATTGCACTTCGTTTACTTCAAGATTCAAATTCATGCTTGACCCCAAGGTGTGCCAGTAGCCGTTACAGGGTTCTTTTGTAGTTCAATTTGAGCCGCCAATGCAGTCTCAGTTGCAGTCTTATCCACACCATTAGCCCACACCCAATCAAGGACTGTGGCTTGTGTCAGGTCTGCATAGGGAATCGTTGGTGTGCCATCAGCCCATGAGCAAGTTGAATAAATACGGGCTGAATAGTCTCCATCTACTGCTGTGGCTTGCCAGTGGGCAGTCGTTACAAAGCCGTTAGAGACTTCTCTGTCAAGAGTTGAAATTGTCCAAGTGATAGTCATAATTTTTCCTTTTAAAGATTAGGGGTGTGATGCTTTGTAGGCATCAAATTCTGTTTTGAGTTCTTGGATTGCTTTAACCAATGTTGGAATCAATGTTTCATGGTTAATGTTCTTGTATTCAATACCATCCCCACCAGCTTTTGATGTGCTAACACACTCAGGAAATACAGTTTCAAATTCTTGAGCAATAAATCCAGCTACATCTTTTTTATCTTGACCTTTGCCTTCTTTCCAATCAAAGCGCCTTGGTTTTAATGCCATGATTTCATCAAGACCAGTATCAATATCACGCACATTTTCTTTAAGGCGTTGGTCAGAAATGGCGGTAATTACAGTTGATGTGGCAAAAACAGTGCCCGCCATGCCAACATAAAAACGATATGCACTTGCGCCTGTGGAATACACTTGCATTGTGGTGTTTGTATTTGTTGTGCCTGAAAGTGTACTTGTGACGCACGCAGGTTGTGCACCACCAGAACCAATCACAGAAAAACCAACTGTTGTATCCGCAGTAGTTGTTTTCCCCACTAGCAAATTCCCACTGGCATCCAGAGTCATCGCCTGAGTAAAGGTAATGGCGTTTCCTGCTGTGCCTGATGCGGCATTGAACCACTGATGTGCGCCTGCGTTTTGTTGATATTGAGATGCGGCCCCTGTAGCAGCATATCTATATCCACCGCTGTAATACATATTTGCGGCAACCAACATATTGCCAGCACTTGCCCCCCATATTGCATTGCCCACGTTACCCACTTCAATTGCTTTTCCTAGTCCCCAAACACTTGGTGTAACTGCCACACCCAAATTAGCCCCATCAAACACAAGCGCAGAGCCACTTGTCAGAACCTTTGAACCATTGAGATAGGTTACTCCGTTGGCTGTGCCATAAGAAAGAGTTTCGCTAGTGCCTATAGTTGTTGTTGTGAATGCGCCTGTAGAGGCAGTAGTAGCACCAACAGTTCCATTGATATTGATAGAGGCTGTACCTGTAAGGTTAGTTACAGTACCGCTAGATGGTGTACCAAGAACACCACCATTTACCAAAGGTGCGCCAGCAGAGCCTACATTGACTGCTAGAGCCGTTGCAACACCAGTTCCTAGACCTGATACACCAGTGCTGATAGGAAGCCCTGTAGCGTTGGTTAAAGTTGCGCTAGTAGGTGTTCCAAGGATAGGAGTTACTAGAGTAGGAGAGGTAGCAAATACTGCTGACCCTGTTCCTGTTTCATCTGTCAAAGCACCTAAAAGGTTGGCAGAAGTAAACGAACCCAAAGAAGTTGCATTGCCAACAGAAGTGACTGCGCCTGTTAAGTTTGCGTTTGTGGTTACATTGCCAGCAGTTAGGCCAGAAGCAGTGCCTGTGATGTTTGTGCCTACCAAAGCAGAGGGAGTCCCAAGTGCGGGAGTAACAAGAGTAGGAGAGGTTGCCAGTACATTGCTACCAGTTCCAGTATTGGTCACAGATACTACATTCTTACTAGCATCAAGTGCTAAAGCAGTAGAAGCAGTTAAACCAGATAGCGTAGCTGTACTAGATGCTGACAGAGTGGTAAACGCACCAGTAGCAGCCGTTGTTGAGCCAACAGGCCCATTAAACGAGTCGCCAACAGCACCTGTCTGAAAGTCCTTCAGTTGTGACATTAACTCACGGATAGCATCGTTAATTCCAGAAGGAGCGCATCCTTCAGCAATGTTAATAGAATCAATGTCTGTGTTATTAGCAGGGGTTGCGCTAAATTCGCTAATCTTTGTTTTTGCCATAATATCCTCTTAGGGGTTAGCCATTCCAGTTAAATCTACACGATATGGTTTTTCAGTTAAACCGAATGTAGCCCCATATCCTAATTGAAGTGCTTTACGCTGTAATTCTTTGCTTAATGGCTCTACTGTTGTAGTCGTTGCTTTTTTCATCAATATAGCCGCCAATTTAGGGTCTAGCATTGCATTAACTAACAACTCACGGATAGCGTCATCTGTGCCGTTATAAAGCCAGTTCATTGGCGCAGATATCTTTTGTAAGACAAGAGGAACATCACCAAACATTTGCTTACCAATCATGCCACCAATCACATTAGCGGTACTCATGTTTTTAAATGTGTCTGAGCCAGCTACCTTAGTTGCTCTTGGCAATACACCACTATCTAAGTCTTCAGCAACACGCTTTAATACCGCAAGTTGCGTAGAGGAAAGTTCTGTGTCTTTCTCTGCTGCACGAATAGCACGAGTAAATGCAGGTTGTGAAATCAAGTAATCATTAGCCCTTGATGGGTCTGGAGTCGTTGAAAGAACTTTGCCTCTAAACTGTTGTGCAGCTTCAAGACGCTCAATCCCACGGCTAGAAGCAGCATACTTAGATAAGTAGTCTTTGTAGCCAGTAGCACCTGCTTCAATAGCATCATCTACTGCACGAATGACAGATTCAAGTTGTGGTTTGGCAGCACGATAAGCACCAGAAGTCGGGCCATCTTTAGCAGACTTGTCTAATAAGCCTTGAGCAGCAGCCCTTAAATCTTTACGAATTTCATAAAGTTCAGCAGGTGTAGATGCACGAGCAATATCGTCTTTAGCATCTTTCATCACAGACATAACAGTCTGACGCTTACCAACTGGTGAAGCAAGAATGTCATCAATAGTCTTATTAACTGTTAAAGCAATAGCAGACTGAAATGTATCTGGGTCAACAGTAGAGTTAGCAAATGCTTGTTCTCTCAATGGAGAAGTTACTTCTTCACGCTTGGTTAATGCAGATTTAAGCACATCTTCATCTTTTGCAAGACGATTAAGAATGGCCATCTGCGCCCTATTAGCTTCCAATGCCTGAGTAGCAAAACGCCCACCAGTTACATCCAAACCTTTAATAGCAGTCTCAGCGTTAATCAACCCAATATCACGAGTCGCTTGTGCAGTAGTAGGTGTATATCCACCAATCTTAGGAACATAAGTCGCACCAGACTTAATTGCTTGTTCAGCATCAGATGCCAAATTACGCAATACATTACCTGTAATTACCTCACGCCCTGCCTCAGTAAATGGACGGACAATCTCTCTAGCTGTTCTAGCCATAACAGGAGCAGAACCTACCATTCCACCTGCTGTAATAGCACCACCTAATGCGCCTAATGTTTGACCAACTGGCCCAACATCACTCTCACGAGCCGCACCTGATGCCAATGCGCCAGCCGTAGCCGCAGCACCTTGAGTTTCTAAACTTTTTGTAAAGAAGTCTCTTGCTTGTACTGGAAAATATTTAGCAGCAGAAGCAGGTGCAGCTACACCAAAACCTGCGCTTGTAACATCTTGAACGACACGCTCTTGTGAAGTCTGTGGTGTAGGAACGCCAATCTGAGTCATTAAATCTTGCAAACCTTGACTACTAGGCTTCATAACTTGGCGACCTGCCAAAATGTTAATCAGTCCTGTGAGTGCATCAGCACCAATTGTAGGAATGGATAAAGCACCAGTTACGGCTGCTCTGCCAGTTAATCCTAATTGACGACCTAAATCCCTAGCACTACCAATTTGCATTTGTTCTGGTCTTGGAGAAGTTGTAATCTCTTTGATTGCTTCTTCTCTTGTCATTCTTTTAGTAGGTGCTGGTTGCTCAACAACTTTTTCACCGCTAATAATGGATAAACCTGCCTCAGAGACTTTAGTCAAGTCACCTGACTGCAATGCCATCAAGTCTTCATCTGACAGTTTTGTCAAGTCCATTATTGTTTCCTTCTGCGCTCAAGTTCGGCTTTTGCTTGTGAAGCTAGGTCTATTGGTGCATTAGATTTCTTTACAGTATCGTAAGGATTGATAATTTCCTCTGGCTTTCCACCAAGAGTAGAATTAAGTCCACGATAAACTTTAATTGTTGGCTCTAGTGCTTTCTGACGTTCTTCAACAATGCCATCAACAATTAGTTTTAGGTTATCTCGTTCTTTAGGTGTAAATGTTCCACCTTTTGCCAGTTTTTCTGCAAACAATTGAATGTTTGTTGGAATAGAACGATTACCAATAATTGTATTTACGTCACCTTGTTGAACAGCACCAGTTTGGTCATACACTTTTGCAATGTTATAAATCAATGCGCCATCAGCACTTGTGTTTCCTGTCTTTGCTTTTCCATAAGCATCATAAAACGCAGATGCACGACCAGCGACAGTAGTGTCACCAGTTTCTTTCAAAGTTCCTTGCCATTGGTTTATTGTTGCAAGTTGTTGTTTAGCAACTGCCGTTTTGTCGTTCAAATCTACAGATACTTTAGGTGCGCCTTCTCTTTTTAGTTCTTTTTGATATTCTAAAAAGTTACCTTTGTAACCTTGATTTACTGCTTGCTGAAAGTCTCTGTAGTTTGATGTTAGATTATCTTTTGGTGCGCCTGTAGCAACAGATACTGGCTTACCATCAGCACCAATCTCATAACGAATCTGACCTTCACCAAGCGTATAACCCTCTGGACGCAATGCTTTTTCTACACCTGATGCAGTTTGCAATGCAGCCATACCAGCAGGGCCAAGACCCATCAATTCACGCTGAACAGCTTTAAGTCCACCACCCGCTGCCTGTGGTTGGTTTGGCCCTGCAACCTCTTGACCAAAAATGTTAGTCAATGGTGTTTCAGCAAATGTCTCAGGACGATATGCTTTAGCTAAAACTTGCTGTGCTTGTAATTGTTGTTGTTTTGCAAGTTCTTCTTCTCTACGCTTCTTCAACATATCCATTAACTGAACATTCTGAAGTTGGTTTTGCAAGGTTTCTTGCATACCGCCTTTGTAGGCTTTCTGACCAGCTTGCAAGCCTTCAGCAATAGACTGACCAGTATTCCCTCCTTGGAATAGTCTGCCAGCTAATGCGTAGAGTGCTTGTGCTTGTGCGTCTTCACGATTACGAGCAATGTCAGCTTGTGACATACCCAACAGACCCATTGTGTCTGCACCGCTAGTACCAAAAATGTCTAATAGTCCAGCCATATTTAATCCCACCAGTTAGAGCCAAGAGCAGGGTAATTAGGGTCAATAGCTCCCATGTTTGCATTTGGTGCAGAACCACCAAGGAAACTACTAAAATTAGGTGAACCTAGATTCTTATATAAACCTCCAGCAGTAGCCGCAGTACCTAATACCTTTTGTAATGTAGAAGTATCAGAAGCACCAGCAGATGTCGTCTGTCCTACTCGTCCTAATGGACTACCATAGACAAGTGACATATAGTTTTGCAAGTTCTGTTGTGGCTGGTTTTGCAAGAAGTTGAAACGCTGAATGTCAGCACCCAACTGTTGACCTGTGTAACCTTCACGCAACTGACCAGCATTGAGCAACTGTTGAATGTCTTGGTAATCAGTAGCCGCTAATTGAGGAGCCATACCAATAGCTTGTTGTTGCTTTGCTCTCTCATCAGCGTAGTTTTGATAAGCCAGTTGACCTGCTGTGTTAGTCAATGCTTGAGCATATTGACCAGTAGCCCTATCTTGCAAGTTACCCATAGCACCAGAACCATAACGACCAGCTAAACTAGCTTTAGAAGCAATATTTCCTAGTGTGTCTTTAAACTGAGTCTGAGCAGCTTGTGCAGCAGGGGCAAATGCGCCTTGAAAGAATGGATTACCACCCAGATAAGCACCACCCAAAGTTCCCTGCAACTGTTGTTGAGCAAGCCCAGTTAGAGGATTCCCTGCCAAAGCACGAGTCTCCATAGCTTGAAGACCTGCTTGTGTAGTCTGGGATGGTGCTACAAATGTCTCACCTGTGTAGTATTGTGGGCCGCCAGCTCTGTATAAACCTGCGGCTTGCTCCAAACCATACGTTAAATATGGTGCTATTTCTGGTGCGACTGTGGATGTGGTAGTAGTAGCCATCTTTACTCCTAAAAGTTCGGATTCCGAGATGGGTCATCCACGGAATACATTATACATAAATTATTAAAATCAACCAATAATTGCATATCTATACGTCTTATTGGCAGTAACATTGGCCGCATGGTTTACTGTTGCTGTTCCCTGTCCTTGTGCGCTTGCGTATACTCTTGTGGCATCCGCATTAGCCGCAGCAGAAGCAGGGACAAAAACAATCACGCTGTCTGGGCCTATCCTTCTGTCTGTCAAAGTGGTAGTTAAAGCACCACCAGTTGCCAGCGTCAAAGTCCCTGTGTTATTGGTCTTTCCGTCCATGATGCCACGGACAACTTCAGACACAGCCCTCTGGTCACCACCAAAAGCAGGTAGGCTTCTAAACATTAGCGAACCCCTTGTGGAGTTACATCTACATCCACAGAGATAGCATTATTCCAATTGTCACCAGTAGGAGTAATCTTTAGCCTGTGATATCTACCTGCGCTTCTAAGTGGCACTCTATTCTCTGTACTAGCCGCCACAGCAGTATTAAAACTCACACCTTGATTTAGCAGGGTACGAGAAGCAATAGCCACAGTTGCAGAGCCATTGTCCACAATAGGTCTAGCTAGGGTTACTACTGAGTTAGCACCAATGTCCAAGTCACCAGTAGAAATTACGGCTGTTTGGTTCGCACCTGTAAAACTCATCACACGAGTTGCTAAAGTACCGCCTAAAAAATACTTACCGCCAATAAACAATTGTGAATCTAAACTTGTGGTTAAGGCATCAATTGAGGCAGAAAGACTATCCAATTGCTCAAGTGTTGCAGACGCTGTGGAGGCTTCAGACAAGAAGTCTGTTCCCGCATCCCCATAAGTCCACTTCTGAGTCTTAAAGTTATAAATCAATACGCTTCTGTTTCCGTTAACAGTCTTGTAATTCCAGATTACAAGTTTGCGAATAGGGTCAACAGCAGCAGACATTGTTTTAAAGTCAGCTTCAGAGGCATCTTGTAAGAAAAATCTATCTATCTTTTCTGCGCCAATTGCCGTGACGTTCTGTCCATCACACATATAAAAGCCATCGTCAGACAAGAAGAAAGTAACACCTTGGTACTGAGCAATAGAGCCAGAAGCCATGCAGCCCTTACCACGAGAGATGTTGTCAAACTGGAAAATAAAAGGTGTACCTACATAGGTCATTCGGTGAATGGCTCTTTCCAAAAAGACAAGACCAAACTCGCCACCACGAATTCCTACAATCTGCCCACCATCAGGAATGTCCTGATAATCAGACTGAGTGTTTACATTCTCTGTCCAATCTGTCTCATCATTGATTGCTGACCAACGAACACGATACTGTTGCTGTGTCGTTTCTAACGTATTAGCACAAACAACAAAGTCACGAACAACTGTAATAAATTTAGCAATAGGCGCAGTAGCAGATAAATCAGCAAACGATGTAGATGTTCCTAACGTCCATGCTTGGAGTTTTTCAGCATTGTTTGTAGAAATTACAGTTTTACCAAACTGAGTAAAACGAACCCTATCGTTAGCACCAGTTGTCATGCCAGTTTTAACCTGAGTGATAGCACCAACACCAGTTACTGTGTAAATCTTAGTTGCACCAGCAGCAAATAATTCAGTATCACCATTAGGCTTTTTAGCAGCATAAAGAGATGTTAAGTCTTCAGCAGCGTTACTGGTTGAAAATGTTACTGGTGCAGGAAATGGGCCATAACCAATAGCCTGACTAACCACATTCTTAGCGTCAGTCAAAGCACCCGATACGCTTGGTTGGTCAGGCATCCACTCACCAAAAGTTAGTTTTGTCGTAGCCATGTATTACTTCCTTGCGTCTGAATTGTCCATGTATTGTCATTAGCCGATACTGGAGTCCATGTGTTTGTGTCAGCAGAAACAACAGCCCAAGTATTTGAGTTTGCGCTTACTGGCGTCCAAGTATTGTCATCTTCTGGTACTGGAGTCCAGTTATCACCAAGAATAACGCCTTTAGCCACAATCAATGCTAAACCTGATACCGAGGCTGCCCCTGCATATATTGCAGAAGCACTAGCAACAACATTAGCATTAGCCGTAACGCTTGCTACAGAGTCTCTAACTAAAATTGCTTGAGCAGTTACTGTTGCGTTTGCATCTACACTAGCAGAAGCATTTTGCTCACGGATTCCTACTGCGCTTACTGTTGCACTACCAGTAACACTTGCGACACCTTCAGCAACAATACCGCCATTTGCAACAACTAAAGCTACGCAAGTAACGGAGGCAACTCCATCCTTGAGGATACCACCAACAGCAGTTACATCAGCATTACCAGTTATGCTACCACTAGCAAACTGGACACGAGTAGCATCAGCAGTAACAGTAGCATTACCATCAATAGCACCAGAGCCAAACTGCACCCTAGTTGCATCACAGGTAACACTAGCAGAGCAATCAATGCTTGCACTAGCAAACTGAACCCTTACTGCATCTGCCGTTACTGTCGCTGTACCATCTACCGCCCCACTGCCACTCTGAACCCTTATAGCATTGGCTACAACGCTTGCAGACGCAGTTACAGACCCATAGGCATCCCATAGGGTTACTGAGGTTGTGTAGAGTGGACTATCGAGTGTGAGTGTTAAGTCATCAATGCTAGACTTTAAATTGTCTAGCGAGTCAATCGTCCACGGAGGCAGTAAGTCAGCCATCTCACGCTAAAGTAACGCTCAATGAGCCAACAGCAACACGGAATACATCACCAGTTGCAATCGTCTTAGAAGCATCTAGTGGTGAGTGATACAGTAAATTACCTACTGTCAAAGCATCACGGATTCCAATGTGTGTAATTGTTCCCCATGCACCGCCAGCTTGAGGAAACTCAATAGCAGCAGAGTTTGTAGAAACACCATTGCTAGGCGCACCAAAAGTAATAGACTGACGAGCATAGCTAGTACCAGAACATTCAGTTCCAGTATCAGCGTCTGTTGGGTCAGTCGTATAAAGTGCTAAGTACACAGTCGTAGGTGCTGTGTAAGCAGTTGCTCTCAACGTCACATTGATAAGAGCATTTTCTAAGTAATTGGACATTTCAGCCATGATTTCACCTTGCAGTTAATTTGATTGACAGGGGAACA
>Ga0209296_1003357_pt1 | contig 10921 bp, 13 predicted proteins | sample S_130206_EF_Meta_FD_187319 | JGI IMG/M metagenome (GOLD analysis project Ga0209296, IMG submission 187319) | Freshwater microbial communities from Lake Simoncouche, Canada to study carbon cycling - S_130206_EF_MetaG (SPAdes) (version 2) | ecosystem: Environmental > Aquatic > Freshwater > Lake ...
TGTAGCATTTTATTATGACAAGTTAAAGAATTCTGCAAAACGTAATTTAACAGCTACTGTGAATGCCTTTATACACCATCCTAGTCTACAAGGCCTTTTAGTAAGATATTCCTATTAAGCATTATAATTTGTATAATGTCCTTGTAAGTCACTGAAAGATGCTCGTTGTATTCCAATACGTGGATAAAAACAATACCACTTATAATGAGGCATGAGTTTTTGCCATGATACATCTGCTGTATATGTATGTGTTTTCATCCTGGTTCTTTCTTCTTCTTCTAATGCTAAACGAACAGTTTCCTTCCAATGTTCCATCAATACTTTTGCAAGATTACGTGTAATAAGATATCCAGAAGTTGTAAATGATTCATGTACCTTTCGTAAAAACGGTACATCAGTCTCATCAGATTTCAATACATTATAGGAACACATAACAAGATCAAACTCTTTTCCAGAAGAAAATAATTCTGAAAAATGATTCCAGAATCCTTCAACTTGTAGAGGCATATAGTCATCTTCAAATATAATACAATTTGAAACTGAACTTTCTAAGAATATTTCTAGAGTTTTTATATGACTTAGTAAGCAACCAATATGTCCTCTTCCAGGCGTATGAACAGCTTGAATACGATGAATTTTTGATTCTGGAAATCCAGATTCATGAATCCATTCGAGAAATTCTTGTTTGCGATCTGTACGATAGTCAAGATTAATGTAATATACTGCATCAATCTTGTCCATTTCCTATACTACCATATAATAAGCAATATCTTTATATGACAATCCATTCACTAGGAAATAAGTTAGAAGTATCCGCAATCGCGATCCATTTCTTTGGAACAATAACAGGATTACGAATACCATATGCACCTAAGAATGCACCCCACCAACTAAAAGTTGAATTCGCACAAATTGCACCAGCAGAACACTTTATTGTAAGGGCGAATGTATCCAATTCATCAACTGAGTTATATATTTCAAAAATAGGCAATTGAAAATATTCTTGTAATTTTACCCATTCATTATCATCAGATACTACCATTATTTTTTGAACTCCTTTTTCTTGTAAAATTTTTACAGCTTCTTTATAATAGTCTAGACTTTGATTTGTATGTATATGCGAATATTCTAAATAATCTCCACGACGAATATGAAGAAATCCACATTTTGAATAATCATGATTGATATTATCTAGTTTTTTAAGATATTCTTCAAGGCCTTTTAAAAACAGTTCACGTAAATCAGATTCAAAGGGTTCTAGACAGGGGTAATACTGAAAATAAGCATCTGATAAGATTGTTCCAGGTTTTATAGATTCAGGATTCCACTTATCAAAACAACCACCATATCTATATTTAGTATAATTCAATGAATTTATAAATTCATTATTATTTTGTTTACAAGGAATATGAATACCAAAATATTTGAATATATTTTGATTATAATCGTATTTATTTTTATTATGTTTATTATTTTCAAGTGTGTTTTGAAGTAAATACAATGGCGATTTACTATATTTATGAGATATATATCCTGCAGCAATAATAAACATTTGATTTCCTAATCCTCCCATAACAAAGGGTATTATACCTTTTTCAAATGTAGTCATCTTTATGACTACATTTAAAGAACTTTAAACTGTTAATTAACTAATGTAAAAATTTTAAAATCTTATATATTTATTATATGGTCCTGTCTTAGGATATTCAATTTCTTCCATATATTTAAATCCAAAATGATATAATGGTATATTATTCCATGCTATGAAACCATGTGATACTTTAGGAAATAAATTTTCTATATATTTTTCTTGGTTTTCTTTTGAAATTTCAGAAAAACAATAATTGCTTACAAGGAACATATTTTGTTTTGAAATACAACTACCAAATGTTGATGCATCTACATAATCTATATTTAAAGAAGGAACTAGTTTTGATAGATATAACTTTTGAAGATTAGAAATAATATGAAGATCAATGATTGAATAGCTATTAATACTAATATTATATTTTTTAGAAAAATGTTGTATAGCTAAACAAAGTCCACCATATCCACCACCTATTTCAACAATATCTATAGATGGTAAATTTAAAGAAGATAAAAGTGTAAGGATTAGATGAGCATGAAAAATATAACGTAAACTTGATGGTGAACAAATTAGAAACCCAAAGTCTTCCTTATTAGGATTTCCAATTGAATCATTTATTTTACAAAAATCTATTATTTCTTGTTCAGTAATATTTGTTTTATTTTTAATATAATAAATATATTCATCTCCTTGTTTTTTATTGACATGTTCTAACATATATGTATAATCTGGATGAGATTTAAAATATGATAAATCATTTGATCTACAGATTTTCTCAACAAAATTTGAATAGCATGTATAAATATCCATTGATAATTTATATATTAAACACTTTAAATAGCCCTTGAAAGACATGGTTCCAAATCTTTTGAATGAATATGAAGGTTATTAATACGAAGCCATTTTGAACCGTCAAAAATATAAGGAATATTTCTACCCTGTGAATCTAATTCCCATTTATAAGAATATTGAGTATAATCAATTAAACTCCAAAAGTTTTTATTACCCTTTATAGTTTTATAAACACCAGTAATGTCAACATGGTATGGATCTGCACCTCCTAAAAATACACCAATACCTGCTGAATCAAATATAGAATTATTATATAAATGTATTGTACCATATGTTTCGATAGGATATTTTGAATCATTCCAATGTATGGGAAGTAACTGTATATTCAGTTTATCCCTAAAAGTTTCATAAAATTTAGGTAAATATACCATTTCAGCCATAAATTCATTAGAATAATTAATGAATTCTAACATAAAATTACAAAAAATTTCCATAATTGATACATTTTTAATATAGCATACACCAGAAGCATATCTACCGTGATTATCAAACATAAATGCAATATCAGACTTTGAAAATGATTCTAGCCACTTATTAGGTGTATCGTATAGAAGATTATCTATTTCCATAAAAAATACATTTTCAATTCCACGCTTCATTAAATTATATAATACAAAAAAACGTTCAAATGAATAAATAAAAATTTTTTCACGTCCTTTTAGTTTATCTACAATACAAAATTTATGATATACATTATTAACTGTGTCATTAAATTTTTTATCTATAACCTCATCATAACGAACAATCGTTACATTATATTTTTCTAGAATTTTAACATAGGGACTATCATAATCTGAAATAATAAAATATATAGGACCATCATGAAATAAACGTGTTTGATATACAGTATCAACAGAATAAGGTGGCAGTGTTCCAATAAATACATATGCTACATTTATATTTGAAAGTATTTTATGTTTATAATAAGATAATGATAAATATTCTTGTGACTGTGTTTCTTTCAATTGTTTTGATAAAGTTTCATATTGTTCTATATAGTTTATATTAAAATCATTCCAAGATTTTAATAAAATACATGGAAGTAACTTCTGTAGTTGTAATGTAAACGTATTTTCAAGGAGAATTGGGATTACACCCATATAATAACACTCCCATGTACGATGACAATCTACACCATTTCCTTCAGGACAAATCGCAAATTTACAACTAGCAAGTGTTTTTAGATATTCAGAATATTCTAGCTTTTCACCAAATGTTAAACCTTTTGTTTCTATAATAGCCTTGCATAATTCTCTAGCAGGTCTATTTGTATGAAGAGAAAAATAAAAATAGAAATCATTTTGTTTTCCTATTGATTTTAATTCATTATATACAGATGTAAGTGTTGATATATTTCCATGAGGCCACATTATATTTGCAATACCAATAGGTATAAGTTCTAATTTAGGATGAGTCATCATACTATTTTGAGCATACCATTTTATGAGTAAGGGGCATTCTAAAATTAGAGTATATTCAGAAGTAATATTTGTATCTTCATTATGAGATACAAGTGTAAATGGATTTTTAAGATAATTAAGTTTTTCCATAAATATATTTAATGCACAAGAATAACAGAAAATTAGTGAAGGATTATTCCATTCTTCCTTAAGATTTTCTATAAGAAAATGTTTATTAGGTTCTGAAAGAATTTTGGGATTACGATTTAAATCATAATTAGTTCCACAATATATAGGACATAGTTGTTGAAATTGTTCACCAGAAAGTATATCGTTAGGGTTCATATATACTACTATTGATTATTTTTTAAATATTCAATCTTATTCCATTGTGGTAAAGTAAACATATCACCATGCCATTTGTGTTCATTATATTCAGGGTAATATATATTTGAATAAAAGGATAAGTAACCAATAACAGCAGAAAAGGATCCCTGTGTTAAAATCACATTTTTACATGTACTACCAAATTGTATTGTTTCAATATTATCATGATTATACATAATAACATTTGGATATTTATTTATGATTTCCTTACATATATCATGATCATTAGAATCAGTGCCAATATATATAGTATCATATATTAGCTTTGATAATATAATATCAAAATATTCAAATGTTGGACCTGCTGACGACATATCACCAAGACGTATATGTATAAAGATATCATTATTATTATTATATCTAGATTTATGAGGATTTTTTTCAATTATTTCATCTTTTATATCTTCTCTTCTAAAATAATTATATAAATATTGAGAACATTCAATTGTTTGAAAATAGTGATACTGTCCGATTTGTATATTTTTATCAATTTTAATATTATTATTGATATATTCCATTATGTTTGTTTCATCAATAATAATATTTGTATCATATATTTTTGTTCCAGAAAATAATCTAATTCCTAATTGTTGTTGTTTTTCATAACAACTACGTTTTTTATTATATACAATTATATCATCTTCTGCATATATAAGTCTTGAATTACAATAAATTACATTCAAATCATTTTTTTCGGCAAGTATACTTATAAAACTATTTCTTATAATTTGATTAGCGAGTCTTCCTGGAAAATTAAGTACATAAGTCATTTATATATTATATATTAAAAAGAATAATAAATCTTTAGATCCGTGCGGATTTAAATGAGCGTTTTTACTAAGATGAAAGCAGAAGAATTATTTATAAAGATATATATTTTAATGATTTGGAATCACAATCTTCTCTATAAATATCATATTGTGTTATTTTTGGAAATATAATAACTGGATATGTTGATTCAGTAATATATCTTATAGAATTAGATAAGTATATTTTCCAGTTATCATCCATTCTTGTAATTGATGGTTGATAAATTCGAACGCTCATTTAAAATCCGCACGGGTCTAAATATCATTATTTAAAGATTTATTATTATTAATAATAAATGAAATCGTATAGTCATATTACTAGTAAAGGTATTCAAATAGATGCAATTTTAGACAATATATTTAAAAAAACAAATGGGTTTTTTATTGAATTAGGAGCAAACAATGGATTAAACCAAAGTAATACAGCATTTTTTGAATTTTATAGGGAATGGAAGGGTATATTAATTGAGCCATCAGTCAATGCGTATAATGAGTGTATTAAAAATAGACCAAATAGTATGTGTTTTAATTTAGCATGTGTCTCTGACTTATATAATGAACCTACAATTAAAGGAGATTTTGATGGGGGTATGATGTCAAGTGTAAATGCTGTTCGAATGAATAATAATAATTTAATAGATTCTAAGGTATCAACATTAGAAAATATTTTAGATTCTGTAAATGTATCTAATATTGATTTTTTATCATTAGATGTTGAAGGATATGAATATAATGTTTTATGTGGATTAAATTTGAAAAAATATAGACCAAACTATATGTTAATTGAAATATATACAAAAGATTATGAAAAAATAGTTTCATTTTTAAACGAAAATAATTATAATTTAATAAATAATATTACAAATTATAATAGAATAAATAATCCTCAATGGGATGGTACCCATAATGATTATTTATTTATAGATTCTTTATATAAAAATTAAACTTCAAAATATATATTATCATTATTACATTTCGGTGACATATGTATGCCTAATTTTTGTAAGCAACATATCTTTGAATCAGGAATGTTAATAGTAACTCTAGCCCATCTTATTTCAAGGTGTGAAGTTATATCATCTAGATCTGGAATTTCAATTCGTTTAATATACTTTGCTTTCATACAAATTAAACCAGTAAAACAATTTTCATGTTTTGTACGATTATTACAACCCCACCAACCATATTTTAAAATTGCCTCATAATTTGTATTTGATAAATTAAAAATTTCATTAAAAAAAGGACAATCATCAGATAAATAATATCTCCCAGTCATTTTTATAACATAATCATCATCTTTAATATTATATTTTTCTATACATTTTAATACGTCATATGCTTCTTTTACTCCATAATTTGTTCCTACAAGTTCATTTGTATTTGTATAATTGACATCTACATTAAAATTATCAAGGAATGATGATCTTAAATTGTTATTTTCTACAATAATAATTTTTATATTAGAATTAGAGCATTTATTTATTAAGGATAATATTCCTTTTTTATATTGTTGTTCTCTTATATCTGAATTTTCTTTAATTAGTGATGTAGTAACTATACAGTAAATATTAGTCATCTTATAATATTTACTGTATTTTATCTTTAGGCAGGAGAACATTATAAATGGGATGATGAACAGTGGAACGCCGCTACAGAACTATTCCTCAGGCCAAATGACTACAAAGTCGTGGTTTCTTAAATTTATATCAAAAACTGTATATTATCATTCATAACAATAATACCTGTTCCTGACCAGTGTCCATATGGAGTAAAATCGTATTTTTTACCTTCAATATTCTTCCATAGTCTATTCATACATTCATTCATTACAGGATCAGGATGTTTTGTTATATCATCCAACAAGATAATGCCGCTAAACCGCAATTCTTTTAGTCTATCTATAATCTGTTTTTCAATAGTCTCATAATGATCAATATCAATCATTACAATTTTCACATTTTTTACCAATTCTTCAGTTAAATCCTCTAACACATTCTTCACACGAAATGTGATATTCTTTTTAGTGTAGATTATGTGATTATTATTGCGAATTTCATCTAACACATTATAACTTATAACCTTATTTGTTTCATTGTGAGATAAAGAAACCGCACTTCTTCCTGTGCTCGTTCCTATATCCAATATAGTGATATTATTAAAGAAGGTTGATAGATAGGAATATAATCTATATTCTTGAACGCCTGATTTTTCAGTATAAAAATCCTTGTCAACAAGATATTCGTGATTAATCAACTTGAAGTTATCAAGGATTTCGTTAGATATGGGAATAATCATTATATACTATGAATATTCTATATCTTTAGACTCGTGCTCATTTTAAATTGCCGTTTTTATATTAAATGTTATTAGATGGAGTTCGTTCCAAGCGATCCTTATATTATAATGGGGCTCCTTACTAAAAAACGGCAATTTAAAATGAGCACGGGTATAATTATTTAAAGAAAGATAATACCATACTATTAATGAACTCTACACAACAACTTACATGGTATATTAAAAATAATGTACCATGTATATTTGCAAAATATGGAGATGGTGAATATAATGCTGCAAACTATTGGGAAGGTGGTAATTGTGATGGCACACCTTATACAAAAAATTTAGGAGAAAAGGTTAGAGAATCATTTGTATATAATAGTCAGCAAAAAAACTCAATGATAGGTGTTTGGCATGATTCTTCAAACAAAATATTTTGGGATAGTTTAGGAAATTCGAATATAAATTGGGTAGATTTTCATACTGTATTAATTGATAATAATAAACCAGCCAATCATAATAATGATAGATTAGAGTTATTTAAATCTATAAAAGAATCAAGTAGGAGGAAAATTTATATTGCGAATCCAAATATGAATGTATCACAGAAAATTTTTAATATTGATTCACATATTAAAATACACCCTTCTAACTGGTTCGATACTCAATATGAATCTATTTTTTATAGAGTAAAATCTGAAGTTATTGATGATAATAATACTATGATACTAACATCAGCAGGTATAGGTGCTAAATATTTAATTAGTCAGTTACATAAATTATTTCCAAATGCTATTTATATAGATATTGGTTCTGGTTTTGATAAACTTTGTACAGGACAACATACAAGACTTTATAATCCTTCTTATGAAGAAATATATGATTATTTAAGACCAATTCTAGAATAATACATTAAATTGGTATAAACATTTTTAGATATTCATAATAATACACTTTATTATATAATATTATTTTATTAGGATTCTTATTTAAAAAAGAAGCCCACCATGAAAATGTAGATGCTGACATAATATTATGTTTGCACATACTCATGCAATATAAATCAATATAATCAACTTCATTTTTCATAAATTGAAAATTAGAATTACCAAATATTGAAATATCAACACAATCTTTATTATCTGTAAATATTAAAAACAGTGGATTATTAACTCTTTGTTTAATATAGTCTATTGCATTTATATAATAATTGGGGTCTATTATTAAAAAAGGATTATTTACCTTACTATAATCACGAAAATGTACCGCAACAGTGTTTGTGGATGAATTAAAAATATCACTATATCTTTCATGAATAGTATTCAGTGTTATTTCATCACATGAAAACATTTCTTTAATATCATCATAAATGTGAGAAAAATAGTTGTGATTTTCTAAGTGACCTTGTATTGAAATATTTTTTGGAGAATCATCTATACATTTAATAAGCTCTGTATTATATATTTTATTCCATTCCTTACCATCATTTAAAAAGGTTTCATGTATTATATCAAATTCAATCTCTTTATCTAAAATAGGGACATTTCTCAAAATAGTAGTTCCATGATTATAGTTAAAATTATCTTTTAATAACTGAGTATAAATTTTAATCCTTGGAAATGTACATTCAATACCTAATTTCTTGGAAATACCATATACTGAAGCAATTTGAAACAAAACATTTCCTAAACCAGTATCCGTTTTACAAAAAAAAGGACTTCCTATTGCTGAAATTTGTGAAGTAATGTATTTCATATATAAATATAATATAGGTATTTATCCGGGAATAAATACCTATATTATATTGAAAGTATCTAAAGTTTTATGATGATAAATCATTATAAATGTCTATACCTCCAAGATTTATACCTGCAGAATTATATGATAAATACACTATGAATAATTCAATTGCTATTTTTGATTGGTATATAGATGAAAGAAAACCGGTTGATATAAGACAAACACTTATATGGTCAAATGAATATATTCAATCATTTATTGATAGATTTACTATAGAAAATATTATTAGTAAAACTTTTGGTTATGAAGGATATAAAGATGCTTCACTGTATCATACAGAAGTTTTAAAAAAATACAAACATTCTATATATAACAAGAATGTTGCAGTTATTGGTTCACAAACACCATGGATAGAAGCAATTTTAATTAATGGAGGTGCTAAATCAGTAACAACTGTTGATTATAATAAACCTGAATGTAATCATTCTATTATTAAAACAATTACTTATGATGATTTTTGCAACTCGAATGAATTATATGATTCTATATTTTCTTATTCTAGTATTGAACATTCTGGATTGGGACGTTATGGTGACTCATTAGATCCAGATGGTGATATTACAGCAATAAATGTAATTTATAATCATTTATCAGATTCTGGTTATTTATTTTTAGGAATTCCTGTTGGATGTGATGCTTTAGTGTGGAATGCTCATAGAGTATATGGTCCAAAGAGATTAAAACTACTTCTTCATAATTTTAATGAAATTGAATGGATAGGCCTTGAAAAGGATTACATACATACCTGTTCGCCCGATAATAATGGACCAACACCTATTATTGTATTAAAGAAATAATAACTTCAAGTGAATTCCTTTTAGATCACTGAACATTTCAAACCAGCACTTTGCATAAAAAATTATAAATAAATATATATTATTCATTAGAATGATATATATATTTGGGGATAGTCATGCTAATTATAACTTTAAAAATCTTAACATTGATAATAGAAATCTATATGTAAATGCAATTACTATGTATAGAATAGGCAGGGATAAACAAGTTATTAATTTTGATAATAATTATAATAATAAAGATAATATTTTTATATTATGTTATGGTGAAGTTGATTGTAGATGTCATATAGGTAAACAAATTCTTTTAGGAAAAGAATTAAGTGAAATTTGTGAAAATCTTGTATTTGAATATATAGACACAATAAAAAAAACTATTCATACTTTTAATAAAATTATATTATGTTCTATAACACCCCCTATGAAGAAAGAATTATGTGAAATCATACATGGTCCAATAACTCATGAATTTCCTTTTATAGGAGATGATAATCAACGTGTAACTTATACTAAAATAGTAAATAGACTATTAAAAAAATATTGTGAAGTAAATAACTTTATTTTTCTAGATATATACGATCATTATTGTGAAGTTGATGGTACATTAAAATATGAACTTTCTGATAAATGCGTTCATATTGAAGAAAACGATCATATACATAAAAAAATATTAGAATTAATTTAATCTTTAGATTCACATTTATTGTATAAACTTAATATAATATTTTTCATATGAAGGTTCGAAAAATGTTGTATATGTAAAAGGAAATTTATTACTCATATAGTTATATATATATACATTCTCTTTATGAGTTCTAATAAAAATTAAAAAGATAAAATAAGTATATGTTTAAGACTTTCTGGCCAATTCTGAATTCTTTTAAATAAATAAATAAATAAATAAATAAATAAATAAATAAATAAATAAATAAATCTATTCTTATAATTTTTATATAAGATCATCATGAAAGTTGTATAGCTTCTTTTGCAGTGGTTTAAGTACTATAAGAA
>Ga0209296_1003358_pt1 | contig 10919 bp, 16 predicted proteins | sample S_130206_EF_Meta_FD_187319 | JGI IMG/M metagenome (GOLD analysis project Ga0209296, IMG submission 187319) | Freshwater microbial communities from Lake Simoncouche, Canada to study carbon cycling - S_130206_EF_MetaG (SPAdes) (version 2) | ecosystem: Environmental > Aquatic > Freshwater > Lake ...
TACGCTTTTCTTTGCGTCTTGCACCGTAACGTCCCAGGTGTCAGCCTTCTTTTTCCAGTAGGCCGTGTTCGGCAGCGCTGGATTCTCAGGACCGTAACCGGCAGTGGTGATAGCCTTCGCCCGATTCTTCAGATTCAGCACCACGTCCTGGGTTGGCATAGGACACTTCGCCACCTCTTTGGCTGGCGTCATCATCTGGTTCATCGCCGCCTGATACTTGGCCGGAACGTCGCGTGTAGCCATTACATCTTCCCCTTGGGCTTGGACTTGCCAGCCTCAGACAACGCGATAGCAATCGCCTGCTTCGGATTCTTCACAACGCGCTTGGTCATGCCCGAGTGCAGCTTGCCAGACTTGTACTCGCCCATTACTTTCGCAATCTTCTTCGCGGCCTTGTCAATCTTCATAGATTACCCCTTTGGTTGGATGCGCAATTATGCTACGCGAGGCAGATTCCTGCGCAGCGGCTTATTCCAGGATACTTTAGCACCGCCAAATGCACCGATCACCGCGTCGCTGGCAAAGGTAAGGCAAAAGGCATCTGCACGGTCAGGGCTGGGGAAACCCCGCTTCCTAATCTCGTCTTTGCCCTCAATCTGAATCTTGCCGCTGGATGTGAACGAATACCGCACTATCGCCAACTCGGCCACCAGCGCCTCGTCTTTAGGCATCTTGCAGTCCCGACCCTCCAGCCAGGCTTTGGCCTTATGCCATAACTCGGCCTTCAGATTTCGATACGTCGCGCCCATTGCTGGACTCTCAGACACGTTGATGCCGCGACAGGGAAGATTCAATTCCCGCAGCCGGTCAACCACTCCCGCGCCCAGGCCGATTGAGTCCACCAGGATCTCGGTCGGTCTCTCGGACGGTGGCAGAGCCTCGTACTCGGAGACCACCGCGCCCGTGAGTTGCATCAGGTCTAGGTTCTTCCATGTCTTGATTGGCTCGGTCACGGCGTTCCCCTTGCGCTTGCAGAGTGCCGACCTGTCACTTCCAAACCTCGCAACGTCCAGACCCCAGACCATTGGTGCTGACTGACTCGGCTCGACATCTCGCTGCTGCGCCATCTCCAATAACTCCATAGGGATGACAGTATCGTCATCTGATCTGGGGAACTCCCCAAGCACCCTGATCCGGTAGGCGTTGCTCTCCTCGCCGTAGCGTGCCGCCATCTCTCCCAGGTACGCCTCTGAGACGCGGGGGGAGTCAGCGCACGACACCTTCATCGTCACCCAGTCATCCTTGAGCCGGTTGTGCGTGTCGTAGAAGAAACCCGTGGAGCGCACCGGATTCCCCAGCAATAGCGTCACCGCCTTGTGACCCGACATTGAGCCTGCTGCTGCTTCGAACACCGCCTCGGGGATACCGGACGCCTCATCTGCCACCAGCATGACGTTGTCGCTGTGAACGCCTTGCAACGCCTCGGGCTGCTCTGCCCGGCTTGTCCTGGCCGAAATAAACGCCTCGTTAGGCGCCTCCTTGACCTCAACCCTGTCCTGCTTCACGTCCAGTTGGTCGGCAAGCATCGGCGGCAACTGCTTAACCCACCGCTTCAGTTCCGCGAACAGGGCGTCGTAAAGCTGGCTTGACGTTGGCGCTGTAACGACAATCTTTACAGGGAACCGCAAAAACAGATACCACAGCATCGCCCAGGCCGACGCGGTACTCTTACCCACACCGTGGCCGGAGCGTACGCTAATGCGTCGGTTTCCAGCCGCAATGTGATTCAGAAACTCTACTTGCCAAGTGTCAGGCTCAGTGTTCAGCACCTCTCGCACAAACAGAGTTGGATCATTTCTGTAGCGCAATGCGAACTCGATAAACGGGTTATCGGGAACTTCCAAATTTTTTTTTGTAGCCATGTGCGCAATCAGGTAGGGGGTAGGGGGTCAGGGGATAGTCACCAGCCTATCGGATAGTCGCTAGTGTGCATTCGTTCATCCGGTAGGTGTTTAGGTGCTGCCACAACCGCCCCGCCGCCAGCGCCCCACGGGGGGTCGGGCGCCCGTCGCCAGGGAGCGGCCACCTGGCGACGGGCTGCAGCCTGTGGACAACTCAGCACGCTGCGCGTCCCCTCTGACGCTGCGCTATGGTGCGCGTAACCCGTTGATTCGATTGAGTATTCTGCTGCGCGTCTAAACTTAGTTCATCTGCGCTACTTAATACAGTGTCCATTATGTGAATGAAAACAGGGTGTTTATGCGTGTTTCTGCTTAATCCTTGAGCAAATGCACTCATTCTGTGGATAACTTAGGCGTTGCATCTGTGGATAACTGCTCGACCACCTCGACGTGGCGCAGCGCCTCCATCCGCAAGCCTTGGATGCTGATGTTCACGGCCTGCGCCTTATCAGTGCCGTACGTCTTCCGATCCCATCGCTCGGCCAGCCACTGGCGCGTCCTGATGCGCTGCACGTCGCGCTGGCCGTTGTCGACGTCCATGCCGTCCGCTATGGCGAGTGTCTCGCAAGCGAGATGCGAGGCAGCTTCCACCCGCGCGCGCGTAATTATAGGTTCGTAGTCGTTGTCAGCTATCCATGTATCGAGCGCACGCCGTCCGACGCCTAGGCCACGGCATATGTCTGCCTTGCTGCGCCCTTCCTCAAACATCGACAGGATCAACTCGTCATCGATGTCCTCCAACAGCGCGATATCGGCTCTCACCTTCGGATTCCCAGGCATTAGATGACCCTCCAAGCGTTTTTCGTTACCGCAAGCACCACACATACCACCTCGCCCCATAAATCACGCTGTACGCTCATTTCTAGCCCTTTCTGCTGCCTTTGTGTCGAACAACTTGCCACCCTTGAATGGCTTACTGATGTCGATGTCGTTTTCCATCTCCTCAAACCCGCTGGAGCCTTGCACTGTTACGGGAACCATTGTCGTACCTGGTATCGCTGACTTGATCCCGCGTACCTGACTCAGCGTCTTATTGTTCATCACCACCTCCAGTTCCGCGAGTGTCCAGATCGACCTCGCGCCTGGCGCCTTACGAAACTGCTCGTACCAGGTCGCCATCTGTTTATTCCTCACGATCACCATCAGGCTCCCGTCGGCCATCCGATGTTCCATGCAATCAATTGTAGGCATCTGCTTTATGCCTGACTCAACTGCCCACTTGGTTAACGCCTTATAGGCACCAATCATTCCCCTGATGGATTTCTCTAATCGTTCCTCGTCACGCGCTTGGCTGGCCTCCCAGATGCGTTCACGCTGCGCGTTGACCTTTCTCCGGAACTCTGCATCCACCAAATCAATCACTCGGTCTATCCCGTAAACCTTCTCATGCTCCATCTTCGCCAGTTCCATCTCAACCATGAGCGAATGCTCAAAGACTTTGAAATGGTCGCTCGGATAAACGTCAGTCTCCAACAATTTCTTAGATGCCATCTCTAATCCTTTACCTAGGCAACTTACACAAAACAATTTCCGAGATAGTCAACCTAGACAACTTACAACTTGCATTAAGCAAGTTGTTGTAAGTTGCCTAGGTTTTTATCTATTTCTGGGCAACTCGCTACCTAGGCAACAGTCTAGATTTACCCATCTTGTCTAGGTTTTTCAAACATAAGTACATAGGCAATTGCCTAGATTCCACATAGACAAGATGGAAGTTGCCTATCAAAACGCACTCACAAACGGCTCATCTTTGTCCTTGTCGAGGTAAATCACCCAGCAATACTCAGCCACTTCAGTCTTGTGGTAACCCACTAATTTCTTCTCAAACATGGAGTTTTTGCCACGATACCAGTCCGTGTCTATGCTCTTGCTGTCGCCCTTGCGCTTCACAAATGATTCGCGCCACTCGCTCAACATCACCGTCTTGTGACGCTCGTTACCTACGCTTGTCATATGCCCATTCTTCTCAATGGCATCGTGGATTGACTCGTAGGCCGCCAACTGGTTCCCATATAGCTTGCGAGGTTTGGCTTGGCGCTCTACTGATTGCTGCTGCATTTCCTGCTTCAGCGCCTCGTCACTGGCCCTGACCGCCAGGCTGATCTGAACGTCGCTGATACCCAACTCGCTACCCTTAATCTCCACCTTTACCATCTCAAACCCGATCTTGACGCCCGTCTCCCCGTCCTTCATCTTAGTGATGTGGATCAATCCTGACCCTGCCACATCGCTGGCGGCATTCGGAACTGAGTCCAGCTTGATAAGTTCAAGCTGCGAATCGCACGCACCTAAGAGGCTGCTATGCCCCCTAGCCCCTTGCTCTTTGTTTTTCCCGCTGTGATGCACCACCATCAGGGCACAGTTGAGCATCCTCTGAATCCTTCCGGTGTTATGGATAAAGGCTCCCATGTCCTGGCTATCATTCTCCTGGCCACCGCCAAATGCTCTGGCTAATGTGTCAATCTGTACCATTTCAAACTGGACACCGGTGCGCTCAATCAAATCCTTTATGGATGCCATTAATAGATCAAAGTCATCAACGCTCGATCTCAGGTTGATGGCGGCTCTCAGCACATAGATTTCGGCTCCAGCTGCGGTCTTGTTGTGCAACTTGGCGGCCTTGATGCGAGCGCCTATCCCCCCGTGCCCCTCACCCGCAATGATTAGCACTCCCCCTGGCGTTGGGACATCGCGCCCCATCCACGGCCTGCCAGTTGCTACAGCCTCTGCCATATCCAGAGCCACAAATGACTTGTATGAGCCAGGTGGGCCAAAGAGTAGGCAAAACCCTTTGGCGGGTAACACTCCATCTATTAAGTATTCAACCGGCTCGTCCTCAATGTCATCCCAAGCCTCAATGTTGAGCAACTGCCGTGGTACAAGAATTGGTACAACCGTATCCAAATCGGGTTCTAGCGTAACTTCGGTAGTTTCCACTGGCTCAATCCAATTAGGCGTCAGCACCTGACCCACACTGGTAATCACCGGCAACGCCTTGGCTAGTTCTGCCAGCTTTGCCCTGTCCCCGCCATCCGCAACCCACTCATAAGCATCGTCCCCGAGTTCCGGTAAGTTAAAGTCTAGGACGCGCACCGCTTTGGCTACAGGCAGCAGCGCCTCCACTACCCGCTTGGCGTACTTCCAACCAGGTGCATCGCAATCAGGCACCACTATCACTACAGCGCCGGTGAAATATTGGGTAATGTCAGCAGGCCAGTGCCCAGCACCAGCATGGGACGTAGTGGCAATAACGCCTATGCTGACCAGGGCATCCGCTGCCTTCTCGCCCTCCACCAGATAGATTGCACGTCCAGATTCTTTCGCGTTGAGCAATTCCGGTAGGCGGTAAGGCACTATCCTTGCCCCTGTCATGCTGCCCTTGCGGTTGCCAGCGGCATCCACCTTATGCAGGCTGTACGTCTTACCCTTCTCGGTGTTAGTCTTGAACCGGCGCTTTACAAATAGGGTTTCGCCTGCCTCGTCCTTGTACTCCCACTCCTGTTCCAACTGCGGCATAGTCATCAATTCACCTTTGATAAGCGCGAGAGAATACTCCTGCCGCTGGATGGATGGCAATAGGTTGCGTTCCCTGACCGCGTCAAATACCGAGTGCTGGTCGCACCCGCCGTGGCAGTGAAACAGCAGCTTCCCATTGTCTTCCTTGATGCTGAGACTCGGGTTTCTATCCCCATTGCCGCGGCCATGCCCAGCCACAGGGCAACTCGCAAGCCAGTTCCCGTTCACTTGCTTGGCGTTGCCCAGGGCTTTGGCTATTGTTTCAGTGTCCATTGTTAGACTCCTGCTGCTGAGAGGATTCGCCATGCTGTTGCAGCGCACAATGGAACTTGTCCATTTCCAATGGCTTTAAGTCTGTCCACCCTAGCGGCCACCCCATCATGTACTCTGTTGCGTTTACCGGCGGGTATGCCATTCTGTAATGTTTGCTTAAGTAGTCCTTCCAGCTGCTGATACTGTGAGTCCCTTTTCTCGGGCCATCCCTTCCTGCTCCCGACGAATCCGAAACCACTGGTGTTGGCAACCACCCAAATTCTGGCTCTGTGATGAGCAAATCCAACGGCGTCCGCTCCCAGCACTCCCCATCTCGCATCAAACCCCATTGCGGCCAAGTCTCCGAGAACTCTTCCGAGTCCCCGAGAAGTGAGCATTGGGGAGTTTTCCACAAAGACAAATCGGGGCTGTACTTCGCAAATGATGCGTGCCATTTCTCCCCACATTCCGCTTCGTTCTCCGTCAATTCCTGCGCCTTTTCCTGCTGCGCTGATGTCTTGGCATGGAAACCCTCCCGATACAACGTCAACAATTCCTCGCCACGGGTTTCCGTCAAAGGTTTGTACGTCATCCCAAATCGGGAAAGTTTCGAGAAGCCCGTCATTTTGTCGGGCGCACAGTACGCTTGCTGGATAGGGCTCCCATTCAACGGCGCAGACTGTTCGCCATCCGAGAAGTTTTCCCCCAAGTATTCCACCACCAGCGCCTGCGAATAAAGCCAGCTCATTCATATTCTCACTTTCATTATTTTTAGAGGAAAAAAAAGCCGCTGGAGATCAACCCAGCGGCCACCAGATTACTGGTTAAAAGAACTCTTCATCATCCATCACGGGCGCAGGCGCTGGCTTAACCTTGCGTACAGGCAATGGTGCTGGCTCCGGCTCAACAAAGTCCTCACCTTCCGCATTCATTCCCGCAGGACGCGCAACCCACCCAGCCAACTTGAAGTTCGGCACTCGTGTGTTGCCCTTGCCAACCTTCTCGGCGGTGCTGTTGACGTACTCAATTACGGGCAGCTTGCCGTAGTTGTCATCAACAGCTTTTGCGGCCTCAGAATAGATTTTCTCAAATCCTTTACATGGCCCATAAGCGTTCGCCGACCAATCAACCAAACCGAGTTCCTTTGAGTACAGCGTCACGACAAACCCGCGCTTATACCCCTCACCAGGTGATTGGCTTTTCGCTCCAAGCACCTCATCCGGCTGCCAATCGCGTACACCAGCACCAATCATCAACCAGCCGGTCTGCACTGAGTCCAAGTCCATGACCACCTTTTTGATTTGGATTTCCTCGCCATCGCGGTTAGTCCAAGCATTAGCTTGCGGTGCAAAGCGGATGTAGCTGTTACCACTACCATTGTTGTTTGAAAGATTTAGCATTTCAGTTTCCTAAAGTTACGGGCTTGCGCCCAAAGTTAAATGGCAGAGGATTCCACCATCTTTGCCAGAGTCAGTCCCGAGGAAACTTTCTCTGTCAAATCGTCGAGCAAGTGCTTGTCTGCCTTGCTCAGTAATTTCTCAGCTTGCGCTGGCGTGATTAGTTCGCTCTTGTAGAGATCGGCGGTAGCAATGGGCAACTCGCTAATGTCGATGTCTGCCTTCCACTTGCGAATAGCGCGTTTCGGAACCAGATGCCAGCCTGGCACTGAGGTTCCACCCTCCAACTTGCCGGTGGCTAACTTCTTCAGTTCCTCGTAGAACCCTTCCACCAAGTCTGCTTGTTCCAACCAGTAAGCGATCTCAGTCTCGTTCAGTTCCTTGGTTGGCTTGATTGGCACCGCTGCCGCCTTCTCTTTGAGGGCTGGGCAGTGTAACTTGGCGGGGCAGTACTTGCAGGCATCGCGTGACGGTGTCGGGTAGGCATTCATGGTCGCAATGTCGTTGACTGCTGTCATCAGTTCATTGTCACGCCACTGGAGCAAGTCGTATAGGCTCATCTCGTGAGTGCGGTTGGCGCCTACCTGGGGCTGCACAATCGTTAGGCGAATGGTCTGGAAATCACCCAGCGCCTTCATCATTGCTAAAGCGTAAATCTTTAACTGAGCGGAATTAGCGTCAACGTAGTTGCGGCCCGTCTTTAGGTCCACGATCTCAATGATTGAATCCTTAACGCTGTACCCGACAACGTCGCACGTCCCAGCCAAAGAGATCTGCATGGTGTTTAGCACCGTACCATGTTGCTCCACCAGGACACGTCCTAAGTCAGTCTCCAGGCGCTTGATGGTGTCCAAGTGCAACTGCGCGAACTGAGCGTTCTGCTCGGTGATTACGATGCCCTCTACCAGCTTATTGATGTAGTTTTTTGGGTCATCCTCTGTCTGCCAGCACGTCTCGGCCAAAGCGTGAATAGCTGTCCCGGTTTGCGCTGCCTCACCGGACGGTGACTCGGGAATTCCGACTGACAGGTGGACACTGGCCGGACAAGCCATCCAGCGTGACGCGGCGCTCGGCCTTAGTTTGATACGTTCCATTTTTCTCTCTCTCTTTCGTGGTCGTTGCTGATGATTGCGTAGGCTTGTTTGCGTACTTCGGCGGTGACTGCGTGCCCCAAATCCTCGGGGTCTAGCAGGCGCTTTAGCAGCACAGTCTTATCGCGTGATGATTCGCGCTCCTTCTCTAGCTGAGTGCCCAGCCAGATGATGTGTTCGCGCATGGTTTTGAGTTCGTCAAGCATGATTAGTCCCCGCAAAAGCAGGCAATGCTTTCTTCATTGGGGTCAAACATATCGCGCTGGTCAACGGCGAATGACGCCATCTGAGCGTAGCTAGGCCGGTCGGAACGGAACACCGCACCGCTTGGCTTGGATGCCAATGCCAATGCCAATGCCTCCATTTTGGCCCACCATATAGCACGTTCTGGTTTTTCTGCAATTAGAGATAACACCTGTGCGCCGCCCTTCAAAAAACATAGGTCGCAGTTGCCATGCATAGTCACGCCGTTCATGTTAGGCAGGCCAAGGTCAAATGGCTGCAACTTCCAAAATGCAGAGATGTCTGACTTGGTGATGCCAGCAGTCACCAATGGAATGCGTGACTTGTCAGCAATCTTTGCGGCTCTGCGCTGCTCATCTGCTCTCATGCCAACCCAATCCATTGACTCGTTGTGCGCCCAACCCAGCGACTTCAGATACTTGTGAATGCTGCGAATCTTCAGCTCCACGGTGCAGAACCTGGTAACCGGATTAGGTAGGTAATTCCGCTTGCGGATCAACGCCTCAAACGGCTCACCATCGCGGCTGGCGGTCTTAAACGTCACGCGCTTAAATGCCGGATCAGCGTTTTGAAACTCAACCCAATGGATTTCCACACTCCACTTCTCTGAGCAATCCTGCACAAACCGTAGAGTCGCCTCATCTTCCTTGCCAGTGTTGGCAAAGCAGACAATCGCCTCCGCTGGCAAACCGCCATTGCTTTGCAGGACTCGCCAAAGCATATAGGCGCTAGTGCGGCCACCGCTAAACGATATGCACGTTGGCTCTGTGATTTTGAATGGGTCAAGCATTTTTCGTTAAGTACCAGTAAGCAATCAGGGCAGCATCTGCGCGACCATCGTCCTTCGCACGCTTGAACAGTTCAGCGCGTGTCGGAAACAGTTCCATAGCACGCATACGGCTGGCATCCTTGCCCGCTGCACGGCCTACAGCCTTCGTCCAGGTGGCAGGGGTGACGTAGGTGCTAGACATCCGCAAGGCGGCTACAACGCCTTCTATGATGCCTGCTGACCGCCCAAAGTTAAACATAGAACTCACGCCCTGCCCAGGCATTGCACCCACTTTTTCCACAACAACGTGAGAGTCTGGATATATCTCTAAGATATCTCTCAAAGTCACTGCGCTGATGTGCCGTTTCTTTGTCTTGCCCGAATCCACTTCTAAGGTAGGCATATCATAGACTTCTAACAAACTTTTAATGTACCAATCAAACACGCTGATGGCACCGCTGATGCCTGGGTCAATCCCAATGACGTAACTCATGCCTGGCTTTCTTTCTGAAGCTGCGCGAGCCTGACTTCCACCAGCGCGTCGCAAGCCTCTTGCAGCTTAATTACGGCGCTGTACAGTGGCACTACCTTGCCAGTAGCCCAACGGCTCACCTGAGCCTTGTCAATTTCCGCCGCGTAAGCCACGTCAGACAGAGTAAAGCCTGACCGTTCCGCTTTCTCGCGGATGGCTCTGATTGCTTGTTGTGTAGTGGATTCCATGATTAGATTATCATCTCCTTGTTGATGGATTATACAAGAAAATGTCTAGGTGTTTTTCCTAATGCATTTCGCAACTGATGTTTGTGATGTATGTGTCATCTATTATATGATGCGACTGTCATCAACCACTAGGAGACACAAATGAAACTTACAGACCGTCAACGCAGCCAGCTACGCGCTGCTGCCATCTTCGGAGGCGATCACGTTAGCAAGGTCGCCGCCGCTTTGCAGCTTGAAAACCCCGAAGCATTCTGGCAGGAGCGTGAACTGCACCATCGCAATTTCTGGCATGAGCCGATGTCGTACGGGTTCACATTACCGCACCGCAGCTTTGTCCATAAGTATGTGCCTGGCCGTAGGAATGAATACGGTCTTGAGCAGCGTCAGATCATGGCGCAGAACCATTACCTGACTATCACCCGCCAAATCGGAGTAGGCGAATGAAATCCTTAATCCTTGACGCGCTGCTTTCTAGCGCAATCCTTGCCGGTTTAATGTTTGTCCTAACAAAATGGTGGTTTGCATGAATCCTCTAGAAATTGAAATTAAGAAAACTGTGTTTGCGCACCTTCCTGCGGTTGGCGACTTTGGCATCTTGTCACGCGGTGACCTGGCTACGGTGCTGCACACGGCCTGCACCGAGGCTGCACTGGCAGGCTGGGCGCGTGGCGCTGAGTCTGCTGAAAAACGCCTAGTGGCCGAGTTGGAGACGCTGCGCGGTGAACTGAAGTCCTTGCAGACCGAACTGGCGTATGCCAAAGCCAATTAACTTAGTCGTGCTGGCGCTCTGCGCCATGCTCTTTATGTTTGATTCACCGGAGTACCAACAATGGATAACGATGATGATGAAATAGAGTCCTGGGCCAGCCTGGTTCTGGGACTGATAGCGTGGATATTCTTTGTAATTGGCCTAGTGGCCGTAGTAGTCGCCATCTGCATGGCCTGGGGCTACTACACCTATGAGCCTGTCTGCGGTAGCGTAGTTTCACGATTCACTGAGGAGTGCAAATTTCCATGATCAACATTATTT
>Ga0209296_1003359_pt1 | contig 10919 bp, 19 predicted proteins | sample S_130206_EF_Meta_FD_187319 | JGI IMG/M metagenome (GOLD analysis project Ga0209296, IMG submission 187319) | Freshwater microbial communities from Lake Simoncouche, Canada to study carbon cycling - S_130206_EF_MetaG (SPAdes) (version 2) | ecosystem: Environmental > Aquatic > Freshwater > Lake ...
CTCAAACCAAGCCGCGCCAGACACAGACAAGTCGGTGCATGGTGGGTGGGCAATCATCAAGTCCCAAGGGTAGTCCATCACATCTCGCACATCCCCTTGATAGTGGGGGCCAGGTTTTTCTGTTGGGAGCAGGTCACATGACATGGCCTCATGCCCCTTGGCTATGAACGAATCACGCACACGCCCTGAGTATTCACACGCTACTAGAACTCTCATTGCTTTCTCCTGATCTGCCTGATGTACCGCTTGATGCCAGCGTCTACAAAGTTAGCCACATCCCTGCTTGGAAGCTTTGGCATATCGTGCAACTGCCTAGGCCACACGCCAAACTTTTCTTTGTACACGTTCGCCGCCCGACCGCTCGACCACCCTTGGTTCCTGACGTAGTACTGAAGCATCGACCAAAACTCCTGCTTCACATCCCGCGTAGCCATGTTAGACCCAAGCTCCACCAACTCACCCTCTACCTCAGTCACCTTGTTCTTTCGCTCACGCACATGACCGCAGTTCAGGCAAGAGTCTAGGCGCGGCGGGAAGTACGCCTCACACTTGGGACACTTGCACTCAGTCTTTTCCTTCTCGCTCGGCTCAGTCTTAGCCTTCTCTTTGCCATCGTCCAAGGTATGAACGCCGTTCTCAAACACATCGTCCCACTCCTCGCGGAACCTCATGTAGTTCCCCGAATGGTCAAGCCACACCGCATATTGTTTGGACGCATGACCACGCATTACCCGCCCCATCTGTTGGATGTGGGAGGAGAGAGACTTGGTGAAGGGTCTAGCCGACACGCCGATCATTACGTCAGGCACATCGAACCCCTTGGTCAGGATGTCCGTGGCTATCAGCCCGTGGATGGTGGTATCAGGCTTAGAGAAGTCCTCAATCGCTTCCTTCTTAAACTCATCGTCATCTCGGTAGCTGATGCTGATGAAGTTAAACCCTGCCTTGGCAAACTCTTGGGCTAAGTGGGCACCATGAGCCACACCCGAACAGAACACAATCGTCTTGACTGGCTTGCCGAATATCTCATTGGTCTTCCTTACCCATGTAGCCACGATGTCGCCCGTGATCTTGATGCCGCGCTCAGTAGACTCCTTCTGTGACCACTCGCCCGCCACCAACTTAGCCCCCGTCATGTCAATCTCTTTAGAGATAAACACACGCAAAGGCACAAGCACCTTGGCCTCCACCAACTCTTTCGTTGTGACTGTAGAGATGACGTTCTCATAGACCCGCCCCAACCCCTTGGTGAATGGCGTAGCCGTCAAGCCAATGACCCGCACATCAGGATTGTTGTTGATGAAATCAACTGTAGCTTGCCGCGTCTGATGCGCTTCGTCCACGATCATCAGGTTCAAACCAGGAAACTCACCCCTGCGCTCCAAAGTTTGGGCGGAGCAGACTTGGATGTTCTCGTAAGGTCTGTCCCGCCAGTGCCCCGACTGTAGAACCCCGTGGTCTATGTCGTACTTGTCTAGGCGTAAGCTAGTCTGATCGCACAGGATAATCCTGTCCACAATCATGGCTCCCTTGTTGCCCTTCTTCTTTGTAGCCTCTAGCAATGCTATCGCCATCTCGGTCTTGCCCGCTCCCGTAGGTGCGTAAAGGATTTGTCTACGCATTCCTGCGGCAAACCCCTTACGCAAGGCTTCCAATGTACTTGCCTGATACGGCCTTAGTTCTAGTCCCATATAAACTCCACTGTCGGCACACAAGCCCGCCGACTTGGGCTTTTCTTACAAACCCGCCGCCTTTAGTTTCTTCTGAAGCATGGCGACCTGCTTCTTTAACTGTCCGTTCTCAGTCTGGTATGAGTTACGGGTGATCTTGATGGCCTCTAACTCTGCCTCAAGCACACGGATTCTTTCCCTTAACTCTGCGATTTTTTCTGTCGCATTGCTCTTTTCCTCGGCGGTTCCGGTCATCTGACTGACCGCCAGCTTGTCCTTTAACTGCTCATTCTCTGCGGCAAGGGACTCCAGTAGCTCGGCCTGTGGGTCGTACTTGAACTCCTCCTCCTTCGGTGGGATCGGCTCCGCCTTGGTGTTGATTGCTTCGCTCTTGGCTTTGCGCTCAAAGGTGTTGCCACCCATCTTGTACTTAACTGTCTCAGGCTTGACGTTCAACTCAGCTTTGATCCTGCGAACATACTCAGCAGATACGCGGCAAGCCTTGGCTATCTCAGCGTTGTTCCACTCGCACCACTCAAAGTCTTGAAGCATATCCACGACACACTTGCGCTTGTCTGCATTGGTTCTCGGCAACCCGTTGTCGGCATTGGCACTCTTGGAAAAGAGGATGGCATCCCGAAGTGTGCCTGTCACAACGTTGCAACCTATGCTCGTCTTGCCTAGCTTTTTGGTAGCAAAGTAACGATGGAAACCATCAGCCAAGTAATACTCTAGCCCATTGAAATAGACTGTAACTTCAGGGAACTTATCCCCTGCCGCCATGTCTTGGGCGTAGTTGTCGATCTGCTCCTGGTTAATGACGGCGCGGGACTGGGTGCCTCCGTCTATGCGAAGCACGTTTAAATTCAAGATCATTTGATTCCTCTCAGCGACCATCCCAGTTGGAAGTAGTGCCATTTAGTTTGTATGTTGGGGTTTGTGTAACGCTTACCATTCCACAACTCTGCTACTTGCTTGGACTTCGTAGCCATAAAAGACTCAAAGACTTTCCTCACATCCGTTAATTCCGTTTTCATTCTCTGCCCTTCCAAAAGTTAACCTCTTTCTGATAGTGACAAACCAGGTCTTCAAGCATATCTATGTACTTGCCATTCCACGCTAGCTTGTCCCGCATTTCTTTCATTGCCTCTGTTTCAAGTGACGGGTCGCAGATTTGTGTGCCCAACATCCCGCGCAATACCACTTGTTTGGACTCATCTGAATCCCACCCTCTGGAACCTTCATCTCGTTGCATTTGTTGCACTCCTTTGTTTGATGGACTGGCTGTTTCCCGCCAATTGATAGTTGTTGTTTAACAAATCCGTTCACTTCTTCATCATCCTTACGTAAGTGGCAAAGCTCTGTGCCGTATCACCAAATGGTTTCATCTTGTCAAACTCTTTAGCCACCTCCTCCAAGGCATCGTTCCTGATCTTGTTGGAGATGGGGTCTAGCTGACGCTGAATCATCTGCCTCTTACGCCAACCCAGCGCCCGCTCCCAAATGTTTAGTTCGGGTTCACTCATCGCGCTCCTCACCTTCTTCAAGGCTAACTTCTAGCTTGTAAGTACCGGCCAACTCCAGTTGAGCAAACTGCTCCTCAGAGATCAGACCAATGACTTCTTTGCCCTCAAAGAGTACGCTTTCAAGACTGGAATTGAATGGCCCATCCTCGTCCCTCTCGTAAGTCATCTTGCAAATGACTATCTCGCTTGAGCCGCCAGTCTGTGCTTCAAAAATAAATTCATAGTCACTCATGCTTTCTCCTTTAATTTAATTCCAAGTAGTTTGTCCAACCGGATGGGCGCACTCTTTTCCGTAGAGTTTGCATTCCCATTTAATCGTGGCCGGAAGCAATGTATGTACAAAGACTCCAACCTATCAAGCGCATCTTCGTGGCAAGGAATGTATGCGTACCTGTCAAATTCCTTTGCTGAATGATGTGTAATGCGAGAGTAAACGTTGACAGACTGCCCAACATATACAACCTCATCGTTCCAAACTAGAAAGTAAACACCAGTAGACCTCTCCCAAGGTATAGATGCTTTAACAATCTGCTCTTGAGATAAGAGCGCCTTGTCGGTTAGCTGGCATGAGATAACATTCATCTGCTCCTCATGGTGCAAGGCCGTTAACCTAAACTCTAGGTTTGCAATGGTTGCCTTCAGACCATTGGCATAAATCAAAGCCTCTTCTCTATCTGCCTCTCTCTTTTCTCTCTTTGCCCGCCGTGTAGCCACACCTTTTGCCGCACTAGCTTTACGTTCTTCTGGTGTTTTGTTTATCATCTCTCCTCCTTTCACTAAGAACTTTGTTGCTCCACTCGACCTTGTAAATTCCACCATCCAGATCAAAGTCAATTCGTATGTTGCACTCGACAAGGTAGGGATGGAGACTTACACCCAACCCATCCATGTTCTGATTCACTCTGTAATATTTACTGACCATCGTCTTGCCACGATCTTCTTCGGGCGTGAACTGCCTGTACAGTGGCTCAGGTGTCTTTGGTTTGCTCAAGCGTTGCGCTCCTTAAGGATTTGTTGGATACGCTGAAACGCAACTAAATAGTTGCCCCGTTCGGCAATTTCGCAAGCCTCTAAAAAGTTTTCCTGTGATAACCCAACCCACCCACGTTCGGGCAAGGGATACCCTGATTGCTTGTAGGCTTCCTCACGCCATCGTTGCGCTCGTTTCCTGTGGTACTCACAGTTTGGGCAAGGGCGAGCATATTCTTGGATGTCATCGTCATCGGTCATGGCTTCTCCTTCAGCGCGGCCTCTAGTGCATCAAGGGCTTTATCCCAAGTGTTGTAGTCGATGCTGTTGCTGAATGACTTCACGACCGCCAGTGCCGCCTGCTCCACCCGCTTTAGCCTGCGAACCTCAACCTCAAGGTCTGCTAGCGTCAAGTCCATCTCTCTTTCCTCGTTGGTCATAGTCACTCCTGTTGTAGATTTGTGTGCCATTATACACTAAAACACAGCTAAGTGCAGAGAAGTTCAATAGTATTTACCCGTAGCCTGTAAAAAGGCATAGGTTCCCCAAGGGTGAGAAGCTCTCTCCCTCTCCCAGCGAAGCTCACTTGGGGCTTGCCTAGAGTACGCAGAACGTAGCGATTCGTCGATAGGGGGCTTGTCTCACCGCTTGTCCCTCTATCTTGCCCAGTCCCTCGCTAACAGGCTGGACGGCGTTTCCTGGGGGTGTAGCCAGTGCCGGTGTTCTCTTCCGCGCCACCCATGCAGGTGCTTGCTATCGTGCGGAGTACGGCTACTGTGTGGAGGTGAGACTGAGACTGCTCACATAAAGCAGTGTTTCGTCGATTAAGAAAGGACAATGTGAAGGCGCTAACCCATCACCAGTCCCAGTCTCAAAAACAAAAAAGCCACTTAAGGCTACATTCCGGTTGCGACCTTGCCTAATACCTCTCTCTACTAGGGCATTAGGTAAGGCGGAATATAGCCATAAGTGGCCTTAACTTGTCACTCGCAACAGTAACGAAGCGGAATATATCAAACGCTAATGGACTTGTCAAGAGGGTTCAAAACCGACACGGTGTCGCTTTTGAAAATGTTGGTGGGCACATGAAGCAGTGTTTGTGTAAAAACCGAACTAAGGAAATACAAGCGGCGCTAACCCGCTTACCACCAACACGACTGGAGACTGAAGCCAGCGGCAACTGGAGATTGCATAGGCTGAAACTCTGCAACCTTTATCCGACGATCCCCATGCGTGATGCCTCTGAAAAAAGTGGCCCCAGTTACGGAGCCACTAAAACCAATCAAAGGAAACAAGCAACCTACAAAAAACACCCAGCCCTCTGGAATGACCACATATTACTCGCATCTTTTTAAAATTTCAAGAGCTTCTTCAACAGAATTTACAACCGCAAGCATCCCGCCCCGCCAGTCATCAAAGAACTTCTGCTCCGCCTCGGTCAGCTTTCTCGCAGACGGAACCTTGTCCCCGTCCTTAACTTCCATCAGGATGGTGTACCCCTTGTACCCAACCAGGAGATCAGGTATCCCGTCACCCTGAGAAATAATCCGCACGACCGCGCCAGCTTTACGCAAAGCATCTACGATCTGGTTCTGGTTCGCATCTATTCTGTTGGCGTATCTCATAAAACTCCTGTCTGCTACAAATTATTTTAACATACCTGTTGCAAGTTACAATGTATCAGGTATAATCACCATGCTTTCAGCACACAGGAGACACCATGAAAGAAGACTTTGACGAAGCATCTACTTTTAGAGCAAAGATGCTAGCCCTGCAATTAGGGGATTATTTACATGACAACGAGGGATCACCGGACGTTCAGATAAATGCTTCTGCAATTGCCCACGCATCTCTTTGCTATTCATATGGCCTTGATCTGCACAAGACCCTGCTATCAGTGACGCATATGTTTAAGCAAATGGAAGAACAGTTTGGTAAAAAATGAAATTCACAAACAAGTTCAACCTGCCGCAGACATTTGTTAATGTCATCCACCGCCCGACCTACTCTAAAGGTAAGGCTCACATCTCTGCCACAGAGATCATCAACTCACCCCGTATCGTTCAGCTTAAGAAGAAATACTGGGACGAGATAGAACAAGACGCAAGTGAGATGGTCTGGTCACTGTTCGGCTCTGCCGTCCACAACATCTTGGAACACGGCAAGGGCGAGAACCACGTAGTCGAGGAGCGGTTGCATCTAGAGTTTGAGGGATGGAAAATCTCAGGTGCTATTGACCTACAGGAAGTAGAACCCAACGGCACGATCACCATCTCCGATTACAAAGTAACTGGTGCATGGGCAGTGATGAATGAGAAGGATGACTGGCACCGCCAACTGAACATCTACGCTTGGATGGTGGAGAAGGTTAAGAAGGTACCAGTCGGTAAGCTTCAGATCATTGCCATCATTCGTGACTGGTCTGCCCGCGATGCTCAGACCAAAGAGAACTACCCAAACTCGCCAGTCGCGACCATTGACATTCCCCTGTGGTCATTTGAAGAGCGCGAGAAGTTTATGACCAAGCGCATCTACGAACACGGCACTGCTCTCTTTGAGATGGAGACTGACGGCGACCTGCCTGACTGTACCGCCGAAGAGATGTGGGAAAAGAAAACTAGCTACGCCTTGAAGAAGGATGGCAACGTCAGAGCCAAGAGTGTTCACGAGACACAAGAGGCGGCAGAAGAAGCCTTAGTCAAAGCCCTCGGCACGGCTAAGAAGAACGAAGGATTCTCTATTGAGATCCGCCAAGGTGAGAGAACACGTTGCAAAAGCTACTGCCAAGTCGCGCCGTTCTGTAACCAATACCAAAACTATATGAAGGAAATGCCATGAGCGCACACAAGAAACTAATGGAAGCTAGATTCAAGCTTCTCTCTACAGAGATGAAGAAGTCAGGACTGAACAAGTTCGCTGGCTACTCATACTTTGAACTGGGTGACTTCATCCCCCACATTCAGCAAATTTTTTATGAGGTGGGTCTGTGCGGCGTGGTGTCGTTTGATGCCATCCAAGCTACCCTATGTATCACCGACACAGAAGACGGCTCACAGATCGTTGTGACCTCTCCTATGGCTGAGGCTAACCTCAAGGGCGCACACCCCATCCAGAACCTAGGCGCGGTTGAATCCTACCAACGCCGTTACCTTTGGATGACGGCGATGGAGATAGTCGAGCATGACATTATTGATGCCGCCCCTGCCGCCGAACCTAAGCCAGAACCTAAACCTGAGTCCAAGCCCGCACCAAAGCTAAAGGCAACAGGCAAGCCCCCTGCATTGATAGAGGGCAAGGACGAAATGGAACACTGGTATCTAAAGGTAACGACAAAACCAGGCACATCCATTGAAGAGTGGGCTCGCCTCGTAACAGATATGACGAAGTTGGGATTGGAGCAGGTCGGGTCAGAGGCTGACATTATGAAGCTCTTCACCCTCAACAGAGTCATATTCGACAGACTCAAAGCCGAAGACGAAGTAAGTCACAAAGCTTTGATGGCTGAATTTAAAAACGCTAAAGAAAAATTGAAAGGTTAATCATGTCTCAATACCCAAACTCAGGAATGCTCGGCAAGGCTAAGCAACCTAAAGTAAATCCTAAGTCTCCCGACTACACAGGCCACATTGACATTGACATCTCTCTCCTCAAAGAGATGATTGAAGAAGCCAAAGCTGAGCAAGCCGATGCGGTCAAGATCAAGATCGGTGCTTGGATCAAAGAGGGTCAATACGGGAAGTTCTTCAGCATCAAGGTTAGCACCTACAAGAAACCTGATGCCGCGCCAGCCCCCAAGATTGACGACGAAGACATTCCCTTCTGATGAAAACGTCCAACTTTGAGGCGGTCAAGGTCGCCCTTAAGCAGGACAAATCAGGATTCGTTCTTACTTTGTCCATACACCCAGACGAGGTACCGGAGGAGATCCTCCGTGACTTCGTTGGTGCTAGATACCAAGTGGTCATGGTCAGGCTTAACTCTGACGAACGACCCATGAACAGGGAGCAGGATCACGGGCACGACCCCGTTCGCATGGCTGGGATGCTATGCCGTGAGCCAGCTTTCCACAAGTTCCTCTATGACGGCGGCCATATCTTTATGGCTAACGAAGAAGAGGCTACCAACTGGCTCAAAGAATACCTAAGTGTAGAGTCCAGAACAGAGATCAAAGACAACGCGAATGCACAACAAAAGCTACGCGGCTTATATCAGGAGTTTCAATCATGGAAGACAACCGCCTAGTCCCTTACTCAGTTCACCTTAAGCGCGAGGTGTACGACAAACTAAAGCTAGCCGCCGGTCAGAGGAAAGCTTCCGCCCTAGTGCGGGATGCTATTACGATGATCGTTGAGGGCGATGACGAGTTCAATGGCGGATACAACAAGGGTATCCGTGATGCAATGAGTTTGATTGAGGGTGATCTAATAGCCAGTCGGCTTAGCATTGACGATACAACTGTCTCTATCCATCTATGCAATCAATTGGAAACCATGATTGTCCACCAAAATGTAAAGGGGAAGAAGAATGGTAAAGCGAAAACCTGAAGGCGTGGAGAGGCTCATTAAAGTTGACGATGTTGATCTACAGCAGATGACACTCAGAGACTTCTTTGTTGCCTTTTCCCTGCTCAATACAATTCCTGGTGACAACGCAGAGCAAGATGCCCAACGCGCATACGACAGGGCTGATGCGCTGATACGCGAGAGGTTTGTCAGGTCGTGAACAACAAACTAAACGCCAAGCAACGTCTACACATAGCCCGCGTTAAGGCTCTGCCCTGCTCAGTCTGTGACGAACCGGCACCCAGTGCGGCTCACCACGTAAAGCAACATCAGCAATATACTGTCGTGGCTTTATGTACGAGCTGTCACCAAGGGCCGGTCTTGGGCTGGCACGGGCAGAAGCGGATGTGGGCAATCAAGAAGATGGACGAGCTTGATGCCCTAGCAATCACCATAGAGAGACTACTGGATGAATCCCTATCAGATAGATGAACCCACAGTAATCAGCTTCTCCGGCGGTAGAACGTCGGGGTATATGTTGTGGAAAGTAATTCAATACTACGAAGGCAGACTACCAAATGACGCAATGGTTTGCTTCTGCAATACAGGCAAGGAAGACGAAGCCACCTTGCAGTTTGTCCATGATTGCGAGACTAACTGGAAGGTCAAGATCAACTGGTTGGAGTACCACGTTGGTGATCCGAAGTACCGCGAGGTTACATTTGAAACTGCCAGTCGCAACGGCGAACCGTTTGATGCACTAACCACCAAGAGGAACTATCTCCCCAACCCAGTGGCTAGGTTCTGTACATCCGAGCTAAAGATCCTGACCATTGAGCGCTTTGCCAAGCTCAGTGGCTGGGATGAGTTTGATACTATGGTGGGCATCAGGGCTGACGAGAAACGCCGAGCCGCCAAAATGCGGGATAGCAAAAGAATGCCTCTGATTGAAGATGGGGTCTACCAAGAAACAGTCCAAGCCTTTTGGCGGAGCCATCCCTTTGATCTAGGGCTTAGCTTCAGGGACGGCGTAACGCCCCTTGGGAACTGCGATCTATGCTTCCTCAAAGGGCCGAACCAAATCTTATCTTTAATCGCTCAGAAGCCCGATAGAGCCGTCTGGTGGGCAGAGCAGGAGAAGAAGATCAGCGGCACATTCAGGAACGACCGCCCCTCCTATGCCGACATGATGAAGTTCTCTATCCAACAGACGGATATGTTTGACAACGAAGGCGGCATCTCCTGCTTCTGCGGAGACTAGGGTAAATACCTACAAAGTGTCACAACGTTGCGACACCCTAAACCTGCGCCATCTTCCTTAGTTCTTTCACATTGATTGCCTTGAGGATCTCTCGCTCAGTGTCCCGCAGTTCTTGGATAGCCTCTTTCTTTTCAGAAGAACTCATCTCAGAAGCTGGCCGGTTTGTGATGTAGGTGATAGCCTTGCGAACCTTGCCAAGCTGGTCAGTTATCTTATTGACACCCTTAGCCATGCCAAGCCTAGCCAACTTCTCCTCTGAGGATAGATACTCTTCTATCTTCTCTGGGCTTGTGGTCTTCAGGTCTGACACAGTGGCGGCGACCCTAGCTACCTCATCCCTCAGAACATAGAAGTCGTTCTTAAGTCCAGACTCATACTCTCTGGAGATAAAGCCGCTGGTTCCTGGTAATGTAGCCATAGCATCCCGCAAGCTCAGGCTTGGGCGGTCAACGTTGGGGTCGCTATGCAGGATGGGGTTAGTCATGTAGATAACCAAGCCGCCAGCAGAGCCAAACATTCCCCGCATCAAGTGATCTATCGCAATGGGTGACACCAGACCAGTCGCGCCAAGAAGCTTTGCAATCTCAGAAGTCGTATCGCTAAACTGCTGGGCAGTCTCTTTCTTCTTCTCAAACTCACCAATCAGTGGGCGACCAGAGAAGAAGTTGTAGTTGATACCAACTTCAACCAAAGGCTTGATAGCTTGAGGAACCACAGTCGGGCTGAGCAGGGCAGAACCCAGAGCGGCCTTCACGGAATCCCTGAACTTACGGCCATCCTCATAACCTTTGTCAGTGAGCAACAAATATGTATGCTCAGTGATAATTTTAGGCAGAGTAAATAGATCAGCACGTAAAGGTATGCTAAGTCCACCCGTGCCTGGAATCATCAGCAGGCGGTCACGCACTACGGCAGGCTTGTTTTCGTAGTCCTCATCATCCCCGTTCAGCATCGCATACAAGAGGGAGAGAGTCATCACTGAGCCGGTCGT